>Ga0209518_1001453_pt1 | contig 25193 bp, 24 predicted proteins | sample RifGroB1_FD_183993 | JGI IMG/M metagenome (GOLD analysis project Ga0209518, IMG submission 183993) | Groundwater microbial communities from Rifle, Colorado, USA - Groundwater B1 (SPAdes) (version 2) | ecosystem: Environmental > Aquatic > Deep subsurface > Groundwater | place: Rifle, Colorado...
CATACTTTATCGGCCTAGTATCGCGCGTAAAGGTTGTATCGTCGGAATCTCTGATTTCCACCATATTTGCACTATTCAAAACTTCTGGTGGAAGTTGTTTTGCTGAAGGAATATATTCGACATTTATAGCGTCAATGTCATGCGGTAAAAAGAAATCTCCGACTCCTGGATATTGATGATAGCGAAGTGGTCCAAGCCATTCGTATCTGTTTGTTAACGCTAACGAACCAGAAGAAATATCCTCTACAGTAAATTTCGCGTCTGATGTTGTTGGAAGGCCATCACTGCTATTTCCACTTCCTGTGATGTTTTCAAAATTCCAATGAAGAAGCAGGGTTTCCATTTCTGGAACTTCTATGATTTTCCTTGGCGCCAAAAGAGTATCTTCGCAAGATGAAAAAGAAGCAGATAGAAGATTATATGAAGTATCTTGCGCAGTTATGAACAATGTAACTTCATATGTAAGAGAACCAGACGGATCGATAACTATAGAATATCCAGTTTCAAATGGAGAAATAGATGAACTTACTCCGTTAAATGGAGCAACAAACGAACCAGAAACAAACGCACTTTGTAGAGAACCAGTTCCTTGTGTTATTGAAATATTGATTGAGCTACTAGCAACTTGTGAACCAGCGTCTAAAATCTTAAATGTAATATTGTCATTTGTACTTCCAAATAAAGAATTGGGGATATAAATGTCATCAATATATGGGGGTGTGCCATGGCCAGAAAAGTTGTATAAAAGTGGTGATAAATTGTTTCCTTGAAAATCTGTCGTGCCAGAAACAATGTCTAGTGTATAATTTGAGCTTCCATTGGTCATTTCCGTGTTGAATGACAAATCAATGTAAGTTGGATATGTAATCACCTCTGCCAAGGTTGCAATTACTGATAACGGAATTGAACCGCCGTCAGGCGTCACAGAATAGCTTCCAGTTGCATTAAAAAGAGCAGATGAGCTCATTTGTCGCGTAAAGAAAACGCGAACAGCGCCCTCATTGAGAGCTGTTATGTTCGAAACGCTAGCCGAAGGTCCAAGCCCAATGAAAAAATTCGAAAGATGCGTCATGTTATCAACTATTAATTACAAAACAAATGACAAATTAAATTATCAACTATCGTTTCCAAGTTCTATTTTCGATTACTTTCTGAATAGTCGATATCGCAACTTCATATTCTTCTGATAATTGTTTATATGTAACATCGCCAGTTTTATACTTTTCTCTTATTTCTCGTACCTGAACACAGGTGAGTTTAGAATATGCATTTTTTTCACCTTTATTTGATTCAGACATTTTCTGTTTAGTTTCTTCAGAATGATGCTTGCCAAAATTATGATGTTTTTCGCCTTTTCGCGCCTCAGACATTTTCTGTCTGGTTTCTTCAGAAAAGCGTTTACCAAAATTATGATTTTTTTCACCTTTTCGCGCCTCAGATATTTTTCGTTTACTTTCTTCAGAAAGGTGTTTGCCAAAATTATGATGTTTTTCGCCTTTTCGCGCCTCAGACATTTTTTGTTTGGTTTCTTCCGAAAGATGCTTTCCAAAATTAGGATGATTTTCACCTTTATTTGATTCAGACATTTTCCTTTTTGTTTCTTCAGAACGCTTTGTTCCCAAAGCACTTCCTGCAATTTTACAAATATTATATTCTGGTTTTAATATATCAATATAGCATTGCTCTCTTTCGAGAAGTTTTTCTTTGTCCTGGACTTCTTCTATTACTTCAAATAGAAAATTTCCTTCTCCATGTTTATTCCAAGACTTTTGCAAACGGTCATTGTAGTGTCTGTTTTTACATAAAATGGATTTATGTTCTCTCCAGCGCCTGCGAAGATCAACTGCACTCCCAACATAAACCTTACCATTAACTTTATTTATTATTTTATATATTCCATGCATAATCAATATCCAACGCCAAAACTTTTTGAGATCTCAGACATAAAGCTGCCCCTATAGGGATGCGCCGTACCAAAATTAGAAGCGTCTTTTGCATGCGTTATCAATTCCTCATCAGACAAGTATTTTGCCCAAACTTTCAAATCACTTACTTTCGCATCTGAATACTCTCGTACAGAACCAGTGAAATTCTGTCTGTGGGCTCCAACAAAGAACCTCTTCGGAGCGGTCATAAACGCTTCTCCAGCCGCTTTTGTAATAGTTCCTGACGTGCTAAAACTATTATTTATAATATCTACTACGCTATTATATCCAGAAAACTCTACGGTAAATGCATTATTGGCGCTCCCGCTTGCGCCATCAGCCCATGGATATGAAAGAGGTTTAACCCTTACGGAAAATAACCAGCGATTATTATCATAAACATCACGGAAAATGCTACTCGTAAGCTCTGGCAACATTGCCCCAGCAGTTCCACTAAGCATGAAATAACATTCTTTTGATTCCAAATACGGACGTACGGCATACACTTGAAAATTGCCATGGTCTGGAATGTCCCATTCTTTATTGCTTCCCTCAAAACATTCTGCTGTATGAGCTCCATAAATTGATGTAATTGTAAATGGAGTCTCAAAATACAAATTCGAATCAACAGCGAACTTTTTTGGAAATATCGCTTCACATTCATACGTTGCACCGTGATAAATTACATTTGATGGAGCGGCAATATACGACCTGGAAGACGGCGCACTAGAAGTTGATTGATACACAGTGCAATCAAATCTGTCGACGTCGTTGAAATCAACAAACTTTTTCTTTACAGCAACATATTGAACATTGTCCTTTAGTTCATAAGTCAAATTATCTGCATAAAGATTGATTTTTAATAACTCATTATCAATGCCGAAGCATCTTATCAAATTTCGAAATGACTTTTCCGTGCCCTTCGTTTTATAAATGTAAGGAAGATTGTTGTAGACATTTTGATAGATTTTATTCTTTATATCATAAAGCTTTTCGGAATATTCCCTGAAATCATCTCTCGCCGCGAGAGATTCTAGTTCTTCCGCTTCTGAAAAAATCTCTGGCGCAATCATTCCAGCGGCTTCCAAATAGCGAGAAACAAATGGGTATGGCTTCGCGCTTCCACTTGCATAAACTGGATTTTTTATATCTGGCAAAGCTTTAATTTGCAAAAATAAATTATCAAGATAACTTGCCAATGTTTGAGTTACTTTCCTCAAAACTCTATGCTCTTTCTCTTCGTCATCGCTCGTTATCCACTCTGGAAAAGAACCATATAAACTAGCATTATTTGTTGAATCATGAGCAAAACCAATTTCTTGTTTTGCCAAAGACAATGCAATTACTTCGGGATGAGAAGAATAAAGAATTGGATCTCTAAATTCAGCTTCAGCGGCAGCCGATTCAACAATGGCCGAACCTGTGTTTCGCCCTCCAAGGATATAATTGGTCCAACTCCCATTTGAAATTCTTCCAGAATAATCCAAGACGTTCGCATCGAGAGCATTAACAGAACCAGTGGACATAATGCCTTCGTTAAATTTATAATAGACGCCCAATGTAGTGTTTGCTTCATCTGTATTTGTACCCGCCCCAATTTGATTGAACCAATATCGGCCGATCTGTTTTGCGTTTCTTCGGGCTTTCCAAAACCTAAACTCGTCCAAAGAACCAGATAAATTAGCCCAACCAAGCGCGCCAAACGCACCAGAAACGCTTGTAATCAACGAACCGACAGTGGCCAACATAGAGCCCGTAATACGCCCTATCGACGAGCCAGTTATTACAGTGTCGTTTAGCGTACCGCTGGTGTATAATCTGGCAACCATTGCACTGCCAGTGTTTATCAAAGATAACGAATATTGTTGCCAATGTGAGCCAGTTATATTTAAGCCATTGCCAATTGACGCTACATTGAGAGACTGGCTAACCGAAAAACCACTTGAACCAGATAGCAATTCAATGTAAAATTTTCGCTCTTCACCAGAAGTACCAGGATGTATTTCAACTCTAAAACGGCCATACCCAGGTGTGCCATATGAAGCGCTATTCCACGCATCAAAAATAACCTGCTTTGAACTTTGTGAACCAGAAACCCATGCAGACTTCTTCAGCCAAAATTCAACTGTTACACCATTATTTCCATTTATTTCTAAATTTGACTCACGATTTGAACCAGTATTAAAAATGTTTGAATTGGCAAAAGTTTGATAAAGTGGAGTTCCTACCATTCCTTCCGAAGCGGAATGGGGACCGCCTTTTAACGAAATATAACTGCTTGTAGAAAAAAGGGCATAACCACTTGAACAAGACAGTTGTGAACCTTGCGCGAGGAGGTTAATATAGCCATTTGTTCTTGGATAATCATGTTCAAAAATCCAGTTATCAAGATAACTGCCTGATAATTGCCAATTTATCTTCTCCGCCAAAGAAGCGTCGTAAGGATAATCATTGAGAATATAATTTATGCTATCTTCATAAGATTGTTCCGCAAGAGAAAAAAAAGCCCAATTAGCTGGATCTGAGAAATCTATCGATGGAACGAAGCGGTTTTTATTTTCTAACTCGGAAACAACATATCGTGACGATTCTATTTCATCGCCAACTTCATCCAAGGATACGCTGGTTAAAACTTTTTCTGATATTTCAGAATTAAATAAATCTTTTATGGACATTTCACTTGTCTCTCTTTACTCTATCCATTGTTTATTCCTGACAATGTTACTTATTTGTGTTTGATCTATCGTAAAAATTTCTTCTAATTGTTTTTGAGTGTAGTTTCCTGTTTTATACATCGCTCTTATTTCTCTAACTTTTTCCAAAGTTAATTTTGGATTGTTGCATTTTCTTTTTCTTTTTTTGTACGAAGAGGGTTTTTCTTCTACCCAAGTGTCATAATTAATAACATTTCTTAATGTTTTTTTATTAACAAAAGAATATTTTTTGTATATTTCTGTTAATTCGTTTTTTTCTAAAAAATATTCTTTTCTAATTTTTTCAACATCTTCTCGTTTAAGTTTCGCTCCTATAGGATTATCTATCAAATCTGTACGTTTTTTCCCAAACATTGGATGGTTTTCTCCAGACTGAATTCCAATGTGAGATTTACTCATTTTCTCTTTTTGCTCATTTGTGCGTTTTGTCCCCAATTGACTTCCAGCCGTTGGACATATATTATATTCTGGATTTAAGATGTCCAAATAATATTGCTCTCTTTCAATGAGTTTTTCTTTTTCTTTAATTTCTTCAATAATTTCAAAAACAAAGTTTTCTTCTCCGTGTGTATTCCAAGAATTTTGTAAATGTTGAGAATGATGTTTATTGCTTTTCAAGCAACGAAAATGTTCTTTCTGTCGTTTAAATAAATTTATACTACTTCCAATATAAATCTTTCCATTGACCAAATTACAAATTTTATATATTCCAGATTTTATATCTTTAAACATCTACCTTTCGCTCCATTCATTTTATACGGAACTTAAATGTTTCTTTTGCTTCTTCAAAATTTCCATTTATATCGTAAGCAAATCGAAATTCGTATAAATAATTTTTCTCGAGCATAGACATATCAAAATCAAAAAAATTGCCTTGACCATCATACGACAATTTTGTATGCTTCGTTGATCCTGTTCCGAAAGGCACCACTTCATATTGGTCGTTTGTTCTCATAACTTTATAATAAGCATTTTGAATAACACTTCCAGTAATGTTTTCTGATGCAATTGAAAACAAATTAGGATGCCAATTGTTTTCCCTAATAAACAATCTAACACGAGTTGTTTCGTTATTTGAATAAGAATTTTTCAAATTTGTTACCGCCGTAATGTACTTTTGTGTTGTCGCGCGAGAATTAGACGCATCAAACACAATTGGAGTAATAGAACCAGTATGATACACTGCGCTACCACTAAACCACACGTCGTATACAGTTCTTTCTGTTGTCGCAAGAGCAAATGAAGCTGAATATATTCCCGTAGAAACATAACCGCCAGTGACTGGCATGGGAGTTGTCGTTACTAAACTGCCATTTGAAGCTGAAGTATAGACGGAAACATAAACTGAACCGCTTCCAACGCTAGCAATATTTTTCAATTGACCATTGACATAATTGTACAAATATATCGTATGAGCATTATCTGTTGAATCCAACAACGAACTGCTTATAAAAAACCTCCCCCTGTCATCCGTCGTTGATGAGTCCCATCTTACTTCTATCGTTGGCCTGCTATAAAAAAACTCATTAGAACGTGCAAAAAACTTCTTTGTATAAAACGAACTTGCTTGATTTTCATGACTAGAAGATAACGCTACTCCAACACCATAATTTGGAATCGCGCTGGCAACCCATTGCTCAACAAGTGGTGTAATGTTAACTTCCAAGTCTTCTGTCCCTGCATCAAAATATTGACTTGCCGTTGGTGAAGTAAGATAATCGCCTCCAGCCGTCGTCCACGCACTCGCCGAAGCAGCATAAAGCCAATTTGCACCGTTAATACCGTTCGGAGAAATATCATCTCCGTTCTCAAGATCTAAACCTGCGCCCTCGATCCAGGAACGAGAAACAGGAGAAACAACAAGTGTAAATTGCCTAGGCAGCGTTTCACCATGTGGCGCGTTAAACATTCTCAAATAAAAATTAACACTGCCAGAAGCTGGAATAACATTAGCTGCCCTGTCTGATACAATTGTTGAAACTGGGAACTGAGCCAAAATCCTCATTGTTTCAACAGAAGATGTCGACGCTTGTCCATAGATTGAGAATAATTCGCATATATCTGCGGCACCAAAATTACTAGAAGTAACACGCGTGCGCAAATTAGCCTTAAAAAAGTTAGAAATTGAAGCATCAGCAGAACAAATATAGCGCTTAATGGACATTGTTATTCTTTCCAGATTTTATAACTTATTATGTGCTGAATGGTTGATTTAGCGACTTCATATTCGCACGCAAGTTTCAGTTGTGTATAATCCCCAGTTTTATACTTTTTTCTTATTTCATCAACTTTTTCCCAAGTAAGTTTCGAAAAATGATGTTTTTCGCCTTTTTTCGATTCTGACATTTTTTGTTTGGTTTCTTCAGAAAGATTTTTACCAAAATTATGATTTTTTTCACCTTTTGTCGATTTTGATATTTTTTGTTTGGTTTCTTCAGAAAGATTTTTACCAAAATTATGATTTTTTTCTCCCATGCGAAGTTCAGATAATTTTTGTTTGACTTCTTCCGAAAGATGCTTTCCAAAAAAATGATGTTTTTCGCCCTTTCTCGATTCTGACATTTTTTGTTTGGCTTCTTCTGTGAATTTAAGACCCAAAGTACTCCCCGCCGTCTTGCATATATTATATTCTGGCCTTAAAGCCTCTAAATAAAATTGCTCAGTTTCAATAAGATTTTCTCTCTCTTGCACTTCTTCGACAATTTCAAACAAAAAATTTTGTTCACCATGTTTATTCCAGGCTCTTTGCAACTTTCTATTTGGATGTTGGTCTTTTTTTAATTGTCTAAAATGATCCTTTTCTCTTCTTATTAACAAGACCGCACTTCCAATGTAAATCTTTCCATTAACCAAATTACGAATTTGATATATTCCAGATTTTATTTCTTTATCGCTCATTTTATTTCACACTTCCTCGAAGATCGTTATCCAAATCTTTTATTTCAATTATACAATTTTGTGGCACTGCTATAAAACGCCCATCTGGCGAAATTTGATCATTTATATTGAAAGTTATATCGCTATATGCCCCACCCTTTTTCTGAAATATTTTGATTTTTACAACATCAATAACTCCATTGACTTTTTGCAATCGCTTGTAAATCCTTGTTATTGAAAAGTCTTCGCCAATGTTTTCTTTGTTTGAAAATTCGTCTTTTAAGTCGGCAATGCAATTATTCAGTATTTCAAATTTATTTTTTTCCAATTCTCCCGTCACAACGAAGTCAATTCCAATATTTATAATTTTTGCATCTAGAAGGTCCAGGGTATCTGACACCATTTTTCCCCGACCTATCCAAAACTTTAGATTATCTTTTATTGTTGAATTTGACGCAACAAGTGTGCCATCGCTATTTTCACTTATAACATAAACGTTGAGATTTCGTTTAAACGAGTCTGGGTCTTGTATGATATTAACTCTTTTTATCGCACCAAATTCTGGCGGCATAGAATACACAACACTTCGATAATCTAACGCCGTAACGGCTCTGTTTTGCGCCGCAAACCCATCGAATACTCGCAATTTCAACTCTTGAACCGTTGGAGTTGTAACATCGCCTATAATTGCTTCTTCGTTTGTCACTTCAATTGAATTTATTATTTCTCTTACCGATTCCAAATTTAATGTGTTTAAGTTAGCAAATTCCGTTAAAGGATTTACAATGTCCGTTACGGAATTTACGGCCGCATTGACATTGTCGGTTGTGTTAACTCTATAAACAATTTTCAAATTTGTATTCGACGGTGCAATTCCTAGTTTATCCGTTCCAAGGATATTGGTCGGATCTAAAGAAATATCAGAAACATAATTTTTGCCACGAATATCCAATATAACTTGAGCTGGGTCGACTAGTGGGTTGCTTGTTACATCTCTGTCCGACCCGAAACCAAATTGCAAAAACGTCCTTGTTCTTTCTCTTTCTACAACAAATCTTCTCGGAACAACAAACGGCCTCAATAATGAAGGCGCCAACGCGTTCGTTGTATTAGACCTATTTGGTATTGCTTTATAAATTAAATCTTGCGACAAATAGTCAACTTCAAAAAACTCATTGCCTTCAGAATCAACAATTGACATTATTTCGCTAATATCTCTACCAGACAATTCTATTTTAAGAAACTTCTGAAAGCTTCCAACCGAAACTATTTCTTCTACAATTCTACCTGAAATAATTCGTCCGTGAGCCTTGACGGCATAAGCAGTTGGAAGACCAGTACTTTCATTAACTCGTGCAACAACGACTGCGTTTTGTGGGTTGGCAAAATTGACGTCTTCATTCAAAAGAAAACCGTTACCGCCGATAGAAGATAACTCTGTTCCTCTTTTCAGAATAAACATATAAGATGGATCTGGCCCCAGCCCACTAATGCTTGCGGGAATAATAGCGAAAAAAGTTGCTATTCCCATAGAAGTTGGGTTACCTTTAAATTTAAAGCCCATTTGTTTACCAAGCCTCAAAACATTATTAAATTCTATTGCTGTATCCAAAAAGGTTTCATTGACTGAATAATCAAGATAAAATGAAAGCTGGTCTCCCACATAAGAAACAAGATCCATCATGAGATCGTCGAATGATGCTTCGTTGCTGTCTTTTGCTATATTTGGGTAGTAACGACTCTTGTAATCAACAAGTTCACGCTTAATGGAATCAAAATCTCTGGCTACGTATGAAATACGTGGCAAGCGTCGTCTTTTAGTTATTGACATTTCAACTTAAATAGTTCAAAAAGACAATAGTTTAAGTCGTAACTATGTCATCATTTTCCCTGTTTAGAACGATTTCATCAATTGTTCCGAGCGGTATTATAGTATATTTTATTTTTATTGATAACAAATTAACATCCATTAAATTATTATCGTCAAAAGATTGAAATTGAATGTCAATTATCTCTATGTAAGACAAATATCTTTGAACTTGTTGTTTAATTTTGCTAGCAATTTCATTACGAAGCAAAATAGTGTCAGTTTCAAATAGATAACGTTTTAACCCTACACCAAAATCAGTAAGCATCACGCGCTCACCAGGTATGCAAAGAAGAATATTTAACAGATTTTGTTTTGCAACTTCACGATATGTCTTGTTATTTTTTATGCCATCGTCTGGTTCTAAAGATAATGGAAGTTTTGTTGAAATGCCTGATGCCATAATGTTAAATATAGCAACTTAATGTTTATCAAATTCTAGTCGTTCTTTTGACAACTCACAATATTCGTTATTAATATCAATTCCTATAAAATTTCTATTGAGAATCTTTGCCATTTTAAGAGTCGTCCCGCTGCCACAAAATGGATCAAGAACGGTGTCTCCTTCATTTGACCAGCTTAATATGTGATCTTCGGCTAGTTTTTCAGGAAAAATTGCTGGGTGTTGAAAAGCGATTTTATCTTTAGTGCTAAAACCCCTTCCAGTATTATATCGCCATATATTTGTTCTAATGCTATAGTCTGGTATTACTCTATCGTTTTGTTTCTTAACTAATTGCTCACCATCGCCTTGACGAGTAGATAATTTACCCCAATATTTAGCACCAGCCCACCTATTTGGTCTGTCCTTTATGAGATTTATCGTTTTCGGAGTTCCTTTGGAAAAGATAAACATATATTCAAATATTTGATAATACCTGTTTTTTGATGGAAATGATATTGAATTCTTTTCGTAAATCATTGTATCGAATATCTTAAACCCAACTTCTTGAAAATGCAAAGCTTGTCGAAATGACGTTCCAGATTCTCCGCCGTCAACAACTGAGTCTCCGACAACCCAAACAACAACTCCTCCTGGCTTTAGAACTCTATAAAGTTCAGAAACTAATCCGCAAAAATCAAACTCACTATTCTTTTTGTAAGAACGTAAATTGTCGTATGGAGGAGAAGTAACAACTAAATCAACAACTTCAGGAGTCAGTGCGCGCAAAACCTCTACATTATTGCCAACTACGACAGTATTGATTTCGTTCATTTTTCAGGAACTCCGTCAACAACATAAATCTTTTTGCATATTTTCAAATACTTTTCAATACGAACAAGAAAACCTCGCGCAGCCTTAATAGTACCGTACATATCGCCCATGGGCTTATCTTTTTCTACATAAAAAGATTCATCATTTAAGGCATTGACCAATTCTTGCCTATTGCATATGCCAATAGTTGTTTTTCTTTTTGTTAGATAATTTGGCATGGAAAACACATACTCGTCTGCGGTTGAAACAATTATGCCAGACGGCTCATTTATTCTATTGCAATATGTTTCTATTGCAATATTTCCATACACGCAAGCAGAAAAATCAGTTTTGATTTCTTTGGTTACTCTTTCTAATGTTTCTTTCAAAAACCAGGAACCATCGTCAGTGTTGTGAAACCAATCTGGGGATGAAACTGAATTGACAATATAGCCGATATCTTTTAACTTTTCTTCAACAAATATTTCACCAACTTTGCCACTTTTTAAATCTTCGTTAAATGCCGCCATTTAAAGAGTTTAAAACATATCAAAATCAATGTCAATGGGAATGCTGATTATTTTGCTTTTGGAATGTAAGATGGGTCGTGCCAGGATTTGTTGTTGAGAATCCTATTAATAGTAGACCAACAAACTTCAAATTTTTCTGACAAACAACTAGTTGGTAAACCAGTTCTATGCTCTTCTCTAATTTTATTAACAATTTCCCAAGTTAATTTAGCTTTTGGATTATTTTCGCCAATCAATTTGCCATTCTTTTTTCTGGTTTGTTTTTGCTTTTCTATTGTTTCTTTTGAACGAGTTCTCCTACCATCAGATACTTCTACGAACTCATACAACGTATCGTACCAACTTTTGTTGTTAATTATTTTTTCAATATTCGAAGCGCTAATGCCAATATCCCTTGAAATAGATATCTTAGTAAAACCTAATTTATATTTCTCTCTAATTTGTCTAACAATTTCCCAAGTTAATTTAGCTTTCGGATTATTTTCGCCAGCAGTAATTCCAATACGAGATTTTGATATTTTTAATCTTGTTTCTTCCGAATGTAATTTTCCTTTCATAGTTGGAGGTCTTAGCTTTGCAGCATCAGACATTTTTTTCCTAACTTCTTCAGAAAAAATATTTTTTAAACCTTTATTCCACGGTGGATAAGTTTTTTTCTTTTTATTTGCTTCAGATATTTTTTTCTTTGTCTCGTCAGATCTTTTAACACCCAGACAAGAGCCAGCCACATTAGAAATATTATATTCTGGCGTTAGCGAATCTATCCAACACTGTTCTCTTTCAAGCAATTTTTCTTTGTTCGGCTCTATTTCTTCTATTATTTCAAATATAAAGTTTTCCTCTCCATCTTTATTCCATGCGTTTTGCAAATGCTTAGAATGATGTTTATTTCGTGTTAAAAGAAGTTTGTGTAAAGAAAATCTCTTCCTAAAATTAACAGTGCTTCCAATATAAACTTTTCCATTGACAATGTTTCTTATCTTGTATATTCCACAGCTCATTTTTTGCCTTTGTCTGGACATTTTATTTTGCCACCAAAACCAGAAAAGTCAATACCAAATTCCGCACCAATGTCATTTCTTTTGACTTCTTTACCTTGGGCGTCTGAGAATATATCGTCAATGTTTAGGGCCAGGTAGATAAACCCTAATGGCGAAATTGGAGCGCCGATTCCGATGCCCATCGGATAAGGCATGAAGACATTCATTGGCAATTGCCCCAACGATGCAACATGTATTGGCACGTTTTTGCCATTTGCCTTGGCAATATCAACAATTTTGCGAGCACGACTAATGTTGGGGTCAATTAGCTCTACCAGGCCTTTTAAAATTAATATGGGAGTCCTAAGGGCCATCGCTGCCACATTAACCCCTGGCACCTTTGGATCCGTATCGACATTGTTTATTGAAGTTGTATTAAGACCCGCATTACCTCCCATTTGCTCAATATACGCGTCTGAATATTGGTAATTGCCACTATTCAATAATAAACTAAAAACACTCTTTATCGCAATTTTTGTTCCTTCGAACAAATTTCTAACAGGTTCCAAATTAGACAAATACGTGATATTATACAACGACAATAACGAAAACATTCTATCAACTGGTATACAATAGCCAAAAATAAACTTATACTCTTCTGTCGCCAACAAAGATTCTCGTAATCTAGTTCTTTTGTCATTCCACAGAACGGTTATTACGCCTGGTACGTTAGTGTTTCTAGCTAAAAAGTTTATATCTTCTGGGATCTCTACGCATACAATTGGAAATTGGTATACTTCTCTGGTCCTTTGCTTTTGGTGTGTTTCGAAAGTTAAAGAGGATTGAACCAGCTCTGTAGTTTGTACTGATTCTTCAACAATAAATGACTTATTCAAATCGACTTCATTGTTTATTTTTATTTTGTTTGACTCGGTATCTTTTAGTATTTCTCGAGAAACACTTTCTACGCTAGACAAAGTGCCAAATAATTTTTCTTCATTCAATGGCGGAACGTAAACCAGTCTTAAACCAAAATGTAAACTTTCAATTATGTCTTCTAATTTTGTTCCATTTACAATTGTCTCGGGTAAAATAATCGTTTTTAATACTTGTTCGAAATCTTTTAGTCGTAGAACTCCAAATTGTCCTCTTTTTATTTTTCTTGACTCGGACAACAACGTTGCCTGTTGATCTGTTGTGGCCACGACAGCATTAAGCAAACGATTAAATCTATCTTCTTCGTTTTTATAAGAAACCCTTACATATCTTTCCAAGATAAAATTTCCATTATCAAAACTAAAATTAACTCTTCCAGACAAAGATTCGGCATTTCTAATATTTTGAGCCAATGTTTCTTCTATTTCCGTTTGCTTAAAATCTCTAATCTGTAAAGACTTTTTTGTTTCAGACTTTACAAATCTTGGACCAGCAGCTTCCGATAAAATAGCTCTATCAGTATCAAACAATGGCAAATAATCACTAATCAATATTCTATCCAATTCTAATTGGTTGGTTCCGTCTGTTTTTTTCGCAAGAGAAGCTATTTGTTCGACAACTGATTTTATTTCTATATTAATGTAATAACGAGCGGCGATTTCGAAATTGTCTGTTTTATCCGCTTCTATTTCTCCCGTTTCGGCCGCTACATTATATGAAAGAAGTGTTTGTTCGGCAAACTGTTGAGCGAATTTATCATCTTTGGTGATTTCTCCAATATTCAAAAGTTCTTTATAAATCTTATTTGCAATGTAATTTACAATTGTCGAATCGATATCTTCAGAAATGTTTATTTTAAACTCTGAAAAAACGAAAATAGTTCTCAAAATGTTTTCAATCGTAATCAACCGTACAAGCGTTCTAATCGCTCCATTAATTCCTTCTCGCTCCATCGAATTTGGAGTCTGCTTTCCCAATCCATCTGTTGTTGGGAACAATGTCTCGACGCAAACATTATTCATCATTGCATCGCGCATTTTCATCTTTATATCATCCAAATTTAATAAATGTGGTCGACATTTACCTGAAATCGAGTCTGGTGTAAAATCCAACAACGATAAAACTTTTAAATTAAACAATGGAGATTTCGATACCTGTTCCGCAAAGGAAGCAAATGTATCAACAAACAAGTTCTTATAAGCAATTGTTTTGAACTCGTTTTTTAATTTTGTATCAATCTTGTTCAATAATTTTTCTGCCGCAACACCAACGGCATAGTGAGGTTTCGAAACGGAAATTCCATTAATATAAATGGGCGCACCCTCTTTCCAAACCTTTGTTATAAAAGAACCAAAATAAGATTGTGGCAACGATGATTCCATCTCAGGCTCAAAGACGCTCCTTTGCGGAACGTCATGTTCCAACTTTCTTGATTGAATAAAATTCAATACTTCTGGCTTTATTTCATCAACGGTAGCTACCGCCACTTCTGTTTCAACTATTTTATTATCACTTACGTCAAATTTCTGTATATCAATTGAATATTCATCTTTACCCTCTTTCAATAGATTCGAAGGTCTATATTGAATATAATACTCACTTATATTGGCAACGTCTTTTACATTCTTAAAGTTATTTATAGTTTTCAGTAATGTAGGGTCTTTTGTAACACTATTGATGTTTTTCAACAGAGTAGCACTAGACAATTTATTCACATCAATCATATTTGGAATAACGAAAGAAACATTTCCTCTCACATCAACATTGAAAAGCCTTTGATTTAATTGAATGTTTTTAAGATTTTCTTTAAGTCCGCGCGCGGCAAAACCAGTTGTAAACTGCATATCTTCGTAGACAATAACCGCTTCTTTGTCTAAATCTTCTGGTTCTTTTACCGAAACACCTTGCGAAATTAATCTTCTAAATTCTGGATTCTCTACTTCTTCTTTAAAGGTCTTACCATCTTCTGTAACGCCTTCTACGTTTATTTTTCTTTCTATCGCCCTTGGTATCTGAACCGCTGTAGTTTCTCTAAGTGCATTCGTGAAATTAGAAATCTCGTTATTAAATGTCATATAAACACCGTCATATATGACATCGATGGTTTTATCCATCATATACGTAAACGATGGATGGTGACCTTTGATGATTCCTTCTTCTTTACCGTTTGAATTTATAGTACAAAATATTGGTGGCAAAGCATCCTCTAATGGATTTCCTTTTAAAAGATTATTCAAAAATCCATCAAACAAATCTTCTTTTCTTTTTGTCGCCATCTCGACTTGTCTATTTATTTCTTCGGGAGTTAATCCTTTATTTTCAAGCAGTCTCCTAAAATTTAAATCCTCTGGAATAGCACAAACGTCGTCCGATGAAAGTATTTCTGGCCTATTCAATTGTGCTATTTGTTCAAGTAGTTGTTTTTTATCTAAAACATCACCAAAACCTTTATAAAAATCATCAATTTTAGCCGATGAGTTTAATGCCGAGCGCAATCCTGGATATTTTGTATCAATTAGACAATTGATAAGCGCCATAACGTCTGGGTCTATGTCGCCATTTAAGAGATTTGCCATTTCTGATGGCGATATGAGAGCTCCAACATCATTTGTCAATCCTATTAAAGAATTAATTGAATATTCCGCCCCTAATGTACCTAACGAAATCATCTTCATCGTATTCGTTTGAAGCGAGAAGAACGAATCAGTATCGATGCCTATGTCAAACGTTCTAGCTAGCATATCAGTCAAATTAAATTGTCCAAAATCTGGTGTCTTGAATCCATCTTCGCAATTTAATATTTGTTCTAAAATTGATTTAATCAGTTCTATCAAAGCGACTAATATCGCGTCTGTAATTGCTACCTCTATCGAAATTGAAATACTTGCTATAATATCAATTGTTGGAAACCAGTTTGGAAGTTTTATTGTCGGAAACTCGCACTTTTTAGCAATATCACTTAACTCTTTATTCAACTTCGAACACAACTCGTTTGGAACTGCATCAACTATTTGTTTTCTTGCCCTAGGGTCACTACAAATTTCTTCTAAGAAAACTTTCCCCCTCGAACCAAGAGCTCCCATAATGACGTCTATGCCAATTTCTCTAAGTTCAGAAGTAGATTTTATTTGCCTATTAGCAGCAAATTGTATTCTACCAAGTAAAAACTGCTTTTCTTCTTCATCTAGTCTACTCAAACATTCTATTATTCTTTGCCTAAGAATATCTTCCAATCTAACCGTTCCCAACGTTATGTCAGATATTCGCATCAAAAGATTATTTGAAAAAAACTCTATAAAATCTTCACAATTTGCGCTAATCAATGCCGCCTTTCCCAAACGACACGCTCTGTCAGGTATTTTTAAACAATCAATTGCCACTTGCAATATTCTACAAATATTAACCCTATTGAGAAAATTTTCATAAACTTCATCTAATGATTTTAATTTATCTTTGACTTTTTTCATGTTGGGAACAGAAAAAGAAACGTCGGCGACAAAATCTACTTTAGTCGACACAAACTTTGAATTAGAAGAACCGTGCGCATCTAAAAACTTTGCCGAATTAATAATAACGTCTTCTTTGTTTTTCTCTTCTTCTGTTTTGACAGGATTTTCATTAGTGAAATTAATGAAACTTTTCAAATCATTTTTGATATCTTTTGCTGTAAAAGGCTTTCCTTCAGTCATCGCATGCTGATTAACAACATCAAAAACATCTTTATCAAAAGATATTCCTACCTTACCATCACCACGAGAAAATTCTCTCAAAAAATCAGTCAAAGGAAAAGTTTGTGTGCCAGAGCCTTGAAGTTTTCCCATTTCGGACAAAAGTTTGATAGTTCTATCGTTAGATACAGATTTTGTCTTTATAAATGAATTAAATCCCGCTTCGAGACTTAAAAACTCTTCTCCATCGTCATAAAGAACATATAAAACTTTAAAATTATTATCAACGCCGATAATAATCAAATCATCTTCTCCTTCTCTTAAAGCTAGACCGTTTGCAACAAGAAGATTTTCAAGTACAAATAAAAACTCTTCTAATCTGTCAGCTTCTCTATCTAAAAAAATACCCCTTATTTGATAACCCGATTCGTCTGCTTCTTGTTGATATATTCGTAATATATTGGAAGCGTTTTTTATTTTATTTCTAGCTTCTGATGAAATTAAAACAATCTCTTTTGTCGCCAACGGCAATGGCTCACCAAATGATTTTTCTTGTTTAAACTTTATTTCATCAAATTCTTTTCCTGGAATTGCAACCAGTATTCGCACACCAAACAAAACTATTGTTTCGCCGTTTGCACCACATTTGGGATTTGGCCTAGGTGGAACAAAATTATCAACTATTTTCAATAACGCCAAAAGCTTCTCTCGTGTGTTTTTGTCAAAATCCTTATTATAAACATCTAACAAAGAATCAATTGCCGTTTCTTTAACTTCCCTGTAAATTTCATCAGCAATAGTTCCAAGTGTTTCATATTTTGTTGGTATTGTTATAAAATACTTGTCCTCTTTAGAATTATAATAAGGACTAAATTGGTCTAAACTTGTCCAATCAGGCGTAATCAGCATTGCTGACCCAAATTGTGAATTTCTTCTGGAAGAGCGTCTATTATTTTTAGAGCTTATGCACTTCCTTTTTCTTACGCCATTATCCTTAAAGATTTCATTGCGAATGGCAGTTTCGGCTGCATCGCCTAAATCAACATTGGAAGCTTTTGCGAGACCAGAATTAATATCGCTAACTGTTTTTTTGAATTTGGACATATATGATTATTTATTGCCTTTTTTAATATTCGTATGGATAAGCTTTTTACCTTTTTTTAAATTTGCCGTAGCTTCTAGTGGTCGTAAGTTCTCTAATGCCCAACATTTTTGAAAATTAGGATGTTCAAATGAATTGTATTTTAATGCCGATTGAGGGATAATGTGATCAACGTGCCAATAAGTTCCGTGATTTTCCCACGACATATTTTCATCAAATTGGTTTTCAATATGTTCTCGCAATTGTTTTGGAGTATAAGGCAATATTTTCCAAATTTTCCCATTTTTGCTAAATTTATTTTCTCTAAAGAATGTATTAATTCTGCCCACAACGCTTGTCATTAATTTAAATGCAGGATCTTTCTTTTTTCTTTCCCTGCATAAGAAATTCGTCCTCTCTTTTACTTTAAGGTCTTTTCGTCTATTTTTATCATATTGTTTTTTCTTTTCTTTTTGTTTTGATTGAGCATTTCTTTTTGCTTGATAAGAAAGTATATTATCTTTGTTTTCTCTATAATATTCTCTTTTTCTTTTTCTAACGTTGTCTATGTTTTTCTCTCTATATTCTTTTTCTCTTTTTGTTACTTTTTCTAAATTCTTAATTCTATAATTTCTCACTCTCCTACAAACTTCTTCACCATTTTCATCATAACGCTTTTTGGCTTTCATTAAAATTTCTTCTCTATTTTCAAGATACTCTAATTTTCTGCAATCTTTGCATATACTTCTATATCCAATTCCTTTTCTGCCAAAATGTATCAAAAGTTTTTCAACTTTACACCTTGAACATGTTTTTTTCATATACTTATACCAGCTATTTTATGTTAGATTACAATACCTTGAATTTATAAATTTATTACCTGATTGATAGAGGTACGAATGTTTGAACATCGCAAGGTTAGCCTTGTTCATGATAAGTGACATTTTGGTTTGCATCAAATGGTTCAATTGTGTCTGCATGCCAGCCGCCATTACAGGCGGTGAAGGACTAGTAGGTAACCCAAAAAAGGGACTGAAATGCACGTGGTGGGTCAAAGCAGTATTAAACGTCATTTGATACATTAACAAACTATCAACAATACCATTCAGCTTATCAACATGCATCGTCAACGTCTTTAGTGCTTCTTGAAGATTTCTTCCTTTAACCATTGGCTGAATATCACTGTCATCATTCCCCGCTATCAAATCGATTCCTGAAGTCGAATCAACGCTTCCTCCCTGTGAATTGTTATCATCTGTTCTCGTAACAAGTTTTATTCCTTCTCTCGCCACAATTCGTATACCATCAGCTTTGAGCCCTATTGCTGATTTTGTTTTTGAATTACCAACACGTCCATCAGCAAGACCAAAATTATCGTCAATATCTGTTTTTTGACTCAAATAAATCCTTGCTGCATCGTCTTTAAATGACGGGTCGACCCAAAAACGAGTTCCATTATCAGCAAATTCTTTTGCTTTATACCCCATTCTACCAACAACAATATCGACAGAACCAGCGCCAGTGTGCCCAGCACCACCGTAACCACTCAAACGACTTGCGGGTCTGTCTCTTCCAAGAACAATAAAAGCATTATTGCCATTTTCTATATGCTTTTCGGTAGAAGTTTTTATAACTTGTGGAATTGACTCAAGTAAAGGGTGACCAGCGATACCGCGCGCAAAAGTTGTCTGATTCTCACTTGTTCTTTTGAGATTCTCTTGATTTACTGGATTCCCACCAGTAATATCGAATGCTTTTTTGTCGACGGGCATAATCTTACTTATTTGTTTAATGTGTTATTTAAGCGAACGATTTAAGTTTTTCTGACAAGGGTGCTTTGCCTTCCGCAAGAATAGTTGGATGATTTATTCCCAAATAGACGAAATGCCAATGCTCTTTTTGCTCTTTGAAAAATCTTCCAGCATTGTAAAAGCCAAATTTGTGTCCATTTGACACAAGCCATCGATATATTTCTGTATTGGCACTACCACCAACAGCAAAATCAAATGCATTACCAGCTTGATGAAGGCTATATCCAGGTTTAGCAGCTTTATTGAAATTAGGACTTCCATCAATCCAGCCTTCGTATAGATACTTTTGTTGTTCATTAGACCTAAAACCACTGTTTAATCTTATTATTATGTTATCTTTTTTGGCGGCATTGATTAAATCATAAAATGGCTTTTCCTGTTGTTTGACAATAAAAATACCGTCTTTTGTTGCAATTGGAACTGGTATCTCCACTAAATCGACACTACCAATCGAGTTTCCATTTTTATACGCAATAGCTGGCGATGTCATTGGCGGCATCCCGTCTGGCGATTCGACATGTTCTCTCTGTGGAGTAAAACTACCAACAGTCGTTTCGGAAGTTCTCGTCTGTTGAAGTGTAATGGGTTCTGGTAATTGAACTTCCTCTAATTTCGTATTCGAAGTCGGATTATTTCCCGCTGGCGCCAACACACCAAGTGGTGGTTTTTTAGCAGTATCGAACATACCTTTAACCGAGTCGCGTCCGACAGCACCTCCCTGTGCATTTGCAAATGCTATTCCTTTATAAATTGGATCCGTCATGTTGTAACGATTGCCAAAATCGACCCACACAATATCTCCTGGTGCTACTGGAGCGTTAGCCGCCTCTTCTGACTCAGGCACAAAACTAGGATACATGTCAATAATATGGTTTGATGGTCCACAATTTGGGCCATAATTAAACGGCTCGAGCAAAGCCGCATGCAATTCAGGTATTCTAACTTTTAAAGTTTTCCTGGTTTTAGAAAGAATATTTACTTTTTGCACCCAAGATGTAATTGGATTATTCGAAGGATTAGTGTCAACTCTTAGAACAATACCCTTGTAAGGTCCTGTTCCGATGATGGTATTCTTTTTGAAAGAATCGACAGCAACTTGTCGTACTATATCAATTCCAGAAGAATTTCTTGGATCTAGAGTTCTGCCAAAATTTTGTTCTTCGACATTGTTTAAAGTTCCATATCCAATGTCAATTCTGCCGTCTTTACCATTATTTGGCATTTTCCTTCACCTTCTTTTTAGTAGAAGTTATAGTTCCAACAATGGATGAATTTAGTTCATCGAATATTTTATCTCTCTCGCCAACGGAAAGTTCATGACTAGAAGTTTCATCTTTTTTGACCAGCGCGGCAAGTTTAACTAACTGCTCATTTGAGCGCTGTAATGTTTCAAGATATTTGGCCATTGTCATTCCAACACGCTCGTGTCTCTCCTTTCCTTCAACAATGTAATTGATTAAATCTTTCAACAATTCGTCAGTTTTTTCTCTGTCTTTTCGTATGTTTTCAATTGCTTCCTCGGCAAGTGATTCAAAATCTTTTTTCATAATCGTTATTTGTAATTATCTAAACATAATTTATTGCTTTTTATTATGTTCTCAATAGATTCCAACGGACGTAAGTTGCTTAAAGACCAACATTTGATAAAATTTGGATGCTCAAACGAGTCATACAGAAGGCTCGACTGTGGAATAATGTGGTCAATTTGCCACGTCCTCTTTTCAGAACTGATTTTTCCATAGTTATTCCAACTCATCCAAGGTTCCCAAAGCGATTCAAGATGCTCCTTAAGTTGTTGTGGCGTGTAAGTAAGTTTAGACCATGTAGAGCAATTTTTTGATGCACGTCTATTGCAAAGCGCGTGCCAAACAGAACTAGAAACCGATTTCCTCAATCTAAAAGACAAATCTTCTTTGCTTTTTATTTTAGTTCTGTCATTATTACGTTTTTTGTTTTCTTCCGAAGAGCGATAAATTTTGTTATATTTTTTAGTTTTTTCTTTGTTATTATTGCGATAGTTCTTTTGATATTCTTTTATTTTGTCTTTGTTTTTTTCACAATAATTTGCACTACTCTCAATAATTTTCTCTTTATTATTATCGCGATATAGTTTCTGACTATTTTTCAATGTCTCTTTATTGTCTTGATAATAATCTTTATTACGTTCTTTTACTTTTTGACCGTTATTTTCGCAATAATTCTTATCATATGCTCTCTTGCAATCTTTACACATTTGTGTTAAGCCATCTAGATTATTCTTATTTCTATGAAAATTGTCCAATGGTTTAATTTCATCGCATTTTGAACATCGCTTTGAATCGCAGAACATATTTAAAACTCATCAATTTTCTTCATTGCGCCATTTATCATTAAACTCAATATATAATATTCTAAATTTATTCAACCCTATCAATATTTGCTTTGTGTTTAAATTTGTAATTTCTCTTATATAAACGTATAAAGATTTTTTGTTTATTATTTCCATTGCATCTGGTTGAGCAAGAAGAATTTTTATCGCCATCAAAACTTTCTTTTCGTTATCATTCAACTTTAAGCATTCCCATTTAGATATCTCTTGCCAAAGCGATTCCAAATATTCTTTACTTGTCCTGTCTTCGTAATATGTTGATACTGTCGAAAGATGAGAATGCTCAATTAAACTTGATATGTCTTCGTGCTGCGATTCTTGAATAATTTGTGTAACGTTCTTTTTGACCTTATGAATGAACCAATTTTTCGTTATGACAGAAAAATAAGAAAACGCTTTCGAACCTTTTGATTCGTCAAATTTACTTAAAATTGTAACCAAATGGCTCTCGCATTCTTGTATTAAAGAGTCTATATTTGGCAAAGAAAAAAACTTATATCTATAAACAATCTTTTTAATCATCTCATGAAATGCTGGTTGAATTATTGTCACATACAATTCATTTCTTTTTCTACTATCGGTAGTTTTGATATAGTCGATAATTGCCTGTTCGTGTAAAATAGTAAAATAGTTTTTAGGTTTTTTAATTTGTTGTTCTTTTTCCGTCATCGTCCTCTTCCCTCAGTTTTTGCACAAATTCTTCCATTTCCTCTCCGCCCAAAACACCAACTCCATTAAAATCATTCAGAAAGAGAACTAATTCGCGAGTATGGTTCAATACTCCTTGTAATTCTTTATCTCCATAAAACATCTGCAATTCGTAAATGCTTTTTAAATGTTCTCCATATGCATCTAACTTAAGCAACACTTCTGAAAGCGCACTAGATGAAATGTAGCAGCTTCTAACAAGCCGTATAATATACCAAATTAAAATTGAATTAATTGTCAAAGACAATAACAGAAAAAATATCATCCACGTCATGAATTCCACTTCCTATCTTTTAGATGTTGCTTCTCGACAGACAATGTCTCTTTTGTTTCTTCCAAGGAATTTTTATAAATTTCTTCTGCTTTTTTCTTTAGTGTTGCATCTTTACTATTGATAAAAACCTTAGATGGAAGTTTTTTTAAACTACTGCCTAAACATTTAGGACATTCTAGAAGTTTTTCATTCATCAAGTGAAAAGTATCAGTTACAACATTGCACTCTTCATTCAAGCACATATAAGTGTAATTTGGCATCAATTATACTTCTTCTTTACTATCAAACTCTACAACTGGTGGATTCAGAACAATTAGTCCATCAACGCTATCTTCTATCTCAAGCCTCGTAAGTATTTTAGTGATATCGCATTCTTCTTCTGGTTTACCTTGTGCGACTGCTACTAAACCCTTTTGCAAAGCCATCATAATTGAACCAACTGCTTGTGTAGATAATTTCATTTTTAATGTCATCTTAATCTCCTTTTGTAATCAATCTCGCGTACAATTCTGTAACCGTCAATAATTCTGAATGTTCCAAAGCAATCATTTGATGTCGTAAGCCTGGATAAACATGAACTGTATCTCCTGGTCTCATAATAATTGTTTCCGCCAAGTCCAAGTCGTCTTACTCGGATAACTTTACAGCCGAACAACCAGTATGCAACAAGAAGACTTCATCTTTTAAAAGATGATAGTGGAGGGAGCATTTTTTCCTTTTTCGAAAACCAACAATTTACCACAGTATTCTGGCTTATTGACTGCCCAAAATTCCGAGCGCCATCCTTTATTTACAGAATGTGTTTTATTTTCCCATTTTTTCGTCATTTAAATCTCCAAAATATTCCTTATCGTTCATAGCTTTATCATCAATCCAATGATCGTAACATGGCTTCCCGAGCTTCACTTCATGATACTTCGCTCCCCAGCTATCAAGTTGCTTCTTTGTGAAGTCAAAAAATCCTCGATATGCCTTTTCAACAACTTCACAATATTCACTCATACCTCGCGCGGTCCAATAAATTATTATATGTCCTTCATCATAGAGTTTATTTATTTTTTCTATTCTGTTTTTGTAAGGAACGGCATTTTCATAATCACCTTCTGTCCTAGAACAGATTGTTCCATCAATGTCTACTATGTAAATTGCCATGCTCTAAAATCCTTGCTGTAGAATATCCACGAATTCTATCAAAGTAAACAATTTCTTTACAATACTCTTCCTCAACCCTTGTTGATGATTTCTATTGGTTTAAGTTCGTATTTTTTCATATTATTCATTTTCAAAAAATTCCTTAAATGTCATAGCTTTATCATCAATCCAATGATCGTAACATAACTTGCCGAGTCGTAACTTGGTATATTTTGCACCCCAACCATCCAATTGTGATTTGGTTAAATTATACATGAAAGTATAAGCTTTTTTAACATTTCCATTAAATCTTTTCATTCCGCGAGAAGTATAATAAATTATAACATGGCCTTCGTCATAAAGTCTATTAATTCTAATAATTTTATCTCTAAACGGAACAGCTTTTAAATAATCTTCTCCATCTTTCGTCTGAGAACAAATTATTCCATCGATATCAACGCAATAGGTTTTTTTATACCTATTTTTCTCGTCATTTTGCTCTTTATTTTCCATTTCTATATTCGAGTATACTACTCGTCGAATATCCTTCAAGCCTTTCAAAAAACTTCACCTCCCCACAATGTTCTTCACCAACAATCTTTTTACCCTTCCAATCAGAGCCAGCAACGCGAATATCTGGCTTTACGTCGCTCAATAGTTTTACCAATTCTTCTTCTGAATTAAAAATAACGACTCGGTCAATATATTTGATAGATTCCAAAACAAATTTTCTGTCCTCTTGATGAAAGAACGGCCTATCTTCACCTTTGTCTTTTTTTACTTTTTCATCTGAATCAATTGCAACAATCAAGTAGCATCCGAGAGACTTGGCATATTTTAAAATCTCAATATGCCCTTTGTGCAATAAATCATAGGCACCAGAAACAAACACAACACTCTTTTCATTCATCGTTTAATTCTTCTTTATTGATAACAGTAACGCCGCGCTGTTGAACAGCATATGTTGCACACGTGTTGGCAAATTTAATAGCAACTTCAATGTCTTTTGTTTCAATGTATTTTACAACCAAACCACTAAGAAAAACATCACCAGCGCCTGCGACGTCAACAGTTGTAATCTTTGGAACTGGATATGACATCCCTTTATATAAAGCTCCATCTGGTCCA
>Ga0209518_1001456_pt1 | contig 25166 bp, 33 predicted proteins | sample RifGroB1_FD_183993 | JGI IMG/M metagenome (GOLD analysis project Ga0209518, IMG submission 183993) | Groundwater microbial communities from Rifle, Colorado, USA - Groundwater B1 (SPAdes) (version 2) | ecosystem: Environmental > Aquatic > Deep subsurface > Groundwater | place: Rifle, Colorado...
TATCCTGAAGCTGACTTGAAGGGCGGAGATGTTTTGATTGGAAAAATTTCCCCTCCAAAATTTTTGTCAGAGGCAAGAGAAATTTCTCTGAAAGCGAATAAAGAATCAAGCGTGACAATGAAACAAGAAGAAACAGGGATTGTTGATTCAATTTTTTTAACAGAAGACAGCGAAGGAAATAAAATTGTCCAGGTAAAAGTTCGTGATCAAAGAATTCCAGAATTAGGAGATAAATTTGCAACACCGCACGGACAAAAAGGGGTTATTGGAATGATTGTTCCAGAAGAAGATATCCCATTTACTTCAAAAGGAATAAAACCCGACGTGATTTTTAATCCACATGGACTTCCAAGTCGTATGACTGTGGGATATTTGCTGGAGTTGTTAGCAGGAAAAGTTGGTTGCATTAAAGGCGAGATTATGGATGGAACTGCGTTTTCAGGAACAAGCAAAAAAGAATTAGAAGACCAGTTGGAAAATTTGGGATTTAGATATGACGGAAAAGAAACAATGTTCAACGGAATTACTGGAAAAAGAATGGAAATGAAAATCTTCGTCGGTAATTTGTATTATCTTAAATTAAAATATATGGTTGGAAATAAAATTCACGGAAGGGCATCTGGAAAAGTTGCGTTGCTTACAAGACAACCAATTGAAGGAAGAGCAAGAGGCGGGGCTTTGCGACTTGGAGAAATGGAACAACAGGCATTAGTTGCGCATGGAGCATCTTTGCTTTTGAAAGAAAGATATGATTCAGATAAGGTCTTAATTCCAATCTGTGAAAAATGCGGGAGCATTGGCATTGATGACAACATTCGTTCAAAAACTATTTGTCCAATGTGCGGAAGCACTAACACACAGTATGTAGAAATTTCATATGCATTTAAATTATTGCTGGAGGAACTGCAAAGTTTGCACATCCATACAACTTTTGGATTAAAAAACAAATACGAATAAAACAAAATGAAAACAAGAAATATTTTAATGTTACCGAGCAGAGGATTAGATTTAGTTGCTGAAGGATTAAATTATCTTTCAAATTATTTTGAAGATGATCAAGTTGTTCCAGTATATCAGAGAAGTTTGAATAATTCACATTTTTCTGTCGCAAAAATATTTTCGCAAACTTTATGGAAAATTCCCGACGACAAAGTTGATTATTTTTTGCATAAATCAAAATTAAATTTCAAAAACCTATTTTTGCAAAGTTCTCATCAACATCCAGATTTTTGTTTGCGACATTCAATTACAGGATTTGATGGTGCGCAATCAATTCTTGCTTCTGCAGGAGTGATGGGGTGTTTTATTTTAGAAATGGGCATAGAAGCATTAGCACATCCGATTAGAACATATAAAGAATATAAATTATTAAGAGGAAGAAAATAAAATGATAACAAGAAATATTTTAACAGAACTTAGTGTGAGCGAAGAAAAAAGAATTTACGGCGGAGAATTGTCAAAACAATTTTTAACTTTTTCAACAGAAACTGAAAAACACCGACGAGAAATAATGAGAAAATCTTTGAACACGCATTTAAAATTGGGAAAAGAAAATGACGAATAAAATAATCAGGAAAATAAAAAGCAAAATAGTTCCTATTTTGAAAAAAAATAAAATAAAAAAAGCGGGAATTTTTGGCAGTTATGCAAGAGGAGAGCAGAAAAAGAATAGTGACATAGATATTTTAATTGAAATTCCAGAACAAGTCAGTTTGCTTGGATTGATAAAAATTAAAAAGCTTTTAGAAAAAAAATTAAATAAAAAAATTGATTTGATAGAATATAATTATATTCATCCACTAATTAAAAAAGACGCATTAAAAGAAGAGGTGAGAATAATATGAAACAAGACTTGCTTTATTTGTATAATATACTAAAAAGCGTAGAAATAATTGAAGAACATTTAAAGAAAATTGATTTAAAAAAATTTTCTTGTTCTATATTAATTCAAGATGCAATAAGTAAGCGACTTGAAGAAATAGGAGAAAATGCAAAAAAGATATCAAATAGTTTAAAAGAAAAATATCCTCAAGCAGAATTTGAAGAATACACTGACATCAGAAATTTTTTAACACATGTTTATCAAATGTTAAATGTAAACAGACTTTGGAAAATAATTAAGCAAGATTTACCTGAGTTGAAAAAACAAATTAAAAGAATAATTGAAGAGGTTAAAGAAGATGAAAATTAAATTAAAAATAATTTGGGAGAGGAAATAAATGTCACAAAAAATAATTAAGAAAAAAATTGGAGAACTTAGATTTAGTTTAATTAGTCCAGAACAAATTAAAAATATTTCAATGGCGAAGATTGTAACTCCAGAACTTTATGATATTGACGGATTTCCAGTTGACGGAGGTCTGATGGATTTGCGACTCGGCGCTGTTGATCCTGGAGTTCGTTGCAGAACTTGCGGTGGAAGAATTAAAGAATGTCTCGGCCACGTTGGAAGCATTGATTTAGCAAGAGCAATTGTTCATTTGAAATATGTTCCATTAATTGAAACAGGGTTGAGATGTTTTTGTCACAACTGCGGAAAATTAAAATTAGATGAAAAGTCATTGTCAAAATATTCCCCGAGTGAGAGAGCGAAAAAATCTAAAGATGTAAAAAAATGTCCGTATTGCGGGGATGCACAGGAAAAAATAAAATTAGACAAGCCAACAAGTTTTCACCAAGGCAAAAAAAGAATTTTCCCAACTGCAATTAGGGAGATGTTAGTAAAAATTCCTGATGAAGAACTTGCAAAAATTGGAATCAACGCAAGAACTTCTCGACCTGAATGGACAATTCTTACAATGCTTTTGGTTCCTCCTGTAACAGTTAGACCAAGTATAATTTTAGAATCAGGAGAAAGAAGCGAGGACGACATTACTCACAAACTTTCAGATATTATCAGGGCAAATCAGCGACTTTGGGAAAATTTAAACGCAGGCGCGCCAGAAGTGATCATAGAAGATTTATGGGACTTGCTTCAGTATCACATCACAACATTTTTTGACAACACTATTGCGAGAGTCCCGCCTGCAAGACACAGAAGCGGGCAACCCTTGAAAACAATTACAGAAAGAATTAAAGGCAAAGAAGGAAGAATCAGAAAGAATTTAGCAGGCAAGAGAGTAAATTATTCTGCAAGAAGCGTTATCTCGCCAGACCCTGCAATTGAAATCAACGAAGTCGGAGTTCCGTATGAAATCGCAGAGATAATCACTGTTTGCGAGTCAGTTACTGATTTGAATATTGAAAAGTTAAAAGAATTAATTAGAATGGGAGAGAAATATCCAGGAGCAAATTATATCCAAAGACCTGACGGAAAAAGAAAAAAAATTACAGAAGAATTAAAAGAAGAAATTATCGCAGAAATTGAACCGGGCTACAAAGTTGAAAGACACTTGCAAGACGGGGATATTGTTTTGTTCAACAGACACCCAAGTTTGCACAGAGCAAGTTTAATGGCGCATTTTGTAAGGGTCTTGCCTGGAAGAACTTTCCGACTGCATCCTGCAGCAGCTTTCCCTTACAACGCTGACTTTGACGGAGATGAAATGAATATTCACTCACCGCAAAATGAAGAAGCAAGAGCAGAAGCAAAAATACTTTTGGATGTAAAACAAAATTTAATTTCTCCAAAAAATAATACAAATTTAATCGGTTGCAACAAAGATGCAATCACTGGCGGTTATTTGCTCAGCATCGACGAGCTTTCAAGAGAAGATGCGAACCAACTTTTATACAAATCAGGAATTCAAAAAATAATTTCAAAGAAAAAAATTTCAGGCGCAGAATTAATTTCAGAAATTCTTCCAGATGTAAATTTTTCAAATGATTCTATAAAAATTAAAGCTGGAAAAATTATTGAGGGCGCTATGGACAAGACCCTTTTCGGAAAAGAAGACGGAGAATTAATTAAAGAGTTGGATAAAGTTATTGGAAGAGAAAAGACATTTGAAACAATTAAAAAAATTTTCCGACTTGGCGTGAATTATTTAACAAATCGCGGAATCACAATTTCAGTCGGAGATTTGGATTTGGAAAAAGATGTTGTTGAGATGAGCAAAGAAATTATCAAACAAGCCGAGGACAAGACACAGGAAATTATTGATTCTTATTACAATAATACTTTGGATATTATTCCAGGGAAAACAAAAGAAGAGTCAAGAGAAATCGCGATTCTGCAAACTCTTAATTCAGTAAGAACAAAAATCGGAAGTATTGTTAGAAAAAATTTCCCGAAGACAAATCCTGTAAGTCATATGATAAAGTCAGGAGGAGGAGGAAATATCTTAAACATAACTCAAATGGCATGTTGTGTCGGACAGCAGGCATTTATGGGCGGAAGAGTTGACTTCGGTTACACAAACAGAACACTTTCATTTTTCAAAAAAAATGATTTATCTCCGAAGGCAAGGGGCTTTATTCACAGCCCATTCATAAAAGGTTTGAGACCAGATGAATTTTTCTTTCAGGCAATTACAGGAAGGGACTCGCTCATGGATACTGCGTTGAGAACTCCAAAGTCAGGTTATCTTTACAGAAGATTGGCAAACGCTTTGCAAGATATTAGACAAGAATACGACGGAACAATCAGAGACAGCGGAAACAGAATTGTTCAATTTGAATTTGGAGAAAACAGCGTCGATGTTTCAGGTCTGCACAAAAATCAAAAAATTTCTCCAGGAGAATCAATCGGACTTGTGACTGCGCAGTCGTTTGGTGAAAGTTCAACTCAAATGGTTCTTAACACTTTCCATATGGCAGGAGTTGCAGAAATGCAGGTTACTTCAGGACTTCCAAGAATTATAGAAATTTTTGACGCAAGAAAAAAACCTTCGTCGCCAAAAATGGAAATTTATCTAAACAAAGAATACAACAATGAAAAAGGCGCGACAACATTTGCAGAAAAAATCAAGGAAGTCACTCTGAAAGAAATTGCTTCTGAGATAAATCTGGATTTTAGCGACAAAAAAATTGAAATAAAAATCAACAAAGAAAGTTTGAAACAAACTCATGTTTCCACAAAAACCATTGTTGAGCGACTGAACGAACTTGGATTCAAAGCAAAAGAAAAACCTGATTCAATTTCTTTAAACGCAGAAGAGATGGACTTTAAAGCGATTTACAAACTCAAAGAAAAATTAAAAAACACAATTATTTCTGGAGTTAAAGGAGTAAAACAAATTTTAATTGTAAAAAGAGAAAAAGATTTTGTTGTCTTGACACTTGGAACAAACTTGAAAAAAATGATTGAGCTGAAAGAAGTTGACACAGACAAAATTGTTTCAAATGATTTGTATGAAGTCGCAGAGGTCTTTGGCATTGAAGCTGGAAGACAATTAATTATCAATGAGGTCTCAGAGGTCTTGAGAAGTCAGGGAATTGATATTGATATGAGTCATCTTGATTTGGTTGCCGACGCTATGACTGACACTGGTTTGGTTAAAGGAGTTACAAGAATGGGAATCATCGCTCAAAAAACTTCAATTCTCGCGAGAGCAACTTTTGAGACCCCTGTGAAACAATTTGTAAATGCAACGATAAAAGGAAACAAAGATATGCTTAGCAGTGTTATAGAAAATATAATTGTAAATCAGCCAGTGCCTGTTGGAACAGGGCTTCCAGGACTTCATGTAAAAGTTATTGGGGCTTTGGCAAAAGAAGAAAAAGACAAAAAAGTCGCAAAGAAAAAAATAGTTGAAGCGACGAATAAGTAATTTTTTAATTTTACCGACGAGAGAATTGCGGAATTTCCGAAGCTGTTTGGATTTTTTCGCACTCAAATTTTTAAAAAGAAATTTTTATTCTGAGCCCCCAAATTTTTATTTGGAAAATAATTCTGCAAATGACGAGAAAAAAGTTGAAGACGATCAAAAATTTGCGACTAATTTTAATTCAGAATTTCAAAGATTATTTACCTTTCAAATAATTGCGACAAAGTCGCTAAATTTTTTCCAGCAAAATATTTTTTCTTCAAATTTTTTTCTTTTCAAATAATTTAAAAACAACTTTTTCTTTTAACAAATATGAAAATTTTATTTGTCTGCAAACACAATCGTTTTAGAAGTCAGCTTGCAGAAGGATTTTTTAAAAAATATAATCATAACAAAAAAATAAAATTTAACAGCGCTGGAATTTTTAAAGGGGATCCGATTGCGCCAAATGTTAAAAAAATTGCAAAGCAATTTAAAATCCGCGTCGGAAAACCAAAAGCAATCAGCGAAAAACTTCTTAAAAAAATTGATTGGGTTGTAATTGTTGCTGACAATGTTCCGTCGTCGCTGTTTACTAAAAAAAATATTGAAAAAGTTTTGGTTTGGAAAATTCCTGATACTTCACAAGAGAATTTTTCTGGAATTAAAAAAATTGCAAAACAAATTGAAAAGAAAGTTTTGGAGTTGGTGAAAGAGTTTAATTAATTGTTGTTTGCAAAATCAATTTTATCTTTTTCATTTCACAATTTCATTAACTAATTCTGCCATAACTCTGATAAATTCTTGAGTTCTTTCCTGCCAAGTATCAATCATCACGCCTTTTAATTCTGTAATTTCTCCATGAGTAATTTTTTTGTGCAAAGTGTGAAGTTCTCTAAACCAATCAATATATTTTGATTTTAATTTTTCAGAATCAACAAAAGTTTCTTTAAGATTAATTGGAATATGTTCCGGGCTTGGGGGTAAAACATCTGATGCAATCAAGGCCGCCTGCGATGAATCAACCATTGCCCAATAAAGCCCTTCAATGCAATTTAATTCAGAGACCTTGCTTCTCGCAAAATGCATTGGAGCGCGTTGAAGAAGATTATAAACTGATTCTGGTGTGGACTTTATTTTTCCATTTTGCAACAAAAACTGAAGCGGTTCAAAAAATCCTGCGAGGTCAATTAATGTTTCGCCATATCTTAAAATATTTATTACAACAGGATCTCCGCGAAGAAGGTCTTCCCACCAAGTGCTTAACTTTATTGTGTTAATGTGCAATTCTTTTTTGTAAGGATTTATTCTCAAAATTTTTTCAAGTTCTGTTCTATACCATGCAATCATTTCTTGGTCCCATTTTATTGTCAAGTCGTCGATAATAATTATCAAATCAATGTCAGAACCAACGACTGCGGTTTTTTTTACAATAGACCCAAACAAGACAACTGCTTTAATCATCTTGTCAAATTTTTTGCAAATCTTTGTAGCAAAGTCCAACGCGATTTCGTGCTCTGTTTTCAAAAACAGCGACGGAAATTTTTCAATATTAATTTTTCTTGGTTTATTTTTTACAATAACTGCATTTTCATCTTTAGAATTTTTTTCACCCAACTTTTTTTCTTTCATATTCTCTAAAATATATATTGAAATTCAAGTTTTTAAATTTGATGCTTGATTGAGCGTGTGTAAACTATTTTTGCAGATTTTTATTTAATTCAAAGAAGTCCGCCCAATCACCTATCTCAATTAGAATATCAACGTCGCTATTTCTTTTTTGTTCTCCTCTTGCATAACTTCCAAATATGCCTGCTTTAGTAACATTATATTTTTTTAAAATAGGGGCTATCTTTTTCTTTATCTCTTCAAAATTTATTTTAGAGTTATCTTTTTCTTTCACAATTTAGAGATATACACTAAATTTTTAAGTCTTTGGTTTTTACTTTTTTCAAAAGAATGGAAACAAATTTTCTCGTCCCTAATTCAATTTTTATAAATATCTTTTCTGTGTCCCAGTTTCAAAATAAAGATAATTAATTTGTCTTTTTTTATTTGATAAATTGCGCGATATTTTTCTATTCTCAAACTCCAAAATCCTGAAAGATTTGCTGTCAAAGGTTTTCCAAGTTCTGGATTTTGTTTTAGCTTTTCAATTTTTTTACCGACGATAATTTTAGAAGAATTGTCTAATTTGTTAAAAAAATTTTCTGCATTTTTTTCAAACTTAATTTTGAACATTCAAGTTCAGCCTCTTTTTCATATCTTCCCAATCTGTCCATTTTTTTGGATTACCCAAATTTGAAACAGCGTCGGCAAGTTCGTGCATTGTTTCAGGATCAGAAATAATTTCCAAAGTTTCTACTAAAACTTCTTTATCATTTTCAGCAGAACAATTTTCAACTAACCTTATCAAAAGTTCATTATAAGTTTCTCGAGGATGAATTTTCAAAAAATCCAATTTTCCTTTTACTTTTTCATCTAATTGAATTGTTGTAACCATAATCTACTATAGCCAGATCTAGTTTATAAACTTTTTTACAGAACACTCTAAAAATCTCTTGTTCAAACTAAAGCCAGAAACTATCTGCTATCTTAAAAATAAAATTATCCAAATAAGGCAGATAGTCCTTCTGCTGCTGCGGCTTTTTTCTCTTCTTTTGGCGCTTCTTCTTTTTTCTCTGCGTGTGTTCCACTTGCAGGAACAGAACTTGCTACAACACTTGCGTTTTTCAGCTCATTCTCGATATCAACGCCTTTCAAACTTGCAACAAGAGATTTTATTTTACTCTCGTCGACATGTTCGCCAACAGCCACAATAACTTTAGTCAGGTTTTCCTGATTTATTTCTTTGCCTGCTTTATGTAAAAGCAAAGCTGCATATATGTTTTGCATTTTAATTTACTCCCTCTGTTTTATTTTCAGGAGTATGATTTTTGTCGTCGGAATTTTGAAATTTTTCTAAAACTTTTGCTTCTCTTTCTGCTTTTTGCAATAATAATTTTATTGTGTCGTCTGAAACATAGCCGATTGAAACTGCGAAAGGCAAGACCCTTGCAAACGCGTCTTTCAAATTCATCAAAGTTTCTTCTCTATTAATTTTTATTTCAGAGTAAAATTTATTTTCTTTAACATCAAATCCCGCGAGAGGAATGAACCCAATTGAAAAAGGTTTTATATTTAATTTTGACATTACGTCCGAGGCCTTTTCAGAAATTTTTTCACCTTTTTTTACAATTACTTTATCTTCTTTAATATGAAGTTTCCCATCTTGAACTTGAACTTTCAAACCAACTGCGCCCAACTCAGAAATTGCTGGGCCTGGAACTAATTCTGTTGCTCCTGCTTTCACGACAATATCTTCTGGAGCTTCTTGTCCTGGTCTTGCTTTTGCAGGACTTTTATTTTTCAAGAGTTCAACTGAAAGTTCAAACGCGTCCAAGTCAGAAAATAAAACAGCGATACTGCTTTCAATTTTGCTTTCTATTTTTTTCATCTCTGAATTTTTTGCTAAATCAATTGCTCTTAAAATTAAATTTCTTTTTGGAAGTTTTACAATTGCTTTTGTTCTTAATTTTTTTGAAATTTCCTGATATTGCGACGCTGGAAGATCGCGAATTGATGCAAGTAAAATTGTTTTTTTTCCTTTAACTAAATCTGCAAGCTCGCTTACGATTTTCTTTTTTTCCTCAGAAACATGCGCCTTTCTCTTTTTTGTTTCTGAGGCAATAGAATTTACCTTAGGAAATTCTTCAGCGTCTGACACGTGTGCTTTCATTTGTTTCATTATCTTATCCTTATTTTTTCTGGTTTAGTCATTGTGAATTTTATTTCAATATTTTTTACATTTTCTTTATTTCTCGGCAGGTCTTTTAAAACAGCGTTGTAAATTGTCAAAATATTTTCAATAATGTCGTCGTCTTTCATGCTTCTTTTTCCAATTGCGAGTTTCAAACTTGATTCTTTTGCTTTTATTTTTACATTGTTGTTAATTTTCTTTTTTATTTCTGCAATTTCTTTTTCACCAGCGTTTAGCAAAATTCCAAGTTGTGGCGACGGCATTTTTCCAGCAGGACCTAAAACTCTTCCAAAGGTTGTTGCGATTTTCGGCATCAAAGAACCTTGCGCAATAAAAAAATCATATTTCTTAACTAATTTTTTCATATCACTTTTGGTTTTGAATTTTTTAAAATCGTCCTCGGTAATTGTATCAATGTGTTGATTTTTACTTTCTAAAAATCCGCAGACCTTTTTGTCTTTAATTTTGTGTGGGACATTAACAAATAAATTTAACTGGGTCTTTTTCAAATCAAATTTTTGCAGATTTATAATTAAATCAATTGATTCGTCAAACTTTCTTTCTTTTGATTTTCTTAATTCAATCAAAGATTTTTTCAATTCGTCTTGTATTTCCATTTTCCCTTGTCTCCCACATTATTCGCGCAAACATAGAATTTATTTTGCAACGATATGGTTCAATCGACAGAAGTTTTGAGAATTTGCGGTTTATAAAACTTCCGACGCAGTTTCAAAAAGTTTAAATAGTTTTTATGTTTATTTTTAAAATGGGGATTATTGCGCAAGAAAATATTATCGGTGCATGGGCATTTTTAATTGGAGTTATTTTAGCGGTGATTATCGGGCTTTCAACGACGTGGATTTCAATTCCTGCTTTAACAAAATACAGTGCATACATTTACGCGATTCTAATTGTTCTGGGAATTGTTGTCGGATTTTTAAATGTTGCGGGAAAAGATTCTCAAACATTTATGATTGCCGGAGTCATTTTAGTAATTGTCAGCCAGTTTGGAATGGACAGCGTAAATAAGTCCTTAATTGGAATTGGATTGGGTGATGTGATAAAATCTGTCTTCGGCGCTTTGCTGGTTTTGTTTGTTCCAGCGACGATAATTGTTGCCTTGAAAACAGTTTTTAATATTGCAAAAGTTTGAAATTATTGTAAAAATAATTCCCATACATAAAGTTTTTCAAAAAAAATTTTCTTTTCTGCAATTTTCTTTTTTTTATAATCTCTCCAATTTATTTTTTTAGTTAAAGAAGAAATTAATAAAAATATTTTTCCTTCGGAGTTTAAATATTTTTTAGATTGTTCAAGAAATTTATTGATTATCTCGCTTCCGTTTTTTCCTCCTGTTGTTGCTCTGCGAGATTCTTCATCTTCGCGTTCATCTTCTGGAAGATAAGGAGGATTAAGAATAATCAAATCAAATTCTTGCGGAGGTATTTTTTCAAAGAGGTCTGAATGGATTATTTTTATGTTTGCAAAATTTTTTTTAAGATTTTTTATTGTTTTCTCGTCGATATCTGTAAGAATTATCCTTTTTGGATTTGTATTCAGTTCTATTAAAGTTTGCGCGAGAATTCCAGAGCCAGCTCCAATCTCTAAAATTTTTGATTCTGATTTTTGTTTTAAAATTTTGGGCAAAAATTTTTTCAAGACCTCTTGCATAAGATAAGAATCTTCATCTGGCAAATAAATCATTTTAGAAAAGACCATTAAAAAAATTAATTAATTCCTGCTTAAAAAAGAAAACCGCGAATAAAACCCCCAAACACAAAATTAAAAAAAATAAAAGAAAAATAACAAGACCTTTGCTTTCAAAAAAGCTTTCCTTGGAATATGAATAAGAAGAAACATTTGGTTTTTGAATTATTTTTTGTTGAGAGGGAGAAAAATTTTGCGGAACATAAGACGAAACATTTTGTGGATAATTTTTTTGTGATTGTTGAATTGGAATTTTTGAAATCTGTTGCGAATTTGTCGACGGAGTTTTTATTTGAGAAGATTGTTGAGAAGGTTGAACTAATTGAGATTGCGATTGCACTACTCTTGCAGAGTCCTCAATATCTTGCCGAGAATAACCTGCATTATAAAAACTAATCATTGCTTGTTTCAAACTTTGTCCTCTTTTTATTCCATTCTTAATTCCTTCGACAATCATGGAGTTTATCATAATTATTAAAAGCAAAGCAGGTTTAAAAATTTGGGGGTAAAACTTATAAGTTCAGATGAATTAAAATAATTATGAAAAAAGGGCAGATTACAATTTTTATTGTTTTAGCAATTGTATTGGTTGGATTGATTTTATTATTCATTTTATTAAGAACAGGAATTATCCCAAATAATTTTATAGAAAGAAAAGAAATAAACCCAAACACTTTTTTAGAAAATTGTCTTGAAGAAAAGATAAAAAAAACTGCGGAGACAATTTCTTTTCAAGGAGGATATATTTCAAACACTTTGAATAAAACTTTCAAATTTGACGACGATAAAGAAGCGCATTCTATTTCATATTTATGTTACAACCAAAATTATTATCTTCCTTGCGTAAATCAGGAACCGATGTTGATTCAACATTTAAAAAAAGAAATTAAAAAAGAAATTAAAAATGAGGTGGAAAATTGTTTTAATGAATTAAAAATAACTTTGGAGGAAGAAGGGTTTTCAGTTAGTTCGTCTTACAGCGGATTTGAAATTAATTTAGAACCAAAACAAATAATTTTAGATCTAAATGCTGAATTAAACATTGACAAATCTGGAGAAATATCAACACAAAAAAATTTTAAGATTATTGTTGCAAATGATATTTACGACAACGCAATTGTAGTTCAAGAAATAGTGTCGCAAGAAGCAAGATATTGCAATTTTGATTTTCTCGGATTTATGATTTTGTATAATGAATTTAATATTGACAAATACAGAACAAGTGATTTATCAACGATATATTCTGTAGAAAAAAAACAAAGCAAAGAAAAATTCAGATTTGCAATTAGAAGTTGCGTGATACCGCCGGGTTTTTGAAAAATAGATTAAGTGAGATTCTCCAAAGAGTTTTCTCAACAGAGAAAATTTTGCTCAATTTATTATGTCATTTAATGTATATTCTGCGTCAATTTTCTCGTCGGTAAAAATAGAAAACTAATAATTTTCCTCCAACACTTCATAATATGCTTGAGGATGTTTGCAAGCAGGACAATTTGCAGGAGCTTCTTCGCTCTCGTGAACATAACCGCAGTTTCGACATTTCCATAAAACAACTTCGTCTTTTTTGAAAACTTTTTTTTGTTTTATATTTTCCAAAAGTTTTCTGTATCTCTTTTCATGTTGCTCTTCAACTTCTGAAATTTCTTTAAATGATTCTGCAATTTTTTCAAAGCCCTCTTTTCTTGCGATTTTTTCAAAGTTTGGATAAAGAATTCCCCATTCTTCATTCTCGCCATTTGCAGCAGCCAATAAATTTTCTGCAGTTGTTGAAATTTTTCCAGCAGGATATTTTGCAGTAATTTCTAATGGTTCTCCAATTTCATTTAAATATTGGAAAAAAATTTTCGCGTGTTCTTTTTCATTGTCTGCTGTTTCTAAAAATATTGCAGAAATTTGTTCGTAACCTTCTTTTTTAGCGACGCTGGCAAAATAAGTGTAACGATTTCTCGCCTGACTCTCGCCTGCGAAGGCCTTTAATAAATTTTTTTCTGTTTCACTTTCTTTTAATCTCATAAGATAAAAAAAGAAAAAGAGTTTTTATATTTTTTGCTAGCAAAGAATTCTTCCAGCATAAGCATCAAGCTTTCCCCTTTGTCTATTATCCCTATAAAAAATTGCAGTATGATCTCTGTCTTTAATAAATCTCTTTGGGGCGACTACACAATCTGCATCTTTTTCTTCTAAGAGTTCTCTTAAGCGATCTTCATATTGCTCTTGCAGGGTTCTTGTTTCTGCAAACTCTGGCTGAAGAAAAATATTTAGCGAGTGAATTAATTCTAAATTTCCTCCTCTTTTTTCTGCATCTTCTTTTGAAATAAATATAATTTCTTTTCTAATACATGTCACCATATTTTTTCAATAGTATTAACCCTTAAAAACTTTGCGTAGAATTGTTAGAGAGAAGTTTGAATAACTCGCATTTTTCTGTCGCAAAAATATTTTTGCAAACTTTATGAAAAATTCCCGACGACAAAGTTGAAAACTTTTTGCATAAATCAAAAAATATATTTTTACAAACTTCTCTTGACTATAAAAGGCGAGTGTGAACATTTTTGTAAAATAATCCGCAAGCGTGCTAATGAGTTTGAATTATAGATAGGAGTTAAGAAAACCGCAGGTTCTCTTCATTCTTCCCCAATCTCAAAAGGTCTCGCAACAATACTGCACTTGTCAGGATTTGGCTGATTGTCATAAGTATCTTTGCATTTTATGTAAAATATTTTGTTCAAATTCCAGTCAGTAAAGTGTTCTTTTTCTTTTGCAGTCATTTTTATTCCGTCTGCAAATTCATAAGTGCAATCGTCGTCGCTGTAAACACATTCTGCTTCTTCATCTGTAATTAATTTTAAATACGACTCTTCATGATAGACCCTCGCAACAACTGGCGGGTTTGTGTCAGTGTCGACGACAAAATTAACTTTATCTGTGTCAGAATTTCCTCCCAAGTCAACACATTTTATAAAATATTCATAAGCCCCTTCTGTTAAATATAAATCCTGTGAATGAAAATACGACGCTGTTTTATAAAACATTATGTAGCTGTCATCTTCGCCTGTCTCGCTGTAATAACAATTTGAAACTCCCTCGCTGTAGCCAGCAGATGTCTCAGTTGTTAATGTAACTTTCACATTGTTCGTTGCATCTTTGATTGTTCCGTTTGGTCCAACAGAAGTTATTACCAATGGTTGAGTTCCAAAAACATTAAATTCATATGACTCTAAATTTGAATTTCTTTTGCTGTTCTCTTCTTTTGGCTGGTCTTTGCATCTGAAATAAAATTTATTTTCCATTCTATTTTTTAGTCCAGTTAAATTTGTGTTGCACTCGTAAAGCATTTGTGCGTTCATTTCTAAAACACTTGAAGAACATTTCATCTGTTCTAACATATCATCAAATGACTCGTCGTCGTGACTCCATCTGCATTCTGCTGGTTCGTTTACATAAACTTTCAAGGCCAAAGAAGTTTGATTTGCTGCGATTGGCACGTTATTCAAAAAGTCAGTTGTTATAATTAATGGAGGAGTTGTGTCAGGTCCTTTCTCAACGCAGAATTTGAAAACAAAATTTCCTGTGTCTTGATTTCCATTTGAGTCACGACATCTCACATACATTTCAAATTTGCCGTCGTTGTATAAAGTAATATTTTCTGCGTTCAAAGAATTTGGTCCAGGCAAAGCCATAACTTGCGTGTGATTATAATCAAATAAAGAAGTTCCGCCAAGATAAAAATCCATTTCATCAAAAGTTTTTTTAGATTTGTAATCAACTTTGCATTGCGCTGGTTCGTCAGTTGTAATTCCAAATGTTAATGGAAAAAATGCTTTTGCGCAACCAGTTGTTGATTCTTCATTTACAATAAATACTCCTCTGTCTGGCGGAGAAATTGTTGAGTCGGGAGTGTATTTGAAACCACTTGACAAAACTTCCAACAAAGGAGTCATCACAGGCGGATTAACATCATTTCTATTTACCCACGCGCATTTTTCTTGCGAACTTCCTTTATTTAATAATTGACAACTCTGTCCCAAACTTCTACACTGATATTCAGAGCAAGGTAAATTTTGTTTATTACATTCTTCACAATATCTTCCGCCAAGTGGCGGTTCCCAAACTTTACATTCAAACTTTATTGTTTCAGAAGTTTCTTTAGAGTACATAAAATACAAAATTAAAGCTGCGACTGCGACGCCAATACCAACACTCCCCCAACTTATTTTATTTGCAGTATCTCCAAAAAGTGAAAATTCTTGACCCTCTCCTAATTTTCTAAACATATATTCTCCTGTGAAAACCCCTCCAAAAGTTGCAGCGGTTAATGCAATTGATTGTTTACTTTCCATTCCTGTAAAACTTGCAAGAAGTCCAACAATTCCAGCAGCAATTGATGCGTGGGTAAGAGATTGCATCAGAGGACCTTTCCAAAAAGAAGTTTTTGTTATAACTGAATTTCCTTGTGGACCAGTTCCTAAATTATTTTTTGCTATTGAATTAATTTCTTCAGAAGATAACTCATTAAGATTAACATTTCCCGCCCCCTCAATTTCTATTGCTCGTATTTCTTGGGGGGTCATACTACTTATCCCCCCCATATTCCAAATTCCAATTGTCCATGCAAAAGCAATTACTCCGATTATTAAGATCAAACATTCTCCGACGCTGGACGACTTTGTAAATTTATTTTTCATTTATATGCGTTTTTTCTATGTTTAATTGAACGAATAATTAATTTATCTTCTTTAATAATAAAATCAACAAATAATCTATAATCTCCAATTCGTATTTTTCCAAAATCTTTGTTTATCAAACCTTTAATAAATCTAATTGGGTTTTCTTTTATTTCGTCTATTTTTTTTACAATTCTTTCAGAATCTTCTTTATTTAATTTTTCAATAAAATCTACGGAGTTTTTACTCCACTCAACAAAACTCATTTGCAAAATCGCTTTAAAACTTCTGAATGTGAAATTAAATCTTTTTCACTTCTTGATTCTTCTACTTCTCTCACAACCTCGTCTGTAACTTCTAAACCGGCTTCGTCATCTAAAATAAGCTCTTTGATAATTGCAATTTCTACTTTTATTTCATTCAAGTCCTTTCTTATTAAATTTAGATTGTTTTCCATTTTAGATTTAATCGCAAAAAGTATTTAAAGTTTTGCACCTCCTTTCAATTTTATTTATTATTTCTTTTTTTATTATTTTCATCTTGAACCTCCGAGTAAAACGAGGAGTTTAAGAGACAGAAAATTTCTCATTTTCTGTATTCTTCACCCCGCGGTTTTATTTTTCTGTAAATCCAACCAATTAAAACTCCTACGACAAACCAAATAATTATTGTGAAAAAAAGTCCAAATAATCTAAGCAACATTAAATTATTGCAAAAATTTCCTCCAGAAAGAACGCATCTTATTGCAATAACAATTTCAAAAGGACTAAATATAGAACTGAGGATAAAATTATTCATAATTAAACTTAACACTTTTCCGATTATTCCAATAATCGCCCCAATTATTCCATATTTTAGTAAATCTTTTTTTATTTTCATTTGCTTGAATTTCCTCCACTGCCCTTTGATTTTGATGCTGGAATGTAATATCCTCCGACTCCAATATAATTTTTTACAATTGTAACATTACTTGCGCAATCACCGAGCGAAGTGCAGATGTCGTTCATTTTATTTCCCCAAGAAGATTCCAAACATTCGCAATTATCTATGCATTTTTCATTTCCAGTTAAATCTTTTTCAAATGTAACAACACAAGTTGTGCTTGCAACAGAACAAACACTTTCAGCGTCGCTGTCAGGATTCCAAAAATCTAAACCCGGAGAATATTTTGGAACGCATACGCCGTTTTCAGAACCTTTTTGCAATTTAATTCCTTTAACCCAAACACAATCTCTTTTGTCAATATTTTCGCAGTCCCTTTGATTTGTTTTTGAAACACATTCTTGCCACATGTTTGCTCTGCACGCAGCTGTCTTAAATCCATTGATGTCATCTTGAATGCATCGCTCTTGTCTGAAATCAGAACATGGCTCAATAGTCACGTCGCTGTTATAACAAACCAATCTGAAATATCTGCTTCCTGGAAGATTTTTATCAACCCCCTTTGAATTCGCACACCATGTTTCTCCGTGCTGATATTCTTTTCCTTCCCATTCGCAACTCAAATCCCTGCAAATATTATCTCCATAAGTTGGTTTTGAATTATCTATTGCAGAATTATGCTTTTTGCAAGTGCTTCCAAGATAATAGTCGCATCTTCCGCATTTTGCAGAACCAACATTTCCGTTTTTGTCGTCGCAAACATCTTTTTCATCTGCGATTTTTGTCCAGTATTCTTGATTTTTTATTTTTGTTGCGTCATAAATGTTAGCAGTATTTCCGCAAGTATCAACAAAAAAAACTTCATCTTTTCCATCAACACAAGTTGTTTTCTCGCTCATTCCGCATTTTGTATTTAGTTGCGGAGCAGAACATAAAAATCCTTTGAAAAATTCTCCTGGAATTAATTTACAATCTTTTTGAGAAGTAAATTTACAGGTTCGTTCAAATTCTTGTTCAAAAACGCACGCGCCTTTGTCTTCTGATGTCGACGCTAAAATGCACTGAACTTCATTTCCAATATCTTTTCTAAAATTAACTTCAAGACCGTACATTGACGACAATCTTTTGCATCTTGTCTGAGAAACAAACGCTGCTTGCTCGCCGATTAAACAACAACCTAATTCGCATTGCGGAATTTCACATTGGCTGTTGTCTTCCCAGATTCCTTTATTTTCTTCGCAAACTTTTTGCGGAGTATTTTCCATGCAAGTTCCTTCCAAACTATCATAACAACAACCTTTTTTGCAATAAGAAGTTGATTCGCAAGAAGTTGGAACTTTTCTAAACGGCTGATTTGTCAAAGGATTTGTTCCCTCAACGCATTTGTTCAATTCTGTATTTTGACACCATGCTCCGTCAGTTGTTTTCTCGCAACAATAAGTCAATTCTCCAGAAACAAAATTCAAAAATAAAATTACAAAAACAATTCCAAAAACTAAACTAATTTTATTTTTCATTTTAAATTTTCAATTTCTCTTTTTAATTCATCTAAATTTTTTTCTATGAAATCCCATACAAGATTATAATCTACTGAAGCATATTTGTGGCTTATTAAATTTCTTAACTTCTCAAATTTTTTCCAGTTTATATTCTTATTTTTTTTCTTAACTTCTGTGGGGATGATCTTTATATTCTCTCCAATTACTTGAAGACGCATTAAATTTGAATCTTGCTTTTCAATATTTTTTAAAAATTCTTCTTTATCTTTTACAGAATTCTTTATCCGATTAATCATTTCCAAAATTAAATTCACATAAATTTTATACTCTTGCATATTCAACCTCTTTTTTAATATAATTTAATTCCGGTCTTAAACTTTCTAAAGTTATTAAATCAATTTTTTTGCTAAATATTTCTTCAAGCAAAATTAATAATTCCGCATAATTATCAAAAGAGGGTTTTTCAAACTCAACAAGAAAGTCAATATCGCTTTTTTTCGTTTGTTTATTTTTTAGATAACTTCCAAACAATCCGATTTTCTTAACTCTAAATTTTTTTATTTTATGTTTGTTCCTTTCAATTTTTTTAATTATTTCTTTTTTTGTTATTTTCATTTTATTCGTAAACTTTGCTCCTTTTGTCAATGTTTGAAATCAAAATTTTATTTTTATCATTAAGCATTAAATACAATATTCTAAACTCCCCGACTCTAATTCGGAAAATTTTTTCTTTTCTTCCTTCAACTCTTTTGCAATTTTTTGGAAAGGGATTTTCACAAAGTTCTTTTAATTTTTCCAATATTCTTGAGCAAATTTCTTTTTCTTGTTTTTTCAAAAAGTTTTTTGATTTATTTGAAAATTCTAATTCAAACATAATTCTTCTTTAAGTTTTTCAAGAGAAATTGTTTTCTCGTCGTCAAATTCTCTTAAACTATCTTCAATATCTTTTTCTTCTTCTGCTGTTAGAAATCTATCTTCAATTTCTTCTTTCATAGAAGCGATCATATTCTTTAAGATAACGATTTCATTATAGATTTCTTTCATTTCTAAGTTTTTTACCTCTATCATAACTTTAGATATCTCAAAGATATTTAAACTTTCCTCCTTTCAATTTTTTTAATTATTTCTTTTTTTGAAATCATCTTTCATTTCTCCTTTTTATTTTTCCATAAATCCAACCGATAAGAGCACCGACGACGAAAAAAATAATTATTGTTATTATATCTCCTAAAATCATTTCAGAAAAACATTGTTCTGATTTAAAATTACATCCTAAAACCCCATTTGCTACAAAAAGAAAACTTAATGCAATGAACGGAATAAGAATTAAATTAAATGGTTGGTTATTCATTATATATCCAAATGAAGTTAATAATAAGGTTAATATAACCCCGCTCACTCCAATAATAGCCCCAATCTTTCCGCCTTTAAGAAAATAATTTTTTTCTTCTTGTTTTATTTTATTTTTCATCTTATCAATACCAGCAATACCTCCAGCAATGAAAGAGCCCAAGCCCAATTGTATTTTCTTTTGTAGACCAAAACTGCGATTAAAATTATGTTCACGACGCTGATTATTAATTTTGTTTGCTCGTTTATCATTTTATAAACCTCTCAATTATCAAGACGATTATACCAATCAAAGCCAAAATAATTTTTCCAATCCAAATTGAATTCGCAGAATTTTGAATAATCCCCAAACCCCAAAATAAAATTCCAAGAGCCCCGAATAATAAAACAGTCATTCCTAACATTAATCTTTCTTGTGCTTTTTTATTTCGTAAGTTAATTTTATTTTTCATTTCATCCCCCATATCCAGGTGGCCAAGCCAGACTTCTTGACGCAAACTGGAATTTATTTTCAGTATTTCTGTCTGTTAAAATGTAAATTGTCGCGCCGTCGGTCTGTTTGAATTTTTCAACTTTCAAGTCAGGATAATAATCCATGTAAATTGTTGTTTCAGAATTTCCGTATCTTGCTTCCATATTTAAAATGCTGTTTGCGATTGCGACCATTTCATAAAGATTATTTGTCACAGCAAAATTTATAGAATCATATTGAGTTTTTTCTCCTGCTTTTGTTAAGACCAAACTGCTGTTAAGTTTTGTCACAATTCTTTTTGGAAGAAGTTCAATTTCCACTAAATTATTTTTCAGTTCAACCTGATAGCCGTTGCTCTTGTAATTTTTTTCTAATTCAATTAAACATTGTTGCGCTTTTTCAGAAATTCCGACGCTGATTTCATTTTCAATATGTTCTTTTAACATTGGCTGTTGCATTATGCAAGTAACATAATACTCAGAAGTGTAACACAAATATTCTATTTTATTGTCTTGATATAAATAATAATGTTCAGGATTTATGCTTCCTCCTTGAAGAGAAATTTTTTTTATAATTTCTTTTAAATCTGCTTCAAGGCATTTTTGCAAAAATGCTGATGGATTTTTTTCATCAAATCCCAAACCGCTTTTTATTTTTGGAAAAAATAAATAAATTAAAATTGCAAGAATTACAATCATAACCGCGACGATTATAAAGATTGTGACTTGTCCTCTTTTCTTCATTTTATTTTTATGTTTTTCTTGTTTATAAATTTTAGTGCATTATTGATTTATCATTTCTGGTCTGATAATTATTGCGCATCCTGAATTTGCATTTCCCCAAACATCTTTGCATTTTACATAATAAGAAAATTCTGTTTGCCATTCTGCTTTGTGTTTTTTAGAAAATCCTGTTGTCATTGACTCTGCATTTGCAACATCAAAATTGCATTTATTAAAATCATAATAACATTCTGCGTTCTCATCAGTTAAAACAATTAAATCATTCTCGTGATAGACCCTTGTGATTTTTGGCGCAGTTGTATCTAATTCCAAAACAAATTCCGCAACCCCTAAATTTGAATTTCCAGCGTCGTCAATACAATAAATATTTATTTTATAATTTCCTGCTAAAAGGGTGCTCAATATTTGAGAATGTTTATTTGAATTTGTATTGTAGAACTGAATGTAATTTTTATCGTCGTTAAAACTATAATGACAAGTTGATTTTCCGTCAGCCATTCCTCCTGAAGTTGAAACTTTTAATTCAACTGAAATTGGAGAAAATCCATTTTGAATTTTTCCCGAGGGTTCAACAGAATCTATTTTTAATTCTGATTTGGACTCATATAAATTATAAACAAATCCGTCGGTGTTTATATTTCTTGAATTATTTTCCCCTAACCAAGGCTGGTCCCGACATTTTATATAAAAATTATTTTCTGGTTTGTTTAATTTTAAAATTGTTGAACATTCCCATCCATAATCAGAATATTCTGTTATTCCTGTTTTGCAATTCATTTTTTCTGTTATATCAAAATAATTCATTTTACTCAATCCAATTTTGCATTCTGCTGGTTCGTTAAGATAAATTTTCAGCGGAATTTCAGTTAGACCTTTTTTGAAAATAGCCCCATTTTTCGGCGAGCTTGTCGTGATGTAAGCAGGAGTCAAGTCATCGCCAGATTTTATGCAAAGATTTATAACATAAGGTTTTAAGTTTTCATTTCCATAAGTATCCACACATCTTACATAAATATTCATATTTCCAAACCTTTCAATTATATCTCCAGTCACATTATAAACAGATAAACTTTGCAAAGACGGCATCATAAAAACAGAAGTGTGATTTTGCAAAAACGAATTTGTTTCTAAGAAAAATTCTTCTGTGTTTTTGTAATTTTCTTTGTCAGAATAATCAAACTTGCATTGAGAAAATTTGTCTGTTTTTAATTTGAAAATTATCGGGGTGAATTCTGGAATGCATTCTTGCGAAGAAGTTCTTATTGTTGATTTGTCGTCGCCAGTTATTTCAAATTTGTATCCTTCTGAAATTTCCAAAGGAGAAATTTTTGGAGCAAATCCGTCGTCAGATGAAACTTTCGCACAAGTTGGAAATTCTTTTTCTTGATTTAAGAATTTGCACTCAAGTCCCAAACTTTCACAGCGATATTCACTGCAAGGTTTGAGCAAATTGTCGTCGCATTTTGTGCAGTTGTCTCCGCCAAAAGGAGGTTGCCAAGGAAGACAATTAAATTTCACAACAACTTCTTTTGTTTCGCCGATTCCAAAAATTTTCATAACAGATGCGATTACAACTGCGATTATAATTGCCCAAATAAAAGCTGCGGCTGTTGCAAGAAGTGCTCCAGTTAATCCTGCCCCTCCTGCTCCTAAACCCCCACCAATTCCAGAAAAAGTTGCAACACCTGCCATGCCACTACCCAAAGTTCCACCCGCAGCAATTCCTGCAATTCCCCCCGCAACTCCCGCAGAAAGAGTTGTTACCATCGCAGCATCTCCTTGCAAACCAAATGCCATTGAAATTAAAGTTCCTGCTAACATCCCAATACTTATTGCGCTCATTGCTGCTCCAAATGATGCGAGTCCTGGAGAAACCCAACCTATTCCAACTTTTCCTGCAGTGCTTGATACCATTGAAGTAGTTCCAACAACACCTTCGCTACTTATAGTTGTTGCAGTTCCCACTGTTGAAGTTCCACCTAACCAAGCTGCTCCCATTATCGCAGTTCCTAATCCTCCTGTAACATGTCCTAAAATTTCAAGTCCTTTTGAAAGTTGCGACTCTTCTAAAACATATTGTCCAGCGACGAGCAAACCCATTTCTTCTAATGTTCTTGTAAGATTTGGAGCTTGAACAAATTGTCCATCAACTGGCTTTGCATAAACAGAATAATTTTTCCAAGAAATTTTCGGAGCGTTTTTTACTTGATAATTATCTGTGCCTTCACCGACGATGTTTACATAACTTCCGCAATCTCCCAAAGAAACGCAAAAGTCATTCATTTGTTCTGTAAATTTTTTTGTTTCGCAATCACAATTGAAAATACATTCCCATCCACTGTCAATTTTTTTTTCATAAATCGCAACGCATTTTTGGTCTGCCATTCCGCAAAGTGTTTTTGCGGTCTCTTGTCCTGTTTCATAACTCAAGTCAAATCCTCGAGGGTATTTTGGAGAGCACACATTAAATTTAAATCCTTCATCAACATTAATTTCTCTAAAATCGCATTGAGAATTTCCTTTGCAATTTTTTTCTAATTCTGTTGAATTGGAATTATAGTTAATGCATTTCATCGCGTTATTTATTATGCAATATGCTATTGAAAAAGATTTTTCATCTTTTGCAATTTTTGATTCAGCACAGACCTGTCCTCGATAATCTGCGCATGCTTCAACTTTTATTTTTCCGTCAATGCAAATATCTTTCCAATGTCTTGAACCAACAACATCTTTTCCATCTCCGATAGTTCCGTCGTAAACACACCAACTTTCTCCGTTAAATCTTTGCTTTCCATTTTCATCAAGGCAGTTTAAATTTTCGCAAATAAAATTCCCGTCTTTTATTTTTTTTAGATTTGAGTCAGAACATTTGCTTCCAAGAAGATAGTTACAGTTCCCGCAATTTTCTGAATTTATATTTGAATTTTCAGCTCCGCAACTTTCTTCTTTTTTCAAGACTTTTCCATTATTCCATGATTTTTCTTTGTTAAAATCATAAATGTTTTCTTGATTTCCACAAGAATCAAACCAGTAAATTTCATTTTTTCCGTCAATACACCCAACTGAATTTTGTTTTTTACAATTAGTGTTTAAGCTTGGAGCTGAACAAAACAACTCTTCAAAAAATTTTCCTTTCATTGAAAGACATTCTGATTTTGTTGCAAATTTGCAGGCATTTTCATTTAAAATACATGCTCCTGTCGGCTGAATTGAAGATAATTCCAAACAAGTGATTTCATTTTCTAAATCTCTAAAATCTTTTTCAAGTCCGTTCAATGAAGAGAGCAAGTCGCATCTTGCTTCTGTGACAAAAAATGCGTTTTTTCCGACGACGCAACAACCTTTTTGACATTCAATTAAATTGCAATTTTTTTCATCTTTCCAATTTCCGTTGTTATTTTCGCAAGAAATTTTTGCAGAATTTGTTGAACACAACCCTTCTTTTTCATCAATGCAACAACCAAGTTTACATTCAACAAAGTTCTCGCATTTTGTTGGAAATAAATTTGTTGCGCATTCTTTATAATCTGACGGAACATTTTGACAAATCGCGCCTTGATTTGTTTTTGAACAACAATTCCAAGAACCGAGTTCTGTTGAATATTCTGCAGCAGCATAATTTGTAACTTCATAAGTTTGATTAAACATTTTTGCAGAAACAGAACCAATTTGTTTTATTGAAAAAAAAGATTTTAAAAATTTAGCGACGCTGATTTCTTTTTCTTGTCTTAATTTTAATTCTTGAATTATTTCTTCTGTTTGATGAATGTTGTAACTTTGCGCGCTTGTAAACCCGATTAAGATAATTGTTTGAATAAAAATCGCAAGATAAAAGAATATTTTATCTACTTTAACATCCATAAGTTCACCCCTGATTTTTTTAGTTTTATTATTTTTCCGTCAATAATTAATTCCAGAAGATATTTTTCAGCAGTATTCCAAGAAATTTTTAATTTTTCTGCGATTTCAGAACTTGTCACGACCTTTTCTTTTTTTATTATTTCAATTATTTTTTTATTGTGGATATTCATAACAATAAACCTCTTAATATTAGTATGGATTATATAATGAATATTAGTTTATAAAAGTTTTGGGAGAAAATTTTTAAATTTTTTAATCAGAACATTTTTTTCATAGATGAATGAATTCTTTGTAGTTTGTGCGAACAGAAATAAAATAAAAATTCGGCGTCACATTTAAAAATTTTTGCTCGGAAAAATTTGCGGAACGCAATTTTGAAGTAAGTGAAGCTCCCAATCACAGCAAGCTGTGGGGCATCAAGAAAATTCATGAAGAGTTAATTGATTAATATTTCTTCCTTGATTTAGAACATATTCTTTAACTTGTTCCAATGCTCTGCCGT
>Ga0209518_1001457_pt1 | contig 25162 bp, 36 predicted proteins | sample RifGroB1_FD_183993 | JGI IMG/M metagenome (GOLD analysis project Ga0209518, IMG submission 183993) | Groundwater microbial communities from Rifle, Colorado, USA - Groundwater B1 (SPAdes) (version 2) | ecosystem: Environmental > Aquatic > Deep subsurface > Groundwater | place: Rifle, Colorado...
CTTGATCTCAATCAAACGCCCACGAGTCACTCGATCCAACATCCACACGCCAATCAACTGCCCAGTGCTCTGCAACGAAGGCAGATTGAACTTCGTATCACCGTCACAAGCAAAACACTTCTTGCCACCATCAGAATACCGATCTTCAACTGCCCAGCCAACCCCTTCCAGGTTGCCTTTGCCTTCACAGCGCCGACAAATGGCCCGCCAGTCCTTACCTTCCAGAACGGACCGGTAAATCTTCATGGTTCGGAAAGTCGTTAGATGGATCTCACGATATCCACCCAACATTCCCACACAATTCTTCCGGGACTCCCCGATCACCCGATTGTAATGAGAACCCTTCACTTGTCACCTCCATCGTTTTGCTCTTCCAGCAAAGCGTTAACCAGTTCATTGATCATCTTCGACATGACAGCCCACTGTGTCAAACCAAGCAGACCAAAATAAACCCAAATCATCATCAATTATTCTCCAACAATCTCACGATAACACTGCTTCCAAATCGGCTCAAGAGGAACCTGCACTACCATCAAAGCAGCATTCCACCTCAGCCAAGCACATTCGTCCACTTTTTGAAGACCTTTATCTTCACAAGCGCCCAAAAACAAACAGAGACACAACAAACGCCTCATTTCAAATCAACCATAGCCCTCAGCCCCTCGACGCTATGGATTTGATGGATCTCACCATCCTTCGTCTTGACCTCAAGCCAAAAACAAACGCATTTTCCTTGACTGCGATCACACCTTTCACCCTCTTTTAAAACCAAATTCTCTTCCCAACGGTGGTTCTTTGAAGAACCATAACGCTCCCTCCAATCTTCTTCAAAAAATGGGCAAGGGCCATCAACAGGCCAAGCCCATCGCCACACGGCCCCTTCCAAATTAAGCTTTCCAGCAACCTGAGTGCCAGGCACCAAATCACCTGGGTGGCCCCAACAGCCAAAGGGGTTACCGCTACCACGACCCCCTGGCAACTCTCCACATACTAGGCAACGCTTCATTGCTTCTTGCCTTTCTTGCAATTGCACTCTGCGCAATTGCGACACTTCACTTTTCCTTTGCCAAGCCGGTCAACCCGAGCAAGCCTTTCAGTGTTCAGATAAGGAATTCGCAACGTGTAGCAAGCAGGGCACATGTTCTCATACTTCAAAAGCTCATACCCACAGATACGACAAACACTCATGGTTTTTCAATCCTTTCAAAGATCAAAGCCCCCAGTTCCAAACACCATTCATGAGCACTATCCGGGCCATAAATAGGCCCACCTTCGTAACCTGGACCTCTACTTCCATGCCAGGACTTCCAAACCCTTACCAAGCGCCCACACTCGTACAGACGCTTCGTGCCCCATCACCGGAACAATAGCATCCCCCAAGACCACTGGTCTTGGGGCCATACTTCATTTCACACGATAGGCACTTAGCCATCGGATGCCTCCTTCGTCTCCTCAGCTACGTTTTAAGACCTTCAAAACACCCGCCATAGGGTGCCACCTAAGCAGGACTTTTCAAAGGGCTTAAAACCGATTCTTGTTATTTCAATCCTGAAATTCGTTCATAAGAACAGACTGTAATTCTTCTCGGAGCTTCTTCTCCATCAAAGAAACTGCCTGTCCAGTTTTACCCCAACGGGCAGCAACCTCAGCCCTGGTTTCCTCAATCCCAAGAAAACCACCAAGAACACGGTTATCAAAGATATCCTGTTCCCAAGGGTTCAGCACTGCACGATAAACTTCACAAACACGAAGAATCTCAGTAGCTTCGATTTTCTCCAAAAGGTTAAAATCTTCAGCTACAAACTGATCCTTCTTAACAAGAACTCCACCTTCTTCTCCACACAAAACAATTTGGTCCAATGATCCAGAATTCATTGCAGTCTTAAGAAGATCCCGGTGATTTTTCAGACTACCACCAGCCCACACTGGGCTTTTTGCATTTCTCGCGGCAATATCCACTTTATTCCAAATCCATCTTGATGCATAAGTCGAAAAAGCATAACCCCTTTCAGGATCAAACTTCTCAATCGCTCTGCACAAACCAAGCATACCTTCTTGGATCAAATCGTCCAAGGCAACACGCATGTCATTCAGATACTTTCGACAAACAGCTGTCGCAATCTGAACAACCAAAGGCCTATTACCAAGAAGCAATTCATCCAAAGCTTTCTTGTCCCCAGCCTTATGCCGAAGAAAAAGCTCAAGATTCAACTTGGCATGACTGCCAGCTTTATACACCGTCATTCAGATACCTCTTAAAGCTCAGGGTGTCCCAACGATGGTATCACGATACTCCTGCACAGCATAAGCTTCTCCCTGAACAGCAGCCCATGTTTCGGGATGATAACATCCATCAACCTGCTGAGCATAATTCAAAGCATAATGCGCACGCCAAAATGCAATCCCACCAATCTTATCACTACGCTGAACATCACACACTTTGGTACGAATCGCATCGCTTCCAGGCTTTCCTGTCGTCACATCATAATAGACCTTACCATACTCATCGCTGTATTGTTGTGGATTCGTGACGGGACCATTTAGAGAAAAATCATACTCATCATCATACTTATTTTTCTCAGTCAAATTCTTAAATCCACCATTGGCAAACTGCACAACCATACGAGTCATGCTGTATTCCCAATACCCTTCAGCCACATTGTACAGGTGGCTATGATAGGTAACCAACCAAACATTCTCGTCACCTTCATACACGCTTTCTTTTGCCCATATCACAGGATTCCACATAACACACTCAGGCACAGAATCCAAAACTTCATCATTCAGCACCTTCAACAAAGCACTCAAATCCACAGGATCAAACACATGGCCACAGAAACAACCACCAAGATGGTAGTCACCACCGACCACATACTTACACTTGGGACACCGCAATTTCATATCAAAACCCCTTCTTGAACAAAGGCAACTGTATACGGGCCTTTGCTCTCGACTCTTCAAGCGCCAAAACACTCAACTTCACCTGATAACCATAAAGCTCTTCATTATAAGCATCAGGATCACTCAACCAATCAAACAAACAGGACAATGCCTGCTGTTGAATATCACCAAAACGAATTTTCTTGCTCATACCTCGATCCCCATTTCTGCCCAAGCTTCAATAAAGTCAGACATATCAACACATGCACCTACAACCATATCCAATTTTCCTGATGGCCATACATACAGCCACATCTGGTATTCATCACAACATTCGCAGTTCATCATCAAACTCCAAACACCAATCCAATCAAAGCAATTGCTACAACAAAAGCACCAAACCCTACAGTAAGACCAAGAAAATACTTAGCTTCCATGTGACGTCCTTTCATTAGACCACCAATACGTACCAACCGCTTTTTCCTCATGTCTGCCAAAATACTCACCCAACGGCGGAAAATACTCAAAACCACACTTCAACAAATACTTATAAACTCTCTCCCTCCTCTCATCATAAGGAGTTGCAGTAACCTCAACACTCTTCCCACACTTCTCTATCACCGACAAAAACTCAAGAAGCATCTTTTTCAAAGCAACCAGACCCTTCAGCCCATGCCTCCCAGTCACGCAGTCTGCCAATGCCTTTCCTTTCCGTCTTCTTTGAACAATACCGACATCACTAACACGAACCGAACGTCTACATTCCTTACGAGAACCAGCAATGGCAATGGCAAGATCCCAATCCTCACACCCACCGCCATTGCAAAAACGTACAGCATAGAACATTGCCACTTGAGGCTTACTGTCAGAACCTTCTGTCACAATATCTCTGTACCTACGATATATCATGGCTTACTGTCCACCATACTCAACTTCGCTTTTCCCGAATACTCAGCAACAGCATACCACTTTGCTCGGCCTTCTTTTGTGAACAGATCATAAAGTTCCCCACTCTCCATGTAAACAGCCTTACGATTCTCATCACTAAGGATGTTTACAACATCCTCTGCCAAAACTTTTCCTCCAAAAATCTCCAAAGGAGTCTCATCGCCACAAAACACAACAAGCCACCCTGCATCTGGCTCTCTTGCTCTCCACCAAGTGAGAACAGCTTCATCCCAGACAGTCACATAATAATCCAATTGAAGTCTTCCTGCATCCCTCCAAGCGATCATGTTACGATGACTCCTACTTGCCCTAAAGAAGAAACTACCTTCTTCAACCCCAAATCTCACCAAACAAAACACCTCAATGGGTTTAGCAGAAGGTTCTTCTTCCTTAACAATCTGCTCAACAATCTCTTCATGTGGTAGGCCAAACTGCCCAGCGCAGCCCTCTTTCCAACCCTTCGCCTTCTCTGCTTTCAAATACGTTGCAATATCCATCACGGTACAATCACAATATTCGCTAGGATTTCCACAGCATTGACACATACCAAACAAAAGCACCATGTCAGACATAGCTAAACCTTCCTCCATTCTTCTTTACAGATTTCATAAGCATCGTCTTGATTGCCCCAACCTCGGCAAATCAAAATGCCGCCATCAGGGAACAAATTAGCTGAAATTTTATCCATAGTGGTGAAGGCTGTCTGTACGCGGAAGACAATATGATACCAATTTGCTTTACCAGAAAGCCTTGACACCACGAGCTCAAAATTCTGAAGCCCAATTGCCCCCAAAAACACCGACACCTCATCACGATGATCTACATAAGGCTCAAATTTTCCCCATGCAACATCAATCTCCCAATTCTTGTAAGACTTTTCTTCTACCTGCTCAACCTTAACTGACTCTTTGCAGTAACACCCTCCAAGGGCAGCAACAAACTTACCTTTGATACCACCACACTTCGGACACCTCATAGCTACTCAGCTCCTTCTTTGGCTTCAACAGCCAACTGCGCCAACCACTCAGCCTTCGTCAACTGAGTCCTACAACCACGGCCATAAGACAAAGACTTAACACCAAGCTCCTTCATCTTCTGAGTCAGGAGCTTTCCACCTTCGTTTGTATACCCAAGGTGTTCTCTCATAATCCTATCAGCCACTGCATCCGCAATACCAGTGTAGTGGAACTTACTACAATGGGCTTTGCCTCCTTCTTCAGAAGACCCAGGAGCAAAGGCACCTTCTTTGCCCTTGTACAACTCCTGAAGAGACTTCCCAAGCATCAGCTTACAGAGCTTGGCTTTGTTGATTTCGTGTAACTCCACCGCCAAAAACGAAAAAACCTCCAACTTCTCCATCATGACTTCACGATTAAACCGAACCAGATGTTCAAATCTCTCCATATCTTCAAAACCAGCTTCACCAAGCAAACCCATTTTTACCAAGAGAGTAAAAACTTCACTCTCCAAAGGATATTCAAATGGAACCATTGCTTTAAGTTGTTCTTTGATAAGGTTTTGTTCTTGGCCAACCTTACTAACATGAGTGCGTGGCATTTTCTGAGTTCTCCTCGATCCTAGATGCATAAGAAAACAAAGAACCCCTAGACTTTAAAAGTCTAGGGGTTCTTATCTCATCTACCGATTAAAACAACCTCTTAACAAACCAATCCACCCAAACTCGTTCCCACTCTCGCTTGATGTTGTTAGCAGTATCCTTCAACCGCATATCCACCACACGAATCTTCAAATCGGGGAAGATATACACTCCAACCTCACCGATCAAAACAGGCTCATGATGGCCTGCGTCATCCCAGCACGGCTTCCGATAAATCCTTGCCTTTCCGAATGCCTTATCAAGCCGGTTCATGCCTTCCAACTTAAACACCTGCTGGAAATCCCATACCAACTGGTAAAAAACACCATACTCATCGCCACCCGAATTCAACTCATGTAGGGTTTCGCCAAGGCAAACCCCTTCTTTGACGAGATCATTGAGTCCGATGTACTCAAGACAAGAAAAATCAACCTCAGCACTCTCGGCAACTCCTTGGTAACTACTCTCAACTATACCATTTTGATGGCCCAATTCCATCATGATCCATTCAACCGGACACGAGAACACTTCCCCGTGATAACGTCGACGATCCCTCAACCACTTCACGACAAACTCTTCCAACTCATCAGCTGTCTTTAAATCCAACCCCATCACTTTTCTCCTTAACCCTAACAAAAAATAAGACCATTGAGCTTATTCTCAATGGCCTTATTCCAAGCATTCAGAACTCACTGTTTTCAAAGCCCTTTTACTCTCCACTTAAAAAGGACTTCGAAAACTGTAGTTTCCATAAGGAATTGAGCACCGCCGCCAAAAGACAACAATACTTTTCAGTACTGTTAAGTTCAGTGATTCACTTCACCGTTCAACCATTCACGAATCTTCTGATCCCTTTCACCATTCACTTCATTCTCTCTCTGAACTCTTTCAATCATTTCTTTTCGAACCAAAGCAATCGGCAACTGACGCCTCATTGCTTCATCTCTCAAATTTCGATCCAGCACTTCAGCATGAATTGCTTCCATCCGTTCTTCGAGAGTCATTTCAATTCCTTTCAGTCACAATCAGCACATCCGCTACAGGGATCGCAACACGTCCCATCCTGATGTTCCGTCCAGCGAGGATCATTGGGCCAATATTTCTTTCCACAGGTCGGGCATTCTGTCTCTTGCCAATCGATATCAGGATCAAAGCTTCCACAGCCTTGATCATGGCCACCACGAATGCCACAATTTCGGCATTCTTCTTTCGGATCACGCTTGGGCTTCGGAGCCTTCTTTGGCGTCCCTTTGTGCCCAGCACATCCTCCACAGGATTCATCATATCCGTTGCAACCATCGCAATCATCATGTCCAACCGATTCTGGACAATAGCATGCGTCCAGACCGGTTCCATCCTTCACACCTTTGCACTTAGGACAAATCATTTTCAGATCCCTTCACTGTTGAGACACTGATGAATTTCACATTCCCGAATCTGCTCATTGAACGTGTCCAGGCTCACTTCCAGATTCATCTCAACCATACGATTCAGTTTGCTCTGCGTCAGTTTTTCTCTTGACGTGACCCAATCCATATCATTCCCGTTGTAGTAGATCACACCACAGGGATAGCCATTTCCCTTACGGGTCCTTACCTTTTCCAGCACAACCATAAACTTCACCGATTGAGCTTCTTGATTTCCAGAGATGAAATATCGTTTCATTTCTTATCCTTTTCATCCGATCAGTTTCGACCCACGCCCAAAGAACTTTAACAGCTTGCCCAGATAAAAGCTTTAGCCCTGAAAGCAAAAGCTTTTATCAAGACACTGTAAAAGTTTTGAGCATGGCCAACTACACGTTCCCCTGGCCAGTAATGCATGGCTACTTGCTTTCTCGTATGCAGTATTGTAATTGCGAGAAAGCATTTTTCACCACGCAATTGGTGTCCCGCAGAACACCTCAAATCCTTTTAAATCAAAAGATTTGAGCTATCCTACGACGACTTCAAAGCACTCAAAGCTTTAAATCAATTCATCTACAAAGAGATAAAAGTTTTTTGTTTCTCTTGGCGGCCTGAGCCATATCTCGACTTGTGCCATATCTTGACTGTCGATTATATCGAATCTGACGATTCAACCACTGGCGCCAAAGAAAATAGAAAATATAAAGCCTTAACAATATTAAGACTTTATTAACTTTTCCCTTAATAGACAATATAATCATTTATCATCAAAATCTTTCGGAACATCTTCATGAATCAACAAGTTCAAAGCAGTTACAAGAACTTTCAATTGCAATGCTCTCAATCTCACATCCATGAACAATACTCTTGCAAACTTTACATCATCAGACAAATCAACTCCTTCATCTTTGAACAACTTCAAAACAAAACAATACAAATTCAAATCAAGTTGAATGCCTTTCTTGCTGATGATTCCTCTATTCAATCTCCTTGCCAATTCACCTAAGGCAAAGATTCCTTTCCCTTCTCTCTTTGCTCTCTTTGAAATAAGAGAAAGCAGAAAATCTTTTACAGGTATGCCTAATTCATTTCGTTCCATTTGATGCTGTACATGGCTAACCATATACTTTGCATGAGCTAGAGCCATCAAATCATGAATTTTCAAGTTCCTGTCATACTTCCTAACAACAGCTTTTTCTACTCCAACAAGATTATCAGGAAAGTTGAAAGCTTCAACCACTGTAAGCACCCGAAGATATTCTTCAAACAAATATTCAAATGAATATTTGCTTAAATCAGCTTCGAATCTTGAACTCATTATTGCCTTCCCTTGGTCGACATCAGGTTCCGAATCAAAGCCTTTAGGCCTTTCTTCGTGTACTTGATTGGACCATCAGTAATCTTTCCATTCAGTAGAAAGATGACAAAGAGTGTTTGTTTTCCGTCACCGGTGTTAACTCTTGCCGACCAGACAGCCAAGCCGCCCCTTGTAGTGCTGCTAGCAGATGTACTGACGATCCGCCCAAACACATTAATCTCTTTGGTCAATTCCTTATGTAGTTGAGGACTAATCATTTAAGAAGTCCATTCACCCTCATCCATTGACAATGATATGCAACCATAACCGCTGGATCAATTTCAAGCTCCCATCCAAGCCTTACAACAGCTTCAAGAGACAAGCCTCCAGATCCTCTTTCATAGGCTTTTACTTCATACAATTCCAAACAACAAACATCTGCAATTTGTTCACGAGTCAGCTTGTACTTTTCTTCAAGATACAATATCAATGGCAGCATATTCGCTCCCTCCTATTCCTGTACTTGAACATAAAAGTTGACCATGAAATGCTCTCCTTTTTGTTCTCGGCGCCAAAATAGACATCATAGCGCCAATACAACTTTATTAACTTTTCCCTAAAGGGCAATATAAAATTTTCTTAATTCTCAACTTCAAGTTTTGAATTAAGAAAACAGCTTTAAAGTTCAAACATCACTTCTGCTTACAAGCGAAGCGAAATGAACAACAGAATCCGTTTTAAGCCCTTAAGACAAGCACCCCTCTAGGGTGACATAGGGCAAGCCCTCATCTAGCCTTAAAACGCCTGCCAGGGCCTTTAAACGAGACATTCAGATACGTCCTTAGCTCATACTTTAATCCGTTCAAGCACTGGCGCACGAACCACACCGAATTCATTCTCAGACATTCCAGTAACTTCAATAGTAACTGGAACTTTATCAAGAGAAGAAGCCATCAAAATATCGCCTTCTTGTTTGACATTGTCTTCACCCAACAAGCTCTCTGGATTACTCCAAAGCTCTTGTCTTTGGCCATCTGTCAAACCAGAAGCAACCCTTCCTGGCTTCTTAACTTTTGTACCATAGAGAATGCCTCCGGCTGAATTCCGGTATTTGCCCCTACCGCGAAAGATTCCAATAGGTTTCTTCTCAAATTCTTGTCTAGCTTTGAATTTCCATTGAGTACTATTCAAAGCTCCACCCTTTACTACAATGCCTTCACCACCCTCAAGAACAACTCTTTCATAGAGCCTAACAGCTCCATCAGGTGTTCTTGCTACTTCTGGCACATGTAGTACTCCTCTAGACTTTGAACTCAATTCTTCACGAAACTTTCTATCATCCAATTCATCTCGGAACAATTGAGTCCTATCGCGCCCACCAAACCTTTCAACTCTGATGAGCTTAACAATCAGTTCTCCTTCTTCAGCTTGAAGTTCTAAAGCTCTTCCAGGCTGACTATTAAGAACTGATGAAACTCTTGAATGAGTCTTTTTTCTATACCTGTCTCTTGGAATAACTTCAGCTAAGATTCTAGTATCAACAGGAATAACTTCTTGATCTAGATCTCTAACCCCAGGTATCCAATGAGCTCTGTTTATTCCTAAAGAATCTCCATTACCAAGAGGAATAGTCTTACCTTGGTTTATCTTTGGCCGGTTGCTGAGAACTTGAACTTGATCACCATCCTTCTCGCGCACAAGCCAAACAAGACTCCCGTCATATTTCCTCTCGGCAATCATCTTAGAACCAGATTCCATCGTTGTCCAAAGCTTCTTTATGGTTCTTGTGTCTCTAGAACCATCTTTAAAGTTTATTGGTCTTTCTCTATAAATAGGCTTAACCTTTCCACCTTTAGGTGAGTCCTTCAGAGCGACAAAGAGATAAAAGTTTTGTTTCTCTTTGGCGACACGCCCAGATAAGAGAGACCCACTTTTTACATCTCTTAGTCCTCCTACAGTTTGATTAGAAATTCCCAAAAGGGGAGATATAAACTTTCCCTGCTCAGAACTCATGGGCTCAACTATGGCAAAAGCCTGCCCTTCATTAGTCAGGACATGCATATTACCATTTCTTGAGACCCAAACAACTGCCTTCCCTTCTTCTAATACAGTTGTTGTTCCTGCGCCATAACTCCCCTTAGGTATTACCTTCGGGTTCTTCATGACTTTATGTCCGTGCTTATCATCTGTTTTGATTGCCCGGACACGATGTCTGTTTTTTACAGACCCTACTCCTGCTACAGGTTTATTAACTTTCCCCAGTAGCGGGATAGAATCTTTCTTGGGGTTTTTCTGGGCCTCTGCTCTTCCTTTCTCAAAACTAGGAAGGCCATTTCCTTTTGCTTGTAAGGCCCACCTATGAACCATCCCAGTTTTAGGCCCTCTAAAACTGAAATCAATATGAGTTCCTGCCCGATCTGCATCATGTTTCTCAATGGAGTACTCAACTACATAACGTAGTCCTGGTACCATCCTATTAGAATCTTCCTTAATAGGCAATACCCGGTTTTCATACTCCTTGAACAGAGAATTAACAACCACCCTTCTTCCCATTTCTGGTCTTCGGGATGCATTGTAAGACTGTTCATCATCTAACTCAGGTGTTGCATCTGGGAATTCAATTTCTGTTTTGTTACGCGCGCGGACATACAAAGAACCATCTGTTGGTCTTCTCTTGTGAAGCCATACCCTAGCCATAGTCTTCACATGAGAATCAAACAGAGGTCCAAGTAACACTCCGACCTCGCGCCACAAAACAAACAGAATTCCCTTCCAGAATCCCTTCTCTCTGAAAGTATCAACTCCTACTTGATAACCTTCTTCAAAGAGATTCCACAACCATAGTCCTACAACTAAGACAAACAATTCCCAAACCCAGTAAAACAAGAATACAGTAGTTATACTACCTATTAACCCTAGTATAACTTCCCATGTCTTGTCTTTAACTTTAGGCATGGTTCCTGCTATAACCCCGGCCACAATCTGAACAGCATCAGCTGTCCAAGACATGAACCAGTATATAAGCAGAGACTTAGCCGTACACTTTAGGCCAAAGAGGAAAATATCTTTGATCTTTCTGAGTGGTGGGGTTTCGACCCACCACAAGCTCAGCCGGTCTTTCTTTTCATGTATCCAGTCCCAGAAATTATGCCAGGACTTCTTCAGCCACTGCATTCGAGACTAGTGCTGCTGCTTCAACTCGGCCATCAACTCGGCCAGATTGGCCAGCTGGGCCGTATGGTGCTCATCCTTGATGGTCTTGAATGGCTCCTTCTCGCCTGCCATCTGAACCCACACACGGTGGACCAGAGCGACGAACTTATGCCACCGAACGTCGAACTCCATCATGACCCCAGACATCCACTGCACCATGACGAACACCCCGATGGCCGAGATCCAGCTCACCGGAATGACCAGTGGCGCCGCCAGGAACACAAAGCTCCCGACGAACAGCAGGCCACCAAACGCTTTGGCAGCCCAGTTCAAAAGCCGGCTGAAGAACCCCGGCTTCACCTGGCTGTCCAAGCCATCAATTGATACACAAGCCTCTCGGCTCGCATGGAGCGTCTCTTTACACCAGTTCATGCCGCCACCTCCTTGACGTCTCCGCCGTCAACCTTCTGGGCACTGGGCGCCCCCAGAAGCTCAACCTTGACGACCTTCTTCTTCGGCCACATATTCTTCAGATATTCTTTGAACGACAGGGCACTCTCTTCCAGCAGGACCAGCCTAAATCCTGTGAAATAGGCCGTCGTCATCAGAGAGATCAAGAACGCTCCGAGCGTTCCTCCCAACATGAAGAACGACCCCACAGTCAGGGCCACGTCAACCACGAAACCGAATTGGGTCATGAAACCCATGATCGGCTTTGAGTCATGGATCAGTGCCCAGAAGACGGCATTCGACAGGAACGCCGCCCCGGCCATTGTAAATACAGTGCCCCCGAAGATGGAGGCACCGACAGTCAGGGCACCGATGATGATGGTGCCCTTCCTCTTACGTGGGGTCATGGACGAAAGCCATCCTCTCCCCCAACTCCATATGTCTTTGGCCTTTTGGACGATCCAGTTCATGCTACCTCCTCATCTCCCACCTCCCAGTGGTGACGTTCTTAATCAGAGGCATGCCCAGCTCCACTGCTCGGGTTGCCTCTAGGCCAGTGACGGACCCATCGCGGATCTTCCCCGCAAGCTCGCGCGTCTCGACAGCCAACTCGTCCTCGATGACGAGAGGCTGATCTTTTCGAGCCTCACGCTCAATCTGGGCTCTCTTGGCTACGCTGTCAACAGCCGCTGTCTCTAGCCGGTAGCCTTCCTCGGCTGCCAAGCTGTTGAGAAGCTGACGCTTCTGCTCGATGCTCAAACCCTCAAGAGTCAAGGTGACGTCCTTGACTCTTTGGGTCTCAATCCCCAGCTGGATGATGTGGGCTTCCCGTACCTGGGCCACGTCTGCCTCTGCCCGACGTAGCTTGGTGTCACGGACAGTCAGCCAATCCTCAAACCGCAGGTATCGCCATGTCGTCATGGCAGCACCCAGGTTTGACAGGATCATGATGGCAATCGGGCCAAGAACGAAGCCCAATCCCCACATCATGAAGCCAGCATCAATGAGTGGCACACCGATGAGGCTGGAACACAGCCAGATGTACCCTACGACAATGGTCTTCTCCATGTCGATTTTGAACTTGGTTCCGACGAGTTCATCCTTTTTCGTCTCCTTGTTGTACCTGTAATCCGGAACCCACTTGCCAAAGGCAAAGATGGTTCCCAGAGACCACAGGATCCGGCTCGCCTGGAATCTTGCAAACAGGGTCCCCTTGGCCGGGTCAGTCACCATCAGGTAACCAAATTTGCCAACTGCCCCAGCAAGCCGGAGCGGGGCCATGGCCACAGCCCCTCCGAGCCTCAACCCGAACCCCAGGAGGTTCTGACTCTCCCTGGGGCCACCGATTTTTGTCACTCCCCGGTCCAACCAGGAAGTGAACTGAGACCACTTGGCCCCGACCCACCTCATTTTTGCTTTGATCCAATTCATTTCTTGATTTCCTTCCTCGCGCCAAAGCGCAAGATATCCTTCTCGGACCCACACTTCAGACACGGCACTGTGTTCAGTCGGATGGCCAAAGCCGTCCAACTGGCCAAACTCTCGCCCTTGATGACCACGTCACCTTCTGCTCCGCAACCGGAGCAGATGAAATTCACCCGGCCGACCCATTTACCGGGTTTCATATTTCAGTGACCTCGGATCTTGCGGATTGTCCAACGGACGCCCTTCTCGATAACCCAGACTGGGCCAACCGTCAGGACCAAGAATGCCGCCACAACCACGACCACAGCCACAGTCACAGCCACCATCGCCACGATCATCGTCACCAACGCCACAGCCCCAAAGATCTGGACTGGGATCATGGCTATGTGATAAACCGCCTTCCAGACACAGGCGATTTTTACGTTGGCCCAGGCTCCCTGGAGGTTATCCAGGATTACGTCCTTCACAAAACGATACCCCTCTCCCATGACCCACTTACCGGCAACTGCAATCTTTTCCCACATCCGCGAGAAGAAGCCTTGCTTCTTCTCGGTACCATTCTGACTGGACATTTGATGTCCTTTCTGTCTGTCTCTTGTATGAGCTCAATTCGAGTCAAGCTCATACAAGAGACAGACAAAGAGAAAAAACACAAAACCACAATTCTAATCCAATACAAAGAAACAAAACCACACCCCAGCTCACCAAATGGCGAGTTTTCATCAGCATACCATTCTAATCAGACGTAAACCTGTAAACAGGCGTGACGAGTATTCACTCAGCGTCACTACGTCTGCCTAGAAGGCAGGCTGGGGTGGTCCTAAGATTGATCACTTCCTAGGAATACAGATACTAGCTGATCAGGCTAGACTACAGGCCCCTGTAGCACGCAGCGTTATATTTACGACTCCCACGCCTTAACGGGAGTTGAGTTTATAACCCCTCCGGGTGCAAGTAAGATTAACGTGTTTCTTGCCACCACGGCTAAATCTTTGTTTTGCTCTCTTTAGAGCAGGGCGGGACCTAGCTAGACCGCCCAATCAATTAGACTCCGGCGACCGCCTCAGCAGCGTCGGGCACGTCACCGGCGGCACCAGCGCCGACCGGAGCCTTCTTGAAGAAGCTGGAGATCCAGCTCCACGCCTTGACCGCCGCCTTCTTCACGGCAGAGGCCACCACCTTCGCCCCCTCCCACACAGCGCGCGGGAGGACGGTCACGACGCCGACGACCTTGCGGGTCGTCGACGGGGTCGGGTTCTTCTGCGTCCGGAGGACGCAGAAGTCCATGACCCCGGCCCACCAGCTCTTCTTCTCGGTAGCCACGGCTACCTCCTTCTCGGGGGCCACAGCCCCCTTCTCGTCGGTCTTCCCTTCGGCAGCGGACTTGCCGCCGAAGATCCGTCCGAGGGTCGCATCCCAGGCCCGAACCGCCAGGGCCTTGGTGGCCTTGACGACGCCACCCTTGGCAGCCTTCATGGCCGCCCACCCCTGACGGCCCATCTGGGCCATCAGCTCCTTCCCCTTGCGGAGCTGCACCATGGCCGCATCCTTGCGGCTGTTGGCCTTGCCCTCGGCGTCCTTGCCGGGGAAGGCGAATTCCCAGGCAGCGCAGGCCGTGACACGGCCCAGCGCTCGCACGGGCAGGGAGACCCACTTGGCGGTCTCCCAAACCCCCACGAGGGCCAGCTTCACCGTGGTGTACGCCGTGTACACCCCTCGGGCGACCAGGCCCTGCTTCACGAGGCGGCTCGGGGCCGTCCGAGCCAGCCACAGCACCCGAATCTGCTCGGGGCTGAACCGGCCCACCTGAGCCAGGGCGGCGTCGAACAGCGCCGCCCCGAGCCACTTCCTGTCCCCGTTGGCGAGACCGGGGAGATGGCCGTCGCCGGCTCCCTCAGTCTCGGTCCAAACGCCCTTGGTGGCGTTCAGTCCCTCGACAAAGGCCACCCGGACCTTGTCGATCTGGGGCCTGGTCGCCGTCTTGACGGCCAGAGCCACCCGGAGGTTCCGGGTCTCCTTGGCGGAGAGCTTCTCGCTCCCCACGGCCCTGGCCCCCTTGGCCAGGGCCTTCATCGCCGCCTTGTCCGAAGACAAGGCATTGAAGAAGGCCTTGACGGCCTTCTCATCTCCCTTCAGGGCCTCGGGGGCCTCGATCTTGCCCCCCGGGACCAGGACGTCCTTGGTTCCGAGCCTCCTGGCGGCATGCGCCGCCGCCAGGACCAGCAGGTAATGGGCAAAGATCGGCCCATCCTCCTTGCCCATGCGGGACTTCAGCCCCGCAGCCCCTTCAACCTCGATCCTGGTCGCCCAGGCGGCCTTGACCGTGGCCTTGGCCTTGGTCGAGGCCAGGCCCACCGCCGCCTTCTCCTCGGCATGGGCCTGACTCAACCCCTCCTGGATCGCCCCAAGGCACTCCAGGAGGGTCTTCACCTCCTCCTTCTTGATGCCCTTGAACAGGGCATCCTCCTTCTGCTCCAGCCCCTCCATGTGGGCGAACTGGCCGCTGAGCTCAGCGGCCAGCCCCTCCTTCTTGCCACCGAACTTGACCGCCATCAGGTGGTCAAACCTGGCCGGGGCCTCGGCGGCCGCCTTGGCCGCGTCCATCACCTTCTCCTTGCCCTTTTGGGCCAAGATCCGAGCACGCGCCCGGAACGTCGGGCGCGTCGCCTCGGCCGGGGCGGGAGCCGGCTCAGGCTCAGGCTCTTCGGCCGGGGCCTGTACCTTGGCGCCTCCGTCGCCAACCTTCTCACCGCTGTCCGCCCCCAGAAGCTCCTCGGTCTCGATCGTCTCGGTCTCGATCGCCTCGATCTTCTCGGTGGGGTTCATACCCTCACCTTCCTCCCCTTCCGGGGTGTTCGCCGGCTCATCAGCCGGCTTGTTTTCCGTCTCACCCGACATGGACCTGACGGCCTCGTCCCACTTGGCCAGGGCAGTCACCATGGCTGCCTCGACCGCACTGGCCCCCTTCCCAACCAGGAAGCTCAGCGCCTCCTCATTGGAACTTCCCTCCTCCCCTCCGAGCCTGAGGAGCAGAGCCTCTGGGAGGCTCATGTCTACCTCCCCCAGGGCCACTACGCAGGCCAGGATCGCAGCCTGCTCCTGCGTCGCCCCCTGCCTCAGGGCCTGCTTCCTGGCTTCCTCGGCCTTGGCCGAGAAGACCGGAGCCGGCTCAGGCTCCACCGTCGGAGCCACCGGGGCCGGCTCGGTGGCAGGCACCGGGGCCGGCTTGACCTTCGGAGCCGGCTTCAGACTCGCCTGGAGCTCAGCCAGGCGAGCGATCCCCTCGAACTTCCGGCCAGCGAAAGCCAGCCCGAGTTCCTGGGCCTCCCAGGCCTCCTCCGTGCGCCCAAGCTTTTGCAGCTTGAGCCGGAGGTTCCCAGCCTCCTTGGCCAGGTCCTGGCCCTGCTTCTTCAGCATGGCCAGGGCCTTCAGCTCCGTGAAGGCCCAGAACTCGTCTTTTCCACCGGCCAGGACCTCCATGGTCCTCTCTCCCTCCCAGTTGGTGGAGAGAGCCGTGGTGAGTAGCTCCTCCTCCAACCCTGCCAGGGCGATTTGGGCCAGGAGCGCCCGTCTCCCCTCCAGGTCTTTCTTGACCTGGGCCAGGAGGGCGCCCAGGCTTTCGCCCTGGAGCCCCTGGCGGGCTTCCTTGACGCTGTTGGTCTTCTCGGCCAGCTCACTCAACCTGCTCTTGAGCAGGTTGCGACCAGCCTGGGTCTCAACCCCTTGCTTCTTGGCCTCGGCGACTGCGTCGCCGATCAGAGCACTCCTGACCCGGGCCAGTTCCCGGCGAGCCTCCTCGGCCATGATGGCCTCGGCGACCAGCCGGTCCAGCTCCCGCTGGACGAATCCGGCCACGTTGACCGTGGCCTTGTCCTCCTTGGCCCAGGCCTGGGTCAGGGCCTTCGCCTGGTCGGCGATGCCGACCATGGGCTTGCTCCCCTCGGCCATGGGGACAGCCAGGGACTGGAGCCCCTTCAGCAGCATCTTGAAGGCGATTTCCGCCTTCACCGCCGCCTCCTTGTCCGCCTTGGCCTTGGTCTCAGCCTCTTTCTTGATCCGGACCTCCTCGGCCACACGGGCCTTCTCGGCCAGTTCCGCCTCCTTCTTCTCCTTGGCCTCGGCCAAGGCCTCGATCACCTGGCCCCCGAGGGCCAAGAGATCCCCCTCGGGCTGGGCCTTCTTGGCCTCCGCCAGGGCCTCCCCGAACTCCTCCGGGGAGATGTCCATGGCGGCCAGCCTTTCGCTGGCCGCATCCTGGATGGCCAGGATCTCCTCGGCCATGGCCTCCTCGGCCATGGTCTCCTTCCCCTCCTCGGTGAGCTCAGGCTCTTCGGCCTGGGCCTTCACCTGCACCTCCTTGACGCCTTCGGCGTCAACCTTCCCGTCGCTGTTCGCCACGGGAAGCCTCCTGGTGCTCACGGGCAGGGGCGTCTTGCCCTTCCCCTTCTTCCCCTTGGCGGGGGCCTTCTCGGTGGCGACGGGCTGCGTCTCGACCGTCTCGATCTTCTCGTTGGTGGCCACGAGGGCCTCCTTCCCGGCGTTTCCGCCGCTGTTTTCGGGGGTCACGGCCCCCTCCTGAATGCCGTCGGCCGGCAACACGCTGGCCGAGGCGTCCTCGATCTTTTCTTCGGGCTCGGGCTCGGGCTCGGGCTTCGGAGCCGGAACCGGTTCGGGAACCGGAACCCCGGGGATCCGGGCCTTCTCCTTCTCTGCCTCCTGGGCCTCCCTGACCCGGCCCAGGAGCACTTCTCGGTACTCGTCCACCTTGAACCCGGCCGCGGCGGCGGCCTTCCCCTGCATCTTGGGCTTCAAGCCCAAGAAGTTGTCCAGGTTCCGCTGGGCCTGGGTGGCGGTGGCGGGGGAGATGGTCTTCTTGCTGCTGGCCATGTTTACTCCTGTTCGCTTCGCTCACACCTTCTTGTCTCCAAATGTCGACAAGAAGCTTCTGTGGCAAGCGTCAGAAGGTGGTCTTTGGATTCCCCCAATGGCTTAGAGGGGTGACCTATTTGTTTGGTCTGTCAGTAGCATCATTGCCACAAACAAACCTCTCCTCTTGGCAATCCTACGCCAAGCGTATTCCCACTTCAATCAGGGAACTATTCTAGTCAATTCCTCGACTGTGACTAGAGCAAGCCGGTGCCATCCCCAGGCACCAGGGGGGCTGGCTAAGCCAGCATCTAAATGTCTCGTTTAAGGCCCCCAGCAGGCGTTTTAAAGCCCGTTAGAAGGTGGGCCTCTAGGGTGACCTAGACCACCCCACTTAAACCCCTTAAAATCGACCCAAGGAGTTTAAGTGGGATCCCTGCTCATGACGCGGAGCAGGGTAACGCGGGGTAGTTTAAAGCCTTGCCCAGGGCGGGAGGTTGGGCTTTACCTCACCGTGACGGTGAGGTAAAGCCCATCACAGACATGTCCCCCCCTGCACATGTACCCCGTCGGGGTACACTCGGGGGCCTGGGCCCCGATGAGCTCCCCGCCCTCGTCCACGAAATGGACGTGGGCGGCCTCCCTGGGGGCCCGCTGGCCGCGGGGGAGGGGGGCCGTCCCCATGACCGAGACCGTGACCACCCACATGACCAGTTTCAACACATTGGAGCGCGCCATGATATACCCCTTTCAAAGGGAATGGCGTTATAGTGGCCTGCACTCGACATGAGTACAGGCTGTCCGGGATCACAGGAACTCCTGTGATCCTTGGTCTTTGTTTGTGCGGGACCAAGGTCAGACCGCAGGTTCCTTCTACTCTACGTAGAAAGAGCGTTTGAACGTGAAGGAAGAACCCCCCACGCTCTTGATGAGACCCTCCTCTATGAGGGCCTCCAGAGCTTCGACGACCTCGTCAAAGCCCCGGTCCATCTCGATCCCTGCTCGATCACGGCCAGGACCGCAGTCCTGGCCAAAGCCCGCCTCCATGCAGGCTCTTCTCTCTCGGCTCGTCTCGCCTCCTTGGCAAGACGGACCCTTTCCTTCTTTGCAGCCTCTTCCCTGAGGCTGCGGTCAGTGGGGTGGTTGAGCGTGAGCTCACTCCACCGCGCCACATTGGTGTCCTTTCTCGATGGTGGCTGCCGATGAGCCAACATGGCTCATACCTTCTGGATAGCCATCAACCTATCCAGAAGCTTCATCAGACCCTGGGAACCACCCCAGAGTGACCTAACACATCCTATGTTAGGTTTCGGCACCTCTCTACCCCGTCCTAGGGAATTACGAGAGGTTATCTCAGGCTGTTACAGCCCAAGCTCCATCCGATTCTGGATGGCCAGGAACTCCTCACCATCCATCTCGTCATCGTGGTTGGAGACAGACTTCGCCTCCAACCTGGCCAGGACCTTGCGGCCCGCTCGCCTCGCGGCGAGCCGGGCCTCCTTCTGCTCCCGGGCCAGTTTCCGGGAGAACCAGGAGCCAGGGGCTTCGTCCCACGTCGCGAGGACCTTCGTGGGCGGGTTGTGCCCGGGGCCGCAGGCAATGGTCTTCTCCCCCCCATCGCTGAAGGAGTAGATCTCCTTCAGCCCACAGCAACGGCTGGGGGGGGAGAAGCGCTTAACCCGGGTCTTCGTCTCAGCCAGGAGCGGCTCCTCCTCGCTCAAGAAGTTCTCCCCGGTTTTGTGGGCCGGCTTGGCCCTGAGCCCGGCCGCCCTCTTGAAGGCAGCCAATGCCTCGTTGTGCTTGGCCTTGGCCAGGCGGAGCCCGGCCAGGTTGGCCCACGTCCGGCACTCCTTCCAATCCTCCTCCACCTTGTCCCTGGCCTCCCTGGCCTCCTCCACCCCCAAGAGAAGGGCCAGGAGGTCCTTCCCCTGGCTCCGGGCCAGGTGCCGGCCCAGCCGGACCTGGCGGCAGTCCTCCGAAGACCGGTACCTCCCGGCGAGGAGGCCCTTGGCCACACGGGCCAGTTCCCGCCGACCCTCCTCGGCCACGATGGCTTCCGCCACCAGCCGGCCCATCTCTCGGAGGCGCCGCGCGGCCACGGCGCGATTGAGGGTCTCCTCGGCCGCGAGAGCCGCGGCCAAGGTCTCGATCCCCTCCCAGAGGGAGGGCCTTCCCATCTCGGGGCAGGCCTCATAGAGGCCCACCGCGCGTCCGAGGATCTCCCGGGCGTAATAACTCTTGAGGGAGACCTCGCTCCGAACGAGCAGGGAAAGCAGGCGCGCCGAGAGGTGATTATCGGAGAACGTCATGGCTTCCTCCTTTGAGGTTGTGCTGATCGGCGCCCACAGCAAGCCAAAGCTGTGGCAGCTTGAAAAAGCCGATTACAGATATTATTGGCCTCTGTAGGGCGCTAGTCGTCTATTTATATCCCACGTAGACGACCCGTGGCAACCTCCACAATGTATTTCAGGACCAGACCCAAAATACACTCTGGGGATCCCTCGATCATAAGCCGGATCGAGGGCAACGGCTGGAAGCTTAGCCTAGCGGTTGGCGCGCTCCCGCGCCGTCGCGATCAGCAGGTGGTTGTAGAGACTGGGGACCATGGCCCCAGCCTTGGCCGTCAGGTTCGGGGACGGGCGCAGGTTCTTCGGACGCCGGGCCTCGACCTTGGCCCGGTGCTCAGTCTCCTTCTCCTCCCGGAAGGCCTGGGCCTGGGCCTGGGCTCGCTCGGAGGCCGTGAGGCGCCCCTGGAGGGCCTTGGCCTTTTCCTGGCGCCTCACGGCCAGCCGCGCCTCCGTGGCTTCCGCCACGGAGGCTTCCGCCACCGCCTTCTCCTGGGCCACCTCCTCGTTGAGCCACAGTTCGCGGAGAGAACGCTGGTCGATGTTCTCGATCTGGCGCAGCTCGGCGACACTCACCCCAGCCGCCGTCGCTCGACAGAGCTCAGCCTCCCGAGCCAATCGCTGCTCCAGCCGCCGGGCCTGTTCCGACGCCTGCCGCTCCAGCCGCTCCAGCCGCTCCGCCTCTTTCCGTTCGGCCACGCGCCGAGCCTGCCGCTCGATGCCAGTCTCCTGCATGACGATGCCGTACTTCCCGGCTACCGTCTCCAGCCGCCCCTGCGCCTGCTTCTTCTCTTCCGCCGTCAGCACCACCTGGCCGGCCCCGGCCAGAATCCGCTCGAACCTGGCGTCCTCCTTGGCTTTCCGCCTGTCATTGGCCTTCCGCTGCTCACCGGAGAGCCCCGCCATCTTCTTCTTGTCGTTACCCTTGCGCGCCATAACAAAACCCCCTTCAAGGGGTGCTAGGAGGTTGATTAGTCCTCCAGTGTATCTCCCCCTATTGTTGGCCGGGGTTGTGCATGCTGTGTCCGTAGACACACCTTCTAGCCTCACGACTAGAAGCTAGCCAGATTGCGAACTGGTCTGGCAACCAGTTAGGGAACGTCCCCTATAAAACCCAACTCAGTTAAGAGTTAGGCTTTAGAGGGAATCCTTGGTCTATTTGTGTTTGCGCGGACCAAGGTAACGCGCTCAGGGAGCCGGCTACCGCAGGATGCGGTTCACCAGCTCCGGGATGATGAGCTCTGCCGCCTGGCAAAGCTCATCATCGGCCGGCACCTCGAACCGATGGTCGTCGAGAGCCTCCATCAGGAGATCCCCGAGGAACTCGCGCCTCTCTTCCATGGTGCCGTCCTTGGGGGCGACACCGTTCCACCCCTCGTCGCTCCAGGCGGCCCAGAGCAGCCCGCTCTCGACTCCGGCCACCACCCCCGCGGGCAGCCCCTCCCGTGCCAGGATCCTCCTGGCGCGGGAGATATCCGCCCAGGGCCGGAGACGATACTTGTACCCCCCCCCCTGGCACACGATCACCCCTTCTTCGCAGGACAGGTACCACTTGCCCTCCCCCGCACCCATCTTCTGCGCCAGCATCCCCAGCTCCGAGATGAACCAGAACAAATTGAGATCGAACGCCATCTCTATTCTCCTTCCTGAGGGTTGGTTACCCAGAAGAGATTGGGGGGACAGGGCTATTATTGGCCGCCCCAAGCACTAGCCGTCTATTTATACTCCGCCTCCGGCCAGCGGCAAACAAACACAGAACAGAGAGAACTAATAGAACCCATGAGTGATTAAGCCCATGAGTTCTATTTAGCAGCTCACCCTAAGGCAAGTTGCTAACGATAGCACCGACCGGGGTTGTCTCTGGAACCAGAGACATCCGTAGTAGAACCAATACCCCGGCCATTGGTCCTCCGGTATTAGTGCCGGCCCCTCCTTGCCTTGTCGTATTTTTGGCCTGTGTCCCGGGATGACCAGAACACAGAAATGCGACCGATCTCTCGACGTTGGGGGCAAGGTCCCAACGTCGGATTTGCCAGGATTGTAGCCCCTGGCGGCTGCCATGCTATTTTTGTATAGCGTCGTGGCCCGCTGCTGCCATTTCAGTTTAAGCCCCGCAGCACAGGGCTTTATGCTCGCCTCACTTTTTGTCTCCTTCACTGTGGGCAAGCCGCCAGGGGCCAGCCCACTTTACCATCGTAAGCCAGCCACCAGCGACTGGCTTACGTGTCAGCACCACGTCCCTGACGCGGTGCACCGTTTTCGCTTCCACCCATACCTCATTGTAGTGGTGGTAACCACCATCCTTGTCCTGGGACTTCGCCTCTCCCGTCCGGGACAGAAGCTCCAAGACCGTCGAAACTCGGGGCACGTAGCTCCGCCCTGCGGACCGAGTCCCGTTTCTCTCCCTAAACGACCAGCAGTCGTCGGTGAAGAGAGCCACGGGACTCTTCCCGCGCTTGAGCCTTAGCTCAAGCGCGAGTGCCCCCGCCCCCCCAAAGTACCCCGCAGTTTGTTCGGTGGTGGCTTTCTCCACCACCGAACAGCAGATTTCTCCTCTCGCGGGGAGAGTCCGCCCCACGTGCACCAACCTCACCAGAGGCGGGATAACCGCCTCTGGTGAGGTTGGTGCCACCCTGGCGGGCCGGACAGACAAAACCCTTATTTCGGCCCCGTCGATTGGGCCGCAGGGCATCCTCAGCCTGTTCAGCTCGGACACCCTGGCCCTCCACCTCCCCCAGCACGGGCCGCCCTCGACGGGTTTCCAACCCGCCAGGGTGGCGGCGGCCACGACTCCCTCACCCCCTGCGAGGTATACCGTAAGCCACTCATTCTCGCAGGGCAGGATCCCAGGCAATCCAACCTCACCAGAGAGGTAAGGCGCCAACGCGCCAACAAACCTCTCGATCTCCTTGGCCACCCTCCGCTCTGAACGAAGGGCCAAATCGTACTTCCCCACTTTGGCCCTCCTTTCTCTTTAGCCTAGTAGCTGGACCAAACTACTAGGCTATTAGGCTGGACTTTGGACCAGCCTTGTGACTTAGCGCCCACACCTCATGGTGGGCGCCCATCGTCGGTGTAGCCTCTCCGTCCTAGAGAGGCTACCCGGCCTTCACTCCTTCCGGGCCTTCTTGGCCTGGAGGTTGAGGCCGTCGGTCTCGGCGTCCCAAGCCTCCTCCCACCGGCCCCACGTCCACGAAGTGGCCTTCGCCAGGCCCTTCGCCATGTAGACCTCCAGCCCCTTCGCCACGAAGAACCAAAGCCGCTCCCTCGCCGCCAACAACTTCAAGCTCGCCATACTCTCTTCCTCTCTGCTTGCACCCTCAAGCACAAGCATCAGCACCTCACCTGCACAACTACTCTAACCATTAAGAGTAGCTATGCTCACACACTGTGTGAGCTGGTGAGTCCTACATGAACACCAACCAGTACTAGCCTAAGCAGTACTAATTGATGCCCATGTAGCGCCCACCAGAGGCGCCAGAGAGGAAGCCAGTGTCGCTGCTTCCTCTCAGCTGAGACTACAGGCTCCAGTCGTCCAGCCTGACGAACAGGTTCCGCTCCTGCTCGCCCTTCAGGCAGCCGACCTCCTCCCAGGTAGCCGGGCGCTCGACCCCGGTGGCGAGCTGAAACCTCGGTTCCAGCTCGACCTTTACCGACTTCCAGCTCCCCACCTTGGGATGGGCCAACGGCTTGCCCTGAGCGTCTTCCTTCGTGACCCGGCGCCAGAACTTTCGAGCATCCGAGGTGTAGTGGTAGGTGCCCCGGTCTTCCTGGAGGCGCTCCTCCTCCGTCAGGTAAGTCTCCTCCCGGGAGGAGAGCTCACAGCTCCCGACGTATCGGGAGTAGAGCTGAGCCTCCACCATCTCCCTGTACCCGATTTCGATCTCGACTACCCTTTCCTCCACCACGTACCCGTCCATGGTCTGGACGATCCACCCCTCCACCAGGCCGCTGTTGGCCTTGATGACGATGGGCTTGATGCTGACGTCGTGGAGGCTGGCGATGACGGCACTCAGGAAATTAGCGAACATAACAATGCCTTTCTGAGTTAACAACTCAGATAAGGTTAAGAACAGACAACACAACTCGGTATTAAGTCGTGCTGCCTTTGCGAACCACCACTCAGCGAGAGGGTAGGGGCTCGCAAGGATGAGCCTCCTTCGTAGAGAAGCTCACCATAATAACAACAATATTTTCCTGGCTAATTTCCGAGCCTTATAGAGTGAGCTTCTCTACGAAGGGCGACTTTATCCATACAGGCTTAAAGCCTGTATGGATAGTCCCTTTCTGGCTATTTTCCGAGCCCTTTAGAGCTTCTATGCAAAGAACTTTATATCTGCATTTTAATGCAGATATAGTCCCTTGTTACAGAGACCCACCATAATAACAACAATATTTCTCCAGCCATTTCTCAGAGTTTTAAGAGGGCCTTGAAGCAAACTTGTTCACGACCGAAGGTAGAGAACAAGGTCTTTTAGAGCTTGTTGCCGACCGGGGGGAGGTAACAAGGTACGAGCGCAGCGAGTAGCTTCTCTACGAAGGGCGACTTTAGTTGCAGACTCCTAAGAGTCTGCAAGTAGTTCCTGGTCTATGTTGGAAATGTCCATCTGAAGGACAACCCTGGGCCTTTAAGAAGCGACTTTCCTCCCTTCCCCACCCCCCTACTCGCTTCGCTCGTAGCTTGGTCATTCACTTTGTTCACGAACAAGCTCCCGCCAAAACAAAGCTTGTTCACGACCTCGGGGAGCGAACAAGGTGTGAGCGCAGCAAACAGAAACTCTTCTATATTCTTAAA
>Ga0209518_1001458_pt1 | contig 25146 bp, 20 predicted proteins | sample RifGroB1_FD_183993 | JGI IMG/M metagenome (GOLD analysis project Ga0209518, IMG submission 183993) | Groundwater microbial communities from Rifle, Colorado, USA - Groundwater B1 (SPAdes) (version 2) | ecosystem: Environmental > Aquatic > Deep subsurface > Groundwater | place: Rifle, Colorado...
TTTCCTCCTTTTTTATTTGGGTAGAAAAATACCTGTTTTTGGAAAAAAGCGGAAATTTTATTTCGGCGATTTTAGGAAATTTCTAATCGGTGCTGACAAAAGACTCTGACTCTGCGAGGTTTCTTTTTTAATCGAGAATTTTTGTTCATACAAATCAATCTTGTCTTGGGATCCACAACGAAGACAAATTGGGTTGATTTTTAAAAAGTCTTTTAGTTTTGTAAAATAAATTCGAATTTGCATTTTTTCCTCCTAAAATATTTTTTAAATTTTGAATTAATTTTTTTTTATAAGAGATCATGAATAATATTGTCGTCAAATTCTTTTTAAAAAAAAATTTTAACTTTTTTTTCAAATGACTATTTATTTTTCAATTTTTTTTCTACCGGGGGTATAATATTTATAGATGAAACAACGCGTAGAGGATCCAATAAAAAGAGAGATGAGCCGTTTGTTTTATTTAAAAGAATTCAATTCATTACTATATTTTATGAATCACTTTCCAAGGAGATTGTTGTGAAGTATATGACAATGATTAGCATTTTAGTTTTTTTATTATTCAACAACTGTTTTTCAGACAGCCCAAAAGAGAGTCCTGAAATGGTTCAAAAAAACCAATCCATGAAAAAACTGAAAAAACTCGTAAAAAAACCGATTCAGCTGCCTGTTTTCAATTTAAGAAACAATGAAACCGCCTTTGAGCAAAAAATAAGCGCACTTAAGCTCAAAACACTTTTGATTGTCAACCCTGACGGAGACTATGGAAGCGGGCTTTTGATCGATACAGAGGGTTATGTTTTTTGCGATGGGGCTATCGTACAAAATTTCCGCTATTCTGCGGGAATCATCTTTGGTGAGGGGCAGATGAATTTGATCAGTCTGGAAACAGTGAAGATAAGCGCTGATAAAAAACTGGCGATTCTTAAAATAGACTCGCAAACGCTTAAGGTCAAGCTTCAATCCGAAAACACCTTGAAAAACAGTTTAAATCTGTTAGAAAACAACTCAAATCAATCCAATAAATTGATTTTTATTTATCCGGGAGCAGATGGAACCATTCAGGACCAAATGGTTTTTATAGAGGGGCAAGTCGTTTCTTCGTGTCCGGTGAAATCATCTTTTTTAAAAAAAATATCAGCAGTATGTTATGACCTCTCATGGCAGCCGGCTGGAGTTTATCTTCCGGATGAAAAAAAAATAGTGAGCGTTTCGGAAATATTGAAGTTTTATGGGGGCGGTCTATGACAGATAGTCCTGAAAAAAGTGAATACATTGATTTGATTTTTGAATTTCAGAAAGAATTTCAAGTTCAAAGAAGAGGTTTTTTATTAACCCGGCTTTATGAAAAATTTAAAAACCTGATTTGGGCAGTGGTGTGGGAGAGACTCGGTGCATGCTTTGGGCAGGTGCAGAATAAAACAAACTGCAGGGATGACTTATATCAGGAAGGCTATTTTGGCTTTGAAAAAGCGTTGGAGAGTTTTGACAGGGAAAAACAAGTCAAATTCAGTACTTTCGCTTTTCATGTGATTTTGAACCGGCTGAAAAAATACTGCGCCAGAAAGTGCAGGAGATGGGAAAAGTATCGGGAAGACAATCAAGATATTTTAGAAAATAAAGAATATGTTGAAACATTTGGAGATAAAAAGCACCTTCATGAAATTCAAAGGTATTTTAACGAGCAAAAAAACTTAAAAACAAGTTTAAAAGATGATTTTCTCATAGAGCAGATTTTTGAAAAAAAATTCGATTTGGAAACTATTATTGAGTATTGTGTCCATGAAAAAGAGGCGCTCCATTTTATTTTCAAAAATTTACTTCATGCTATTCAGTCCCTGAACATAATGGATATCGCTTTGATTAAATTGGTGATCATCGGAAAAACAAATCCTGAAAAAATGAAATTGATTTCAGAAGGTGAAATCAAAACCCTGATTGAAAAAAACCCTCTTTTTGAAAAATATTTTTCACTCCAAGACTACAGCGAAGGTTTGGAAAATGATAAAATACAGGAAAAAATATCCGGATTTCTGGTTTATGCAGGATATGAAGATCATTTGGATCATCCCAGTCGGGAAGAACTCTGTGATATTCTTTCTATGACCAGAGGGAAACTCGATTATCAATTGGATAAAATCGCCAAAAAAATAGGATGCCGGCTTTTGAATCTAAGCAGATTAAATGATTTTAAAAAAATGTTTATTGAAAAATTCTATATCAACGGAGGTTTGTTATGAGTATCGAGAAAGAGATACTGTCCCTTCTTTACTATTCATTTACAGGAAAAAATTATCTTTTTGCAGGGTTTATTTCCACTGAACTCCAAGAAAATTTGATCAGAGCAAAGGAATCTTTTGAAAAAAGTTTTTACCGGCAGACTGGAGAAACCTTTTCTCAAATGCTGGGGAGTCTCAAAAAACCTGTCTGCACGCCTGAAATATCAGAGAATGAAGAAAAAGGGGCAAAGTTATTCGAACTGGTATTTGAAAACCAATTTGACAGGGAAACAATGAATAAAGCATTGCTCCAATTCTGGATTTCCTTTGAATACGGGCTTGCTTTTTTATATTACTGGAATTTGAGGTTTGAAATATTTCCCGATCTACTCCCCAAAATGCCAAATATCAATGAGATAAAGCACTATTCTGCCGAAAAGAATCCAACGATTATCGGGATAGGCGGGGGCACGCTTTCTCAGGCAGCCAGCACCAGTGTCAAAAACTATCCGATACACTACGGAGTTTTGATGATTACAATGTTCGGCGGCGGGGGCGAGGGGTGGAAAATTCACTTTACTGAAATATCTGAGGATTGTGTCAGAATATTGGTGGAAAGTAAAACAGGACTTCAAAACAGAAATATTCGTCTTGTTTTGGAAAACAACGAAAAAACCTACCTGCTTGCCAATTTGAGCGAGATGGAAGCACAGTCTATCAGGGAATTTGAGATTAATACCAATCAAATCCCTCTTCAGCCCTGGAAAATAAACCACAAAGATTTCCACCATCAAATCTATATTGAGGAAATAAAATGAAGTTTTATTTTCCTACCACAGGATTTTTGGCAAAAATACAAATGACCAATCAGGGCAGACTGGAAAATAAATACAGCTCAGAACAGCTTTTTTTTTCAATTTTGAACAACCCTGCCTATTGCGACGGCAAATTGACCGCCAATTTTAACAACAAAATACATTGGTTTTTAGAACAAATCCCGTTTAAAGAAAAATATCAGGAAACCAAGATTGCCCGGTTTTATGAATATCAGACGCTTTATCACAGGGACTCCTTGTCTCATAAAACCGCTGCCGGAAATTCATGGACCCTTGCTTATTACATCGCTTCTTTAATATGTATATTAAAAGAAGAAGGAAAAGTATCCAAAAAATATACTCACGCGGTTCTTTCAGGCGGTATTGGAAACTTTACAAGCTGGAAAAATTTAACGAAGGCAGACCAAATCAACCAAAAACTCATAGTCGCTTTAGATGAATTTGTGTATCATCCAGAGCTTGGAAAAGGGGAGATACTTTTCGCATACGCGGGAGACGAAAAACTGGATTATGATTTTATCCGTGAAAACTATCAGGCAGAAATTATTCTTCAGCCGCATAAAACCGTCATTCTTCTGAAAGAAGAATCCATTGTATTTCATATTGTCCGGATTGAAACAGTAGAAGACGCACTGATCGAAATACTGGGATCTAAATGGACCCCAAAAACAGGCAGAATCCAATCTTTTGTATTAAAAAACAAAAAAAAACTGATCAAAAGTCTGGTTTTTTTGCCTTTGACTGTTTTTATTATTTTAATCGGAAAAATGTTTTTAAACATGAATGAAGGGCTATTAGACTTAAAAAAAGAACTGAGCAGAAAAAACGGGATTGCCCTGAATATGAGGCCGATTTTACAGAAATCTGAGAAAGAAAACTTAAAAATTGCAGAATTGAGCATGAAAGCAAATGCTTTAGAAACACAACTGGCAGAACTTTATCTGGAGAAAGGCGAAGCTTTGATGGATCAGGAGGATTATCAGAATGCACTGTTAAACTATAATCTGCTGGCATCCATCAAGCCCGAACTGCCGGAAGCGTATTATAAAAGAGGGAATGTTTATTTTGAGCTGACAGATTATAAAAAATCCATCGATGATTATTCAAAAGCTTTAAAAATCGACCCGAATTACGCCAAAGCTTATCACAACCGGGCCAATGCCTATCTGAAAACCGGAGAAACCGACAAGGCAATGCTGGATTACAACCAGGCCATCACACTGGATGATTCAATTTATATTTTTTACTACAGCCGAGCCAATCTCTACGCAAAAAATGGATTTTATGAGAAAGCCCAAGCCGATTACGCTCAGGCGATCAAAATAAACCCTGAATTCAGCTATGCCTATATCGGCAGGGCAGAGAGTTTCAGCGCCCAAAACAATTATGAAGAAGCGGTGAAAGACTATTCCAAATCGCTTGAAATCAATCAGCTTGCCACAGTCTATTACTGCCGTGCCGTTTTATATTATAATCAAGGGATTGTGAAAAAAGACCCCTCTTTTTTTCTTTTAAGCCAAAAAGATTTTGAAAGAGCCGCCTCAATGGGCGATGAAGAGGCAAAGGCAAAACTGAAAGAATTGTTTCAAAAGAATAAGATATAAAATGACCCTGTTTTTGAATCTATTATGATCCATCTGAAAGAAGGAATGAGCCTGAAAAATATTTTTAATTATTTTTCAATTTTTTTTTGAAGGCGGGGTAGAATAAAGGTGATCATGATATTTTTTTAATTTTTTAAAGGAGGCAATATTTTTTTTCAAAAAAATAATACATGAATCAATAAAACAACGGAGAAAAAAATGATAAAAAAACTATTTATGGTTATTTTTGCTGGGATGACGATTCTTCTTTCATCCTGCATCGGATCAATGATAAAAAGCGCAATGATTAGTGCTCCCTATGCCAATTTTATTTCACTGCATAGCAATCCGAAAGTCGGGGATTACGCTGTATTGAGTTCACAAGATGATTTGACTACTTATAAATATATGATAACCAGTGTAAATGATGAAAGCGTGTTTGTGAAATTAGTAATCAATTCAAAAGAATCAGAATATTTCAATGATTTTTATTGGGAACTCGAAACAGATCTGAAAGGAAATGTAAAAAATGCTTACTTAGTTTCTCTAAACGGTGATAGGGATAAATTAACCATTGCTACCCCTGGTAAAATGGGATACTTTTATCCTATTCAAGCTGAAACCAACGAACTAAAAAAATTTGTTGAAGAAAATACAAAAGAGAAATTCAAAACTTCGGCTGGATCTTTTGATGTCAAAGCAGAGTTTTATGAATCAATTGTGAACTATGGCAATGTCAATAAATTAATAACCGTTATGTTTGTCAATCCTGATGTTAAGTTTTTAACGGTGGCTAATTTTAATATGAAAATATTGAACGACGGAACAAAAGATGTGGTCTATAGCTATCTTATAGAACAAGGAAATGAAAATACAAAATCGAAATAATAAGTGAGAAAATAAAATTTCAGCTTTTTTTGGCTATTGAGCGGAGTCGAATAAATCAGAATACCTCGACTCCGCCCGATGCAAGAGCAATCCCATTTGCATTATTTATCCAGTTTGCTCAATGTTAAAATTAAATCGAAAAGATGATAAAATTGATGAAATAAAGTTTAATATATAAACAACTGAATATAAAATGCAAAATTGTCATCGTATTCCGGTTTTTGCTTGTAAAAGACCGGAATCTGTAACTTAAAACACTTATTATCAATAGATTCCAGCCTTCGCGGGAATGACACCGAAAATAAAAAAAATCATATTTTTTCAATTTCGGTGTTTAATTTTTCCTGACGACTCTCGTCTTTGGTGTAAAAAAGATAGCGAGCACAGTTTCTAAAAACTTTAACCCTTTTAGTTTGATTTCTGATTCATGCCGGAAGCCAGTTTTTTAATCTCATCTAACGGGAGGTCAGTGGCTTGATGAATAAAATTCATATCTGCTTTTAATTTGAGCAAGTTTATTGCCGTTTCGATCTTTCCTTCGATCCTTCCCTTAATCTCCCCTTCTAGCTTTCCTTCCATCTTTCCCTTCTCTTTTCCTATACGGATATACTTTTCGGCGATAGTCATAGCTATTTCCTCCCCTCTCACTGGTATTTCTTCTATGATTTTAATTAATTTTTCCTGACGGCTCTCGTCTTTGGTGTAAAACAGATAGCGGAGCACTGTTTCTAAAAATTTTAGCCCTTTTTCTTCTTTCATATAAATACGGATAATTTCAAAATAGTCTTTGAGATGTTCAAAAAGCTTTTCATCATCAAAAATATTTTTCATGACTAAAAGAGCTGTTTTTAAAAAAAGGTTTTGAAAAGTGTTATTTTTAATTTCTTCATCGCTATATTGGGATAAGTCAGAAAGAATATAGTCAAAATCAGGGATAAAGTCTTTAAAATCAGATTCAGGGTCATCGAATAAAACAGAAAGTGATTTTTTTTCCCATTTTTTTTCTCCGTGGTAAACAATAATGGGGATAACGGGCTGTATGGGTCTTTTTTGTTTGATATCGTATTCCCAGAGCTTGATCATGTATTTGAGTAGCTGGATATGGGGAAACTGGACAAAATAGCTTTTATGCTCAAAAAGAATGGAGATTTTTATTTCTTTATGATGTTGATAAGTGCAGTGATAGACAATATCGGAAAAATATTCATTGAGTTCTCTGCCGGTAAAAGACTGGTTGTCCAGTTTCAGAGTATCAAAATCAAGTTTTTCTTTTATCTTCTGCGGCAGTACTTCTTCGAGAAAAGAAGCAGCTTCTTCCTTGTTTGAAAAGTTTTCTTTAAAAAACTGGTCGTGAGGCGAAATATTCTGTTCTTTTTTCTTCATCATAAAAATTTAATCAAAAATCTAGAGAAAAATAAAACATAAACTATTTTTCAATTTTTTTTTGAAGCGGGATAGAATAAAATTGAATTATTTTATAATCACTATTTTTTTTTATGGGGATGAGTATCATCTTTTAGAAAAAAGGAGGCAGGATGAAAAAAGGTTTGTTGGTGGTTTTAATAACACTGTGTCTCGGCATACCAACCCTGTATGCTGAAAAAAACACCGCCCACTACCGAAAAAACGGAGACGGCACAGTAAAAGATACAAAGACGGGGATTTTGTGGCAGGAAAAAGACGGTGGAGAAATGAACTGGGAAGAAGCGAAGAGCTACTGCAAGAACCTGAAACTGGGAGGGCAGGAGTGGAGACTGCCGAGTATAGAAGAGCTGAGAACCCTGGTAGAAGGATGTAAAAAGGGAAGGATAGGAGGGGAATATTGCGCTTCCTATAAGGGGTCCGGAGAGAAGGGCTTTTACTGGCAGAAAGGGGTGTGGGACTATCAGGGAGATAAATACGGCTTTTTTTGGTCGTCATCGCCCTATATCGAGAGTACGGCGTTTGCATGGGTGATCCATTTCTATGACGGCAGCTTCGGCTACAGCTTTGAGACGATTAAGAATTTCGTGCGTTGTACGGGAGCTGGACAGTAATTTGGTCATTTGACGAGAAAAACTCTGAAAAAGCAAGGCAAAGAGGGGAAAGCGGGAAAAAAACAACCGGGGCGGAAGCCCTCGGCGGAAAAAATTCTCAGCCATTTGAAGACTCACTCAGGCTTTGAGCCAAACGGCTGATTTCATCGGGCGAAAGCCCTGTCAGATCTGCAATAGTCTCAGCGGCATATTTTTTTTGAAGCATTTTGAGAGCTGTATCGATCTTCCCCTTTTTTTCCCCTTCTTTTAATCCGTCTATCTTTGCCTGCTCGAGCCTGCCCCGCTCGTCTTGTCGGTATATCGAAATAGTGTCATAGACTTCCAGTTCTTCCTTGTTCCAGCCAAACTTTTTAAGGCTTTCAAAGGCGCTTTTGATTTCGCTTTCCTTCATCGTTTCAGGAACCACTTCCAGATTTTTGGCGTTTTTTAAAAAATAGATCCATTTATCTTCTACCGTTTCCAGCTCCTCTTCGCTTTTATTGAATTTCGGCAGCTCCACAAAATTGAAATACAGGTCTTTAAGCGCGTGTTCGTGTGTGTTTTGATTGAGTATCAAATGGCTGGATAAATACTCGGGAGAGTCAAATATTTGAAAATCAAGGATACCTAAAAAAACCACCAGATTGAGATGCGGGTAGTCTTCCCCGATCTCAATCTGGTTGATATACGCTTTTGATGTGTAGTAAAGCACCCGTTTTTCAAACCCGTTTGCTTTAGCCACCTGCATTTCTACCAGATAGCTGATATTTCTTTGATCCTTGCACTTCACATCCAGCACCGTGTTTTTCAGCTCGGCGATCTTGGGCACTTGATAGGGGTTTTGGATTTCCACTTCCACTATCTTTTTGCCTTCTTTGAGTCCCAAAAGGCTGTTTAACAAACTCATTAGAATTTCTTTTTTCTGATCGTTGCCGAAGATTTTTTTAAATGCCACATCATTGGTGGGGTCTAAAAATTTCATAATGGGCTCCTCTTTAAATCATTATTAAATTTAACTCTATTCAATCTATTTTTAAAACAATACGAAATCGGAAAAAAAACAAGGGGGAAAGAAATGAAGCGTTATTAGAAACCTGCAATATTTTTTACGGTAAACTATTTTTCAATTTTTTTTTTGAAGCAGGGTAGAATAAAAAAAGATATCATGAGAAAAATTTTAATTATTTTATATTCACTATTTTTTATTTTATGGGGATGAGGATCATCTTTTACAAAAAGGAGGCAGGATGAAAAAAGGGATATTGGCAATGACTGCGGTCAATGCTGCATTGGGGGTTTTATTTTATTTTAAACCGCTGCCGGCTGAAAACTTGAAAGTGCAGACTGAAAACAGGGTGGAAGAAGCGGCAAAAGCTGAAAAAATCGTCAAAAAAATCATTGAGTATGAAGACAGGGTGAAAGTAATTGAAGAGATTCAGAGAGAAAAGAAAATGGTTTATAAAGAATTGGTGGAAATCCTGAATATCAAAGAAACCAAGTATGAGCAATACACTTATGATGTAGAAGTGAAAAACGAAGACATTCTTGAGGAAATCCCGGGGGAGATGCCGGCATGGGTCATCAAACCTCCGACCGACACCAGAAAAAAAAATCTCTACATTGTGGGAACCTGCGAGATTGACACCCGGATGGAGGAATGCATCAAGAAAGCCGAGACGGATTCTACTGTGCAGATCGGGCTCTATATCAAAAAACAGGTGGATTATACCATGAAAAACCTTTCTGTGAGTGTGGGCAGCGAAAAAACAAGCCAAATGATGATCCGGCGGATTTTAGAAAAATCCAAAAATACTTTTATGCGGGAAAAGAAAACAGTAGAAAAATATTACAAAAAAATAAAATCCACTGAAAAAATACCGTTTATTCATTATCAGGCAAGCGTTTTAGTGTCTTATCCGCTCAAAAATGTGGATGCTGCTATCCGCGAAGGGCTTGAATATGAAAAAGAAGCGGCATTGTCAAATACAACGGATGAAAAACTGAAAAAAGAAATCGAATCGCTTAAAATATCAGAAGAAAAGCTTGTAAAAGCGGAGCAGGACAAGAAAGCATTTGACAGCGTGAATGAAGAGCGGAGCCTTCTTCTCAATAAATATAAATCTGAAAACTTATATCATCAGGGAACCGAGGCAGAAAGGCTTGAAAAAGCGGGCAAAGTCAAACTTGCCTACGATATGTATCAAAATATATCGGCGCATCTTAAAATTATCCTGAAAACGGAGGCAAAATGAAGATTCTATTTTTTATTCTGACTGCCGGGGCACTGACTCTGGGAGGGCTCAATTTAAAGGCTTATATTTTGGATAAACAGAATATTGAAAAAGAACCGGCTGTTCAAGAGACAAAACCTGTTTCAGAGCCGGAAACCGTGATTGAAGTAGAAAAAAAAATCAGGCTGATTGAAAAGAAAAAACTGGTGAAAATCATAGAACCCGAAGAAGTGCTGGTGAAAAAGGTGAAAACCGTGCTTCATACTGAAAAGATTCCTGTGCCTGTGGCAATCATGGTGCATCGGGAAAATATTTTGGAAGAAGAACCGGAAAAAATGCCCGCCTGGGTGGCGGCTCTTCCCGAGGAAAATGACAAGTTTATGTATTTTGTGGGGACAAGAACCAAGGCTTATGATAAAGAGACCGCTTTGGAGCATGCCTATAAAAGAGCGCTGGAAGAAGTGCATCTTTATATCGGGACAAAAATGGATTATTATATGGAAATCAGTACGGTTCAGGAAAACGACAAGGATGCGGATGTGAGGGTCAGAAAAGAAATTCAGGCAGAAATTATTGGAAATATTCCTGATATTGAAAAAATCGCAGTGAAGGAAGGGATTTATTACAGGAAAATCAGGGAAAATGACCAGACTTTCTGTGAAGCGCATGTCTTGATTGCCTTGAATATGAATGATTTAAAAAAAGCTGTTGAAACAAGTATTCAAAAAACCCAAAGCGACCTCAATGTGAGCGGGAAAACACAGGAACTCCAAGAAAAACAAGCCATGCTGAAAATGCTGGATGAGAAAAAAAACATGATCCTGGAGCAGACCGAGCAGGAAAGACAAGCGCTTGAAACAAAGCGGAGAGAGTATGAAATCATTGAAAAAGGGAATATGAGCGAATTGGTTTACGAGCTGTTTCTTGCCGATAAAAACCTGTATTTTAGAAATGAAAAAGAGGCAAAAAAGAGTTATCAAAATGCGCGCCGTTTATTGGATATCAAAATCAATGAAATAGCATCGATCGTTTCAGAAGAAGAATCTCCTGCCGACACGAGCGAGCAGAAAATCGACAAAAGGATAGCCCGCGCTGCAGCCTATTTTTCAAAGGGGCATGCCCTGACTGCCTATGAAGCAACGCTTTCAGCATTGGATGAACTTCTGACGGTAAAAAAAAGCAATACCAAAATGGATGGGCGGCTTAAGGAAATAGAAGCGCTTTTATTGAAAAATCTGGATAAACTGCCCAATACCCGTTGTTCCGGGTTTGACATTGTCAACGGGCAGGTGAGGTTTCAAAAGGAAGGCAGCGGAAATATCAAAGCTTATTACAATCCTGCCGGAAGACTTCTCTACAGTGTGATCGATGACCCGGCAGGCAATGCCTATGCTTTTTACCGGCAGGAAAAAGTGATCTATAAGAAAATAGAGATGGAAAGCGGAAAAGCGATGCGGATCACACCCTACGGGATCGTAAAATAGGAGGCAAAGATGAAAAAAACGCTGCTCGGTCTGACAGGATTTTTCATTTTTACCACGCTTTCGGCGATCACGCCGGGGCTGGAAGAATATATAGAAGTGACCAGCACTCCGAAAGGAGCGGTGATATCTGTCTCAAAAGACGGGGGAAAAACCTATCATAAAATCGGGAAAACCCCTTTAAAAGCCCTGATCAAGCTGGAAAGCCTCGTGAGGCTGGAAATGGAGGGGTATAAAACGGCAGAAAAGCAGATAAGCGGGGATATTTTTGTATCCGGAAAGCTTGAAATCAAGCTCAAGTGGGATGAAGAGAAAGAAAAACAAAGGAAAGAGGAAGAAAAAAAAGCGCTGGAAGCCGAGGCAAAAAAGAAAGCGGAAGAGGAAGCGGCCAGAAAGGCGGAGGAAGAGGCAAAAAAACTCAAGACTGTAGGACACTATCGGATTAATGGAGACGGGACGGTAACGGACACAAAGACGGGGCTTTTGTGGCAGGAAAAAGACGGTGGAACAATGAACTGGGAAGATGCGAAGGGCTACTGCAAGAACCTGAAACTGGGAGGGCAGGAGTGGAGGCTGCCGAGTATCAGCGAGCTTCAGACCCTGAGCATAGGATGTGAAAAGGGAAGAAAAGGAGATGGTTATTGTGATACATATAAAGGTCCCGGAGAGAAGGGGCTTTACTGGCAGAAAGGGGTATGGGATTATCAAGGAAATAAATACGACTGGTTTTGGTCATCCTCTCCCAGTAGTTATGCAAACGGTGCGTGGGTCGTCTATTTCAACAGCGGCAATGCCGGCACCAACGCTATAGCGAATTACTTTCAAGTCCGTTGTGTTGCCGGAAGATTGTAGGTTCAAGCGAACAAGAGGCAGGAGGTTTGCGGGCTGTATTTTTTTGAAAAATCTGCAGGCGGGGTTGTTTTAAAATTTAAGTTTTTCAGGGTTGACTAGATAAGAATGAAAATAGGGATATAAAAAAAATTGTTTTTTTTCATTTCAATTGGGTAATTTGGAGTCTGTGAAAAAAAGTGTGTGTGGATGGTATAGAAATTTTAAACTGATAATAATAAAAATTTCCTGGCAAATCAAACATCTTGCATTTTTTTATTTTGCTTTGTTCTTTTTTAGGTCTTTCAAAGAGGGAAGGTATCTCAGCTATTGTTTTGTTTTCTCTAAGACAACCTTAGTTTTAAAAGTTGCATCGAAAGTTCTTTTGTGTTTTTTTTGCAGTTGTTTCTCCTTTGCTTTTTATAAAATGAGCAAAAAACTTACTTATCTTTTCTTTTTTGTCTGTCCAGTTTTTTCAAAACATTATAATTTTCCTAAAGAAAGACAAGGAGAATGTCATTGTTCTAAAAAAGGTGATATCCTGATTATCGAGATGAAGGAAAATTTTCAAAATAAATGAGAGATTTTCAATTTTTTTCAGAAACGGGGTATATTATCTTTAGAACAGAAATAAATGAGAAAAAGGAAAATCAAATATGACTATTCTGAAAAAACACTCTCTCTGGATTCTTTTTCTGCTGATCTTTTTTGCTTCCTGCAGTATGAGTCTGCAGGAGAAAATCAAAAAAGCTGAAAAACTATTGGATCAGGAAGAATACAGAGAGTCGCTCACAGTTTTAGGTCAGATTAACGGCGAAGAATCTCAAAACGAAGACTATTTTCTTTTAAAAGGCAAACTTCTATTTTATTTTGGGTATTTTACCCAGGCAGAAAAAAATTTTTCTATGTGCCTTGAAACTCTGAATCACTCTCATGACCCGTTTCAAAAACAGTCTATGAGCGCAGATGTTTTTCTATTTATGGGTCATATCGCATTCAAAACACTCAAATTCGACGACTCGGCAGGCTGGTATCAAAAATCTTATGAAAAAACAAAGCGGGTCAATAGCTCTCAAGAAAATGAAAAAATAACGGACAGTCAAAAAGAAAAACTGAATAGGATAAAAATCCAGTCTTTAAAATGGCTTTTACTGGTTTTTTTAGAAAAAAATGAAAAAACAAAATACGCTGATACCCTAACCCTGCTCAAAGCAACCGGCTCCCGTACCGAGCCTTATCAGGCGCTTTCATTTCTGGATACCGAAAAAGGTTTGAAATCGATAGAATATTTTGAAAAAAGCAAAGATTTATTGGACTCGATGCTTTTGGATGAAAAATCTTTATTATCCGTTTATTATGCGAAATGCCTTCAAAAACAGGGAAACTTTTTTCAGGCTGAAACTCTTCTCAATCAAATCTATGACAAAGTATCAGAGAAAAACCTCCCTTTTGAAAAGAAAACCCTTCTTTTAGAACTTTCTTTTTTATATCAGGCTATGGGAGATCATGTCAAAGCTTCGGCAAAGCTTAAAGAAGCTTTTGACAGCCTGGAAGAAATGACAGAAAATGAAAATGATCAGAAAAACTTCGTTTACGCTGTTTTTTATTTTCACAATAAAGATTTTCCAAAAGCTGAAGAACTGTTTATAAAACTCATGGATCAGAAAAAAGCCCCATTCAGCTATCGGGTTTCTTCAGAATATTATCTTGGGATGATCGCTTTGGAAAGCAATAAGTATTATGAAGCGATCCGATATTTTGAAAACAATTTAAAGCAAAATAAAACCGATGTGCCTGCTTTATACAATAATCTGGCGGTCTGTTATATCAACTTGAACGCTGAAGATAAGGCAAAGCGCTATTTAACCCTTTCCATTGACCTTCTCGAAAAAGAAATCAAAGCTGATCCTTCCAGAAAGGATGAACTGAATGAAATGCTCGCCCACCGGCTGATGAATACGGCACAGATTTATTTTAGAAAAAAATCCTATCAAACTTGCAGATATTATTTGAATAAAGTACTTCCCTTGGTTCAAAACAACTTGAAAATGACAGCTTTTTATCAGGTTATATCCGCTAAAACTTTTGTCTATGAAGCTTTTGAAAAGAAATTGGCTGGAAATAAATTAACAATAAAATTAAATAAAGCAATCAAAGATTTTCAAAACGCAGCCATATTTTTTAAGCAGGTGGAACAGTATGAAAAAATCGGGGAAATCTATTTCAATCTGGGAAAAATACAATTTCAGCTGAAAAATTACGGGGAAGCGGGGTTAAGTTTTCAAGAATCTCTTTCAAACTATGAAAAAGCATCGCAAAAAAAAGGGGAATCCCTTGCTCTTTATGGTCTGGGTGCAGTTTATCATATAGAAAAAGAATATGAAGAAGCGCTTCCTTTATTAAAAAAATCGATCGAAAAACTCGATGAAATAGAAACACAGTTTAATTTTAAAGAGCTTTCCAGTGAGTATTTTCAAGAAAATTACGGACCTTATGAACTTTATCTGGATACTCTTTTGATCACGCAAAAAAATGAGGAAGCTTTAACTTACTATGAGAAAATTAAATCGAGAAGTTTCTTGAAAATGGTTTATCAGGGAATGATAGATATTCAATCCGAAATACCTTTGAAACTCAGGAATGAAATCAAACTCATTTATGCTCAAAACAGCGCTTTAAATTTAAAAATACTCACTTTAAACGACTGGAAATACAATAGAGAATCAGAAAGAATCCGGAATAACGCAATTAATCAAATCAGGAAAAATGACGAAAAACTCAAAGAACTGCGTATTGAAATCAATCTAAAATCTCCCAATTTTAGTTCAATCCGATATCCTGCACCAGTGACTCTCGCTGATATTCAAAAGACTTTATATGACGATGAGCTTTTATTATCTTATTATTTACGGGAAGATGATAAAATCATTGTTTTTGCTGTTTCTAAAAACAATTTTCAGGTTTTCAACCTGATTTCCTATTACCCCGTAAAAAAACTTGTTTCTGATTTTAGAAAAAAACTTAATTATTATTCAGATGATTTATTTTTATTAAGCGAGCTCTATGAGACACTTTTTACCACCATCCACCCATTGGCAAAAAAATTTAAAAGACTGATTATTGTACCCGATGCATCGCTTTATTACCTTCCCTTTGAAGCGCTTGTTTTTAAGGAAAATAAAAAAAACAAGTTTCTTCTTCAAGAGTCTTTTGTTATTACTTACAGCCATTCAGCCGGAATTTTAAAACTTTTAAGAGAACGAAAGCAGCCTGAATATTCAAAAAGCGTTTTTTCTATCGGGAATGCAAATCTTGTATCAGCCGCTGCCCTTCCATTCACTCAATTGGAAATGGAAGAGATCCATAGAATTATGGGCGGGGAAATCATAATGGGAGAAGCTGCGAGTGAGACAAAAATACGAGGGACGGATCTCACTCCTTTCCGGTACATCCACTTATCCACCCATGGATTTTTTGATGAAAATAACTATTCGAAACAGGCGATTCTTCTGACTCAAGACCAAAATAACGACGGCTGGCTGACTCTCGAAGAAATCTACAGCCTCAAACTCAACTCTGAGCTTGTGACTCTTTCCGCCTGTAACACAGGAATCGGAAAAGAAAACAGGGAAGACGGGCTTTTTGGGCTTTCACAGTCATTTTTTTATGCAGGAACTAGAGGGCTCATTGCTTCTCTTTGGCCGGTGCTGGATAACACAACTGCTTTTACGATGATAGAACTTTACCAAAATATTAAAAATAGAGATAGGATCCCCCTGGCATTAAAAAAAGCCAAACTCAAGGTGTATCATGATTGGAAAATAATTTACAGCTGGGCTCCTTTTGTTTATTTTGGGAAGTAAGGGTATTTTTAACCGATTTACATTTTATATTCAGTTTCGTATAGATGAGAAAAACTTCTCAAATTAAAACTGTCAACATGGGCTGGTCTTAAGCTTTTTTCTTGGCAAAGTTATAATTCCTTCAATTTTTTTTAAAAGCCGGGTATAATATATTTATTCCATGTGAAAAATATTTATGAGGAGATTTTATATGAAAAAAATACTGTTTATGATTGCTTTGTTTCTTTTCTCAACTATCCGGGCGGAAGAAAAAATACCCGGAAAAGTAAAAAGGGTTTCAAATATGGATGTGGTAATCGTAATAGATGATTCAGGGAGCATGAAGCCGATATTCAGCAAGGTGATTCAGTCTATTAAAACCAATATCCTTGAAAATTTTATCATTGACGGAGATAATATCCATATTATATTATTTAGTACCGATACACGCTTGTTGTATGCCCAAAATAATGTCAATCATGATAAGCTTTTGGAATCTTTCGGCCCGGTTCTTACGAAGCTGAAATCAGAAGGGCAGCAGACTGATATAGGCAGGGTCATGTCGTTTTTAAAAACATACCTTGAGACCAAAACCAGCCTTGAAAAAAAGTTTGTTTTTTTTCTAACCGACGGGGTCAATGATCCTGCTCCCGAAAGCGAATATTTTCCCTATAAAGACCGCATCGCTCAAAAACTTCAATCTATAACAGATCCGATCAAGCTCCAAGGATATAATTTTCTATGTTTCGGAATTGGATTTAAAACAGATATTAAACTCGTGGCGGATATGGTGGGGGGTGAATACATTGAAATCTCAAAATCATTCAATGAAAATGAGTTTAAAACCAAGCTTTCATCCATGATTGGTTTTTTGGATATTTCATCTGATCCTGATTTGGGAAGGGTTTCAAAAACCAAATCCATAAACATGAAATTGGTTTCAAACTATGTTATGCCTGTCAAATCAAGAATAATCAAAGCCTATTTTAAAGAAATAGCAGATCAATCTAAACCCTATATTAAAGAAACGGAAAATTTACTTGTCAATCCAGTGGAAATATTTTTAGAATCAGGAAAAGAAATTTCATTAGAAATAGAACTTTCCAGTATTCCCGATCTGCCTGGCGGAGATTATACTGCCTTTCTTTCATTTGAAATGGAAAACAAAGTCAAGCTTTCACCTTCTTCTCTCAAGATTTCCTTTTATAAAGGAACCAGCTGGTTTTTATGGTTTTTAGGCTTTTTGATTCTGCTTTGGCTATTTAAAAAATATGTTGTTTTGATTTTGATCCGCTTCCGTTTTTTCAGGGGTCTCAAAACTTTTCTTTATTTAAAAAAAGAAAAACTGAAAGAAAAAAAACCAAAACTCTTTTTTCTTTTAAAAAAAATATCTGATAGAACTGACAAGGCGGCTCTTGGAATTTTAAAAGGAGTATTCTTTTTGTCCGCTTTTATTTTGTCTTTATTTTCATGGGGAATCTTTTTTCCGATTGGTTTTGTTTTTGATAAAATCGGAAATATATTTTTATGGATTCATATTAAAAGTAAGAATATCAGAGGATAAGAAGGGAATAAAATATGAAAATAAATAAAAATCAAAGTATTTATGAATCAATGTCAAAAAAATCAGACGAAGAATTGAAAAGAATTTTGAAGGAAAAAAACAATGATGAATGGGTTCCTGAAGTATTCTCAATTATCAAGGAAATTTTAATTGAAAGACAATTGTCTGAGCCGCCTGAAGAAGAGGAAGAGATTCAAAAAATAGAAAAACCTGAATCCAAGCTTGTCGGTGTGAGGGGGTTTTTAGGATTCAGCGTGATCTTTTTTACTTTGATCCGCCCCCTCGTCATGCTTGTTTTCATAGCAAGCGCTTATCAAGATCCCAGCAGGGTTAAGCTGTCAATTGAGGACTTTGTAAATCTCGCGATGGTATTTGTCGGAGCGGTTTGCGGATTCCGTCTCTATAAAATGAAAGAAAAGGCACATATTCATATAAAAATCTATCTTATTTCCACAATTGTACTTTTTCTTTTTTTCGCTCTCTTGAATCAAACTATTGGATTGATCGGAGTCTACATCAAAAACATCTTGATGACCGTAGGGTGGATCATGTATTTTCAGAGGTCGAAAAGAGTGGAAAATACCTACAATCCATAAGGAGGAAGCTTATAATCCCGACAAACAAGACGCTGCAATATAAAAACCTTGATTTTAAAAATATGGATTTACCCTTGATTTCTTATGATGAGTATAAAAGAAATTTGCCTTTCAGCGGAAATCTCGTCAATGCAAGTTTTGATGCTGAAAATATTGTTGTTTATCAGGCTTTTTCCCCAAGAATCGGGAATTATGCTGTTCAGAACAATTGTTTTGGAGGCGATTATTACAAGTTTTCACGGATGTCCTGGATCAAAACCTCATTTTTATGGATGATGAGCCGATGCGGATGGGGGACAAAAGAAGGTCAAGAAATTATTTTCAATTTTTTTTTAAAGATGGGTATTATAAAATTAACTATAAAACAAGGAGGAGAACAATGATTCTCAAAATTTCAAAAAAAATGGGTCTTTTGCTATTTACAGGAGCTGTCTTACTCATGCCTCTTCTGAACGCAAGTGCGGAGGGAATCGAGCCTGTGCCCAATGCACTGGAAAAAATTTATATGACAATGCTTCAGGAAGAAGGCTATATTCCCAAACTGCTGGAAGAACACGAAGGGATTTTATTTAAATATGAAGGAGGCAGTTATATTATCCGGGTTTCTGAAAATGATCCTGAAACTTTTTTTGTGCTTTACCCTGCTTTTTGGCCGATTGAAAGCGAAGTTGAAAGGGTGAAAGTGTATAGCAAACTCGATTATGTCAATTATAATGTGAGTGTGGCTAAATTTTTTATATCCAAAGACAGTGTATCCGGTTCGGTAGAGTTGTATATTGCAAATCCAAACAATATTAAACCTGTTTTTAACCGGATCATGAAAAGCATTCAAAAAGGGACTGCTATGTTTATTAATGCAATGAAAGAATGATGATTTTGTCTTTATAGGAGGGAACAGTGATCGTTGTTCCCTTTCAATGAAATACAGATTGTTTTCCGGTTTTTGGCAAGGTTGAGTCTACTCTAAAAAGTAGTTTTCTTGTCATTTCGAACGGAGTGAGAAATCTTATATTATTCAATACCAATAAAAATACTCCTATTTTTACTCCTTAAAATGACAATTTTCAAGTTTTTAGAAGGGACTCAAATATTTTTAATTATTTTTCAATTTTTTTTTAAAGCCGGGTATAATAAGGATAGAATCAAAAAATCAACAGGGGGTGTTGAGGTGATTTGAACTTAAAAATGGATATATTTAATAGAATTTAAATTTATTGAAAATAAATTATTTAGAAGTGTTTTAAAAAATACTGAAATAGGAGAAGTGAAAATGAAAAAACTTGGGCTTGTATTTTTTTTCTGGCTATCAGCCAATTACTTATGGGCACTATTGCCAGGATTTGAAGAAAATATTCATATTACCAGCGACCCCTCGGGCGCAACTGTTTATTTATCGGATGAATCTGGAAAAAATTATAAGAAAATTGGAACAACCCCTTTAACAAAGGTTATTAAAATTGGAAGTAAGATTAAAATCGAAAAAGAAGGATACGATACAAAATTGGTCGATATCATCGACACCGTATTTGCATTGGGCAAGGTCAATGTTACTTTAAAACAGTCTCCCGAACAGAATGTTCAAATTGACTCGAAACCCAGCGATGCGGAAGTCTATCTTTTAGAAAATGAAGAAGCAAAGTATCTCGGCAAAACCCCTTTAAATGTCAAGATCAAAGTAGGGAAAAAACAGATTAAAATTGTAAAAAAAGGGTTTAAAGATCACTGGGGAGAGATTGACAGCGCACTTGGAAAGCCTTATCTTGCTGATTTAGGAGAAGAAAGCCACCCCGGATTTTATGAGAATGGGAACGCTGATTTAAAAATCAATTGTACGCCCGAAGGGAAGGCGTATCTTATTGATAAAAATAGTTTTATTGCGTTGATTTTACTTCAGGTTATTATCGAGGGAGCAAAAAACAACGAAACTTACAGTGAAAATCAACTTAAACAGATGAGCCAAAAAATAACCCAATTAATGGCGGCTGCTATTCTCCAGAATGAAGAAGGAAAAGATCTGGTAGAAACAATTTACAATATCGGCGACCTCCAGAAAAACGCACCCCTTCAGCTGAACGGGATCAAAGCAAGCACATATTTTGTCTGGGTGGTTTCAAACGGAAAAGTCAGTTACAGTGAAGTAACGCTGGGTGAAAATGATTCAAAAACAGTCAGTTTTGATCACAGAGATCGATACCTTATGATTGAATCCAATCCTGATAAAGCAAAAATATTTATCAACGGCATAGAACAAGACTATCAAACCCCAAAAAAATTCCGTGTTACAGGAACAGACAATCCTATTGAGGTAAGCGTATATAAAGAAGGCTACGAAGACTCAAACGGATATGAAAAACCAACAGTAAAATTCAATCTTTACCCCGGAGACGATAAAACCGTTTCATTCAGCCTGAAAGAATCAAAATACGGGAAAGTTTCTGTTTCAGCCGATACAGATGATGCGGAAGTTTATCTCAACAACTCGTATCAGGGAAAAACGCCTTTTACCTCCAATAAAATCAAAGCAGGCAGCTCTGTGCAGATAGAAGTGAGAAAAGAAAATTATCTTACCAGCCGGAAAACAGTTGATATACAAGCGGATGAGACCGTTTCCGCCGATTTTGATCTGGAAGCGCTTTTTCTGGGCAATCAGTGGAGAATCGGGGGAGGATGGCGGACTTTTGACAATGAAAACTTTAAAAGAAGCTATGATAAACTTTACGGCGGAAATTTCGGTTTTTTCCCGATGGGCAGCGGTCTTGATATGTACTGGAACAACGCTTTTTATTACAATGAGAGTAAATCCGGCTATGGAAAAATGCTCTATGGAGAAACCGCACTGGGAGCGACTCTTTCCTATCGAGTATGGCAGCTGATTCCATACGCAGGTGTAGGATTAAAAGCCGGCTATTTAAAAGAATCGATTGAAATCAACGGGCAGAGTTTAGAATCCGAACATGGCGGATGGGGGTATGAGTGGATGCTGGGCACAACATTGATGCTGAGCGGAGATTTTGGTTTTTATTTCAATTACCGGAAAGATTTTCTTAAAATGGGAGAAAAAGCTTATTCAGTTTCAGGAGAAAATTATGAGTTTGGAATGGCAATTGGGACTTCTGCGATAAAATACTCAGAACCTCTTACCGGATTTTTTTCCTTGTATTCTGTTGAAGGACTTTCAAATGGAAATTTCAGGACAGAGCTTTTCAGCTATATGATGCAGACAGAAACATATTTTATTGAAGTAGTTTTAGCTGAAGTTTTTTTAACAGATTACGGTTTCGGGTATTTTGGAAATGATGAGAAAGTGACGGGAAAATATGTCTTACCAGTTTCAATAGGAGTTTCTTTTTTAGATTATTTTTATCTTGGAACCAAACTTTACTGGCTAGGAGTAAAAGATGAAGAAAATCTGAAAAACTATGATAAAACCCAGATTGATTTATATCTTAAAACCATTGATATGAGTTCATATTTTGCGTATTCACTTCAAACCGGCGTTTTGATCGTTCCAAGCGAGAGCGAAACAAAGTTTTATGCCAGTATGACAGTCTATTTCGGATTTGGATGGAACTAACAGAGGAGAAAAAAATGAAAAAAATAATTATTCTATTCATCATTTTGGGAATAACTTGTTTTTCCTGTTCAACAGGCAATTACGAACCCTTTCAAATAGCGGGGATGGAAGGAGAAAACAATCCCAATGAAACAAGCGGAGAAGGGAACATTGTAAATCTTAGAAACGGACTGATCGGCGAATGGCTTTTTAATGGAAATAACAATGATACAAGTGCAAATAATCTTTCTTCCACTTCTTATGGTAGTGTGACTTACACTGCAAATAAGCAGGGAACTCCCAATTCTGCCGTCAGTTTTTCAAATGGCGGTTATATCACGGTTTCTTCCAGCCAGACTTTCAATCTGTCAAACTATACCCTGAGTTTCTGGATGAAAACAAGCTCGACAACAAGTGGAATGATGATTTCAAAAGGAAGAGATATAAATGGGGGAAGTTTCTATCTCTATTTCGATGGATTTTTTTTAGGCCGATATGATTATAGTAATGCGATTTCTTATTCTCCTTCCAGTTTAAACAATTCCCAGTGGAACCATATTGTCATCATTGTGGATAGTTCAAACAAAGTTTCAAAAGTTTATATCAATGGGGTATTAAAAGATCAAAAAACGATCGCTCCTTTTACGGTCAATAATTCCAATCTTTTGACCTTCGGAGTTCATAGCGCTTATCCTACCCATTATTCATGGTCATATCCCTATACAGGGGCATTGGACGACATAAGGTTTTATAACCGGGCAGTTTCTGAATCGGAAGTATCAGTTTTATTTGATACTACTTCTCCCATGGTTTCCAATAACCTCCTGACCATTTCAGGACAAACTGCTGACGGTTTCACAGTAACCTGGTCTGCGGCATCGGATGAAACAAGTTCTATCTCAAATCTAAGCTACCGTCTTTATTATTCCACCGCCGATTTTACCAATGATGTAGCCACAGCCGAACAAAAAACTCCTTTTGGCGACTGGACAGCAGGAATTACCTCACAAACCCTGACCGGATTGACTGCCGGCAATACTTATTATTTTACGGTAGTAGTAAAAGATGAGGCAGGGAATAAAAGTGTTTATGCGAAAAATAGTTTGTATCTGACGGTTTTAACCACCACCACCACCAACTCCTCGGCTATTCTAAATATTTCGGTTGATTATCAGGGAACAGGAACGGTGGATAGTGGTCATAAGATATATGCTTGGATTATGAAACAAAATCCTTATACTTCTTTAGATGATATTTATCAGACAGGAAGCACCGATAGTAAAAACGGAACAATTACCTTCACAATCAATGAAAATCTAACAAATTATTTTATTTGCGTTTACTATGATTACAATGGTGATAATGAATATACTGGATATTCTACTGATATAGGGTCAGAAATAAAACCATTGAGTATAAATATTGGTGAAACTCAAAATAAAACACTTCAGTTTGGAGGGTTGATCAATTATTTTGATTTAACTACATATATGCCTGTCAAACTGAATATGACATGGACCAATCAAGAAGGAAAAAGTTATAAAATCACTGAGTTAAATACTGCTTTAGATATTTTTAAAATTGAAAATGTCAATGATTCAAATAACGGTTATTATTACGGACATATTAGTAAAGATGAAAAAGGCATATATGTTCGTCAGGGTAATTATGCTAATCCTTGGTTTCTCCCTGTTTATGCGTCTTTAGATTTTAGGCCTCTTCTCTATCAGAATCTGACTGCTGGCATGACTTGGACAGATGAAACCGGAAGTAATGGGTATGTTGTTAATACTGTCATTACGATTGAATCCGTCGGAATAAGCATTACAACACCTGGCGGTCAGCAATATTCTGACTGCGTGAAATTAAAAATAGATTTTTCTTACCCAAACGGCTATAATCAAAACCCTTATCTCACACAAAAACTCATCTATTTTCAAAAAGGAGTCGGACCTATTCAAAGCGAAAGCAAGTATAATAATAGCAGTTATGATAAAACAGAGTATATTCGTAATAGTTTTATTGGAACCTATCAAACCGTCTTTTCAGACGAATTCAACGGTACGGTTTTAAACACATCCAATTGGTCGCAAGTTGTATCCAATCCCGCCCCTTATGCACCTACCGGTATCGGCGAGCTGAAAATAACAGGAATGTCTGAATCCTCAGGAAATGACGGAGCGGCCTTTCTTTATAATACGCTAGTATCTTTTACTCAGTTTAAAACTTCGGTCAAGTTCCGATCAACTCTCAACGACCCGGTTCAGGATGATTTAGAGATTCTTCTAGCTCTTCATTATAACCCTGTATCAGACAGCGGATATCTTCTATTTTTGGGGTCAGACCCTCAAAATGGAAGCAGAAGCTACGGTCTAAGAATCATGAAAAAAACAAGCGGAACAGAAACAATTTTAAAGGAAGAGTTTATCGGCGGCTCCACGCCTCAAATTCTTCCCAATACCAATTACATTGCAGAAGCTTATTATCAGGACGGTCTGATCACTTTTCAAATCAGAAAGGAAAATATGGAACTGATTCATTCTATTTCAGTCAGTGATTCTACCTATCAAAGCGGGAAAGTCGGGTTTCAAGGAGATTTAAACCTTCAAACAGCAGGAGAACAGTATGTCTATTTTGATTGGTTTAAACTTGAAAAGGTCGAATGAGCCTTATTTAGTCCGAATCTATCTTGATGCCAATCAAAATTTCAGTTTAGATACGGGAGAATTCTATGCAACATGGTATATTACTTATAATGGAGGCAATCCGTTTGTAAACCCTCTTCTTTCCGCGTGAAAAGTGAAAAATTAATTTAAAAATCTGGCGGGTTTTTCCCGCCTTCTCTCAATCTTACCAGATTCAGTTTATTTTTTGATTTATTTTGAGTGTGTATCTTTCAATTTCATCTATGGAAAGCCCTGTGAGTTCTTCTATAGTATGAGGATTGTATTTTTTTATTTTCAAGTTCCTTGATTTTTTTTAAAACCAGCTTTTTTTATTTTTTATCACATCAATTTCTTTAAGTATGACCGCTACTTTTTCGGGAACCCCGTCTAAAACAATGGAATAATCTGTGAGTTTTGTGATCTCTAAAGATTTAAAAATTTTTTTGAACAGGGAAAATAAAATGACAACAATTCCGCCTGCGAATGAGAAAAGAAAAATTCTGGATAAAGTAGGATCCATATGGGTAAAAAAAATAGAATCACGAACCAGAACTAACAAAAAACCCACCCCAATCAATGAAAAAATACTCAATACAGTTTTCAGCGCCTCATTGGTTGAGTTTCTTTTCTGACACCGGGAACAAAAGGGAAGATAAATTTTTACTTTTGAGTATTGATAGCTGACCGTTCCACCAGATAATAATGACAATGACTGAAAAAGATGTCAGCACCGATTTAAATTTTCCGGAATTCGCCGATTTATTTTTTCCGCTTTTTCTTCTCTAAATATATCAAACAAATTCTTTCAAACCAACTTTCAGCTTATCTTTCATCCGGTATGAATTTC
>Ga0209518_1001461_pt1 | contig 25096 bp, 31 predicted proteins | sample RifGroB1_FD_183993 | JGI IMG/M metagenome (GOLD analysis project Ga0209518, IMG submission 183993) | Groundwater microbial communities from Rifle, Colorado, USA - Groundwater B1 (SPAdes) (version 2) | ecosystem: Environmental > Aquatic > Deep subsurface > Groundwater | place: Rifle, Colorado...
ACGAGCTTGAACAGCGCATTGAATATATGCGGGTCAATCGACAGGCATTTCAGGATTTCGCGGCCGCGGCACAGAAGCGGATGGGGGAGAAGTTTGATATTCAGCCCCCAGCGCCGCCCCCCACAAAAAAGCTACCCCCCAAAAAATCCAAGTTCACGCCCGGCAAAAAATACACCAGCAACGGCGTGGTGAAAACCTATACCGGGAAGAACCCCGACAATCCATCCGACCCCTTAAACTGGGAATAAACAATGTTCGACCCGTTAAAGGCCGTAGAGTTTAACCCATCGGAAGCGGTTGAAGTCGAGGGATTCGATGCTGCATCGGCCGTAGAATTTAATCCGCTGGAAGCCGAAGAATATATCGAACCCGAAAAATCAAGCCCTGCTGAACCCATAGGGAAGTCTGCTTTCGATAAATTTGGAACCACGGTCACGCTAGATAATTTTGAGCCCCTTGAAGCCGTCCCAGTTGATGTCTCCGCGACTCCAGGAAAGAAGCGCAAATACACGGATTTCCGCGGTGAAATTCGAGAGACGCCAAAGCGCGGGATTCTCAGTGAGGCCGTCACAGGATTAGAGCGTGGGGCAAAGAATATCGGACAACTCGCAACTGGAAGCGCGGCGCTGGCCGCCGATATTGTTGGGGCTGATGATGTCGCCGAAGCACTGTTGAAGCAGTATATTTCTGATGAAGCCAATATCCCAGAAGGAACGGTCGGAACTTTTTCTCAGGCCGAGACCCTTGGAGATTATGGGAGATGGGCTGTCGAGAAAATCACAGAAAATCTCCCGATGTTTATTCCGTCCCTTGTTTCGGGCGGAGCGGGGGCTGTTATCGCAAGGCGTGCCGCCCAGCGCGGGGTTGAAAAAACCATTGAAAAGCTCGCCGAAAAGATGGGGCGAGAGGCCGCGGAAAAGACGGTCGCCCAGACCATTGCGAAAAAGACGGCCATGGGTGCGGCGGCCGGTGCCGCCCCGACTTCAGTCGGCATGGAAGCCTCATCTATTTATGGCGATACCTATCAGGAGTCCGGAGTACGGGCGCCCGGTACGGCGGTTGTCGGAGGTATCCTCGCGGGCTCGCTTGACATTCTCCCCCAGGTTCGGGCGTTGAACAAAGCCTTTGGACCGGCTGTTACCAATAAAATTAAAAGCAGTATCTTGAAGCGCTTTGGAAAAGAGATGGCTGTTCAGATGCTTGGCGAGGGGAGCACCGAATCCGCCCAGACCGCGATTGAGAATGCCGCCCGCCTTATCGGACAGGGCAAAGAACTGGAAGCCGAGAAGGTTCTTGAAGGCACGGGTGAGGCGTTTCTGGCCGGCATGGTGGCATCGGCTCCCATGTCCGTTACTTCCCAGGCTATCCAGGAGGCCCGTTCAACACCCGAAGAGGAATTGGCTATTCCGGAGGGCGAACTAAAGGCCGAGCCCGTTCAGACTGAGACCGTCGCTATTCCCCCCGGAGAACTCGAAGCGAAGTCCGTGGCAAAATCCAAGCGCGGCCGCAAGCCCAAGGCCGCACCGGTAGTCGAAACCCCCGCAGGAGAAGCGCCGCGGGCTCCCACACCCACACCAGAGACCATTACCGACCAGCAATTCCTTGCCCTCTCGGATGCCGAGCAAGAGACGGTCATCGACCAAGCTCCGGCAAGAATTGCCGCCCGTCTAATGCTCCTGACCAAACCGGAACAGGCTGAAGAATTTGACGCCGATACCGCGGAACCGGCCGAACCAGACCAACCGGAAGCCAAAGCCGGACCAGCACCGACCATCCAGCTTCCGGGGGCCAAGACCCCAAGCCTCGCCGAACTCCAGTTTACCCCCAGGCAATTCGTTGACCAGTGGTATGCGAAGCGCATGGCCCCGGTGCCGCTCAAAGAACTTCCCCAGGCCGACCAGAAGGCGGTGGCAGAAGCGATTCAGGAGAAGAAGACGGAACGGGATATGGATTCGGCCGTTCAAGAGGCCGGTATCGAGACCCCCGCCAAACCCGAACCAGACCAGGCGCCCCCGCCAGTTGCAATTAAAACCCCGAAAATACGCAAGAAGGCGCAATCCCCCGAGGTTAAAGCCCCGGAAATTGCGCCCATAATCGAGCCTGTTGTTGAAAAACCAACACCGGAGACCGTGATTGAGAAGACCCCCGAGCCGGCCAATGAGCCCGCGGCGCCGACCGTAACGCCCGCTTCCGAGAAAGTTACGGAATCCGCCCCTCCTGTTCCTGCGGTTGAACAGGCACAACCTGTAGAAAAGCCATTACCGGCCTCCCCCGCCGTCTCCCCGGCCAACAAGGCAAAGTCCAGGCTGATTGAACAGGCGTTTGCTAATCTGACCCGCTGGGAGCCCGCAAAGCTCGCTCAGGCGCTCAGATCGCATGCTGAGTTGACAAAAACCATGGGCAACAAGGCGGTAGACCCTTTGGCAAAGAAGGCCAAGGCCATTGAATCTCGGCTAACAAAAGATGGGTTCGACCGTTCCGGGAATCCGATTACCCCTGAAGCCTACGGTGAAATAGAGTTTGAGAAAGACGACCCGATTCGGGTCGCAAAACAGCGTGAAATTGCCACATTGAACGAAAAAGCACGGAAGCGTGTCGAAAAAAACAAGGGCGAAGAAGACGAGATGTCGGATGGGGAGTATTCCGATTGGCTGAAGAGTATCGGCCGTCCCCCGCGGTTGATTAAGTCCGACCTCGCGGCGCCCAAGGCCCAGGAAAAAGCGCCTGAATCCGTGAAGGAGATTACCACCGCGGTCATGAGCCAGTATTTCGGGGGTGACGTTGATGGAATCACCATCGAGACCTCGGATACCCGGGAAAATGGGGAGGCGTGGGGCGACGCCAATGCGGAAATCAGTATCGACGAACGCGGCCGCGGTCACGTCCGGGTCAATCCGACCATCAACTCTTCGGCCAAGCGCAAGGCGATAGTCCATGAAGTGGTTTCTCATTTCGGGATAAGCCAGGCCATAAAGGTCAACTCCCCAGTCTATCGGACGCTCCTGAAAATGTACACCGAGGACCAGAATTTCGCGGCCGCCAACCCGCAGCCGGCTACCCAGGACAAAGCCTCCAAAGAATACCGCGACTGGCATGCGCGCGCTGGGGTGTTTAGCACTTACGCCGAGGACTACACGGCATGGGCAAAGCAGGGCGGCGACCGGCTGGCGGAAGCCAATATGTTCGACGAATGGATTGCCCGCCAGGTCGAAGCCTATGACGCCCGTGAATCCGGGCGGTCGATACTGGTTGTCCAGCAGCTCCGGTCCTTCTTCAAACGGCTCCTCGCTAAGATGGGACTAGCCGACGCCCGGACGGTTGATGTTGACCAGGCAATCCGTGATGCCTTGAAGGTCATGCGCGATAAACGGGCGCCCAAACAGGCGAAGCCCGGGGTTAGGGCGTCGAAGGCCGAGACCGATGATTTCATGAGCCAGATGGAGACCGAGGCCCGGGCCATGCTCGAAGCCCCGGAACCCATCCAGGAACCTCTTAAAGAAGCGGCCGAAAAGTCGTTCTCGGATGCCGGATACATTCGAGATACCTGGGACGCCAAGTTTCGCCGGGGGTTCGCCGATGAGTTTGATTTCCTACAACTCGCTCAAAAAGAGGTCGAGAAGCAGACGGGCAAGAAACTTACCGAGGACCAGGATGCCTATCTGAAACAGCAGCTCCTTCCCGGGTCAACCGAATATGATTTACGGGAGTTTCGTAATAAACTGGCCGAACCTCTTTTGGAAGTCATCCGGAATTCCGGGTTGAAGATGAACGAGATTAACCGTTTCCTCCTCGCTCTTCACACCCCGGAAGCTAACAAAAGGTTTGTCGAGGCCAATACCGTCAAGGAGACGGACACCGATGCCGAGGCGGTGAAGAAGGAGGAGAATCTCCGGACTAAGAGCGGCGCCGGGATGTCCAACAACTGGGCAATGACCGTCCTAGAGGAGTTCGCCAAAGACGAGGCGAAGTTCAAAAAGCTTACCGAGGTCGCCAAACAGGTTAAGAAAATCGTGAAATGGCGGGAAGATTATCTTGTCAGCACCGGGATGATGACCAAAAAGGATTTGGCTGGCTGGCGAAAAATGTACCGCAATTATATCCCCCTTCGCGGCTGGCTGCCGTCCGACTTGGCCGCCCTCGGATTATCGGAAGCGGATATCACCCGTCTCCGCGAAAAGGGGATGACCCCCGAAACGGAAAAGATTTTGCGCAACCGCGGTATCACCGATGAGTCCATAAAAGCCCTCAAAGAAGACGACACGCTCAATCTCACGGATGAGATGATTAAAGACCTGGAGGCGGAAGCCGATGCCAACGAGGGTTTTATCGAGCGCATGCGCGACATCGAAGAAGGTGGCGGGGACAAGACTGTTGGCTTATCGGTTAGGAAAAAGCTCCCCGGCCGCAAGGGTCGAAAGACTGCGCCCAATATCGAAACCATCCTCCCGCATTTGATGGCCTCCACCGAGCGGCTTATTCAGCGGTCGAACAAAAACCAAGTCGGGTTAGCGCTCCTGAAAATGGCACGCGAGAACCCGAACAAGAAATTCTGGGAGGAACTGTCGGTCGCTCAATATCAGGCGCGAAAAAACATTATCGACGATTCCGTTTTGCAGGTTGTCGAAAACGGTAAGCAGCGATATGTTTACCTGAAAGACCCGCGACTGGCCGTGGCGTTCAAGAAGCTTGGCACTAATGACATGGGATTCTTTCTGACCAAGGTATCGCAGTTGACCCGCGGATACTCAAGTCTACTTACCACACTCAATCCCTCGTTCTGGATTACCAACTTTCAGCGAGATATCCAAGCTGCCACGGTACGGGCCGGTGTTAAAGACGGCGGCAAGGTGGCGGCCAGCATGCTCAAAAATCTCCCGTCGGCGGCCGTCGGCATGGCGCATTATCTGGGGTCGAATAAGGCCGAGCAGTTAGCCGGCTGGGTGACGAAGAAAACCGGAGCCAAAGACATTAAAACCCCCGAAGCCGTTAAGGAATGGGGGGGGTGGGCGGAGAGATTCGCGGCCGCTGGTGGCCGGGTGGCCTTCCCGAATATGCAGACAATCCAAGGCGCCTTTACCCGGCTTCAGCAGGCTACCGGGGAGCGGACTACCGCCCAGAAGGCCGGAGATTACGGCAAGAAAATGACTGGCGTGCTTGATTTTATCCGGGCGGCGAATGATGTTATCGAGGGTTCAACCCGCCTCGCCTATTTCCGGGCACTTGTTGAATCTGGAGTGTCGGAAAAACGGGCGGCGGCCGCGGCCAAAACCCTGACCGTGAACTTCAATCAGCGCGGCGAATACGGTAAATGGTTGTCCGCAATGTGGCTGTTCTGGAACGCCAATGTCCAGGGTGCACGGGTGGTTATAAACACCATGGCTTCCAAAAAAGGGGCCGCGGCTGCCAGCGCATTGATAACTGCCGGATATTTCTCGGCCATGATAGCCGATGCTTTAAGTGACCGGGACGACGAGGGGCGCTCCGAATACGAGAAAGAATCTGCTTTTTCAAAAACGCACAACTGGATAATCCCAGGTCCGAACGGGAAATTTCTTCGCATTCCAATGCCCTATGGTTTTAACGTCTTTCCTGGCCTTGGGGCGATGATTTATAATGTCCAGCGTGGCTATATTGAACAGGGCGAGGCCGCATCAGAACTCGGACTGGCAACCGCACAGTCATTCAACCCGTTTGGCACACTTCTTCCATCCATAGCGAATGTGGTTTATGCTCCGATGATTGGTAATCGGGACTATCAAGACCGGCCCATTGCCAAAGAACGCTCAATTTACAAAGAAAATATCCCCCGCTCTGAGATGGGGAGCACCCGTGCTCACCCCGGAATAGTCCGTCTTACCCAGGCACTAAATCGAGCGGCCGGCGGAGACGAATATTCTCCCGGCCGTATCATAGGTAAAGACGTTTCAATCAATCCTGATGCCCTCCAGTATCTTATGGTATCATCATTCGGCGGCCTCGGAGATATTGCCCGCCGTGGCGCCCAATATTCCATTGCTAAATCCCGCGGGGAAAATCCTGAAATTACAAGCCTCCCTTTTCTAAACAAGCCCTTTCTGGAAAAGAACAAGCGGTTTTACGAAACCGAATTCTATCAGGCGCGAGAAAGAATGAAGCGTCTTTCCGACCGCATGGGCGCCATGGCCGATGATGCCCAGGAAGCCGGTCGCATTCAAGACCGTCCGGAGTGGTGGCAACGGTTCGTCAAGGCCCGCGCTCAAATTATTGACGGAACTTCCCTGCTCGCTGTGGATAATCAGCTTACCCAGTCGGCCGCCGAAGAACGCAAGGCCTTCAGTCAGGCAATGGCCCTGGAATCCATTGGCGCGGATGAGACGAAAATCCGCTCTGCGTGGAAGAAGTATCAGGACATTAACGCCAAGCAGGATGGACTTTACAAGAAATTCTATAAGCTCTATCTGGCGAACCGTAAGACCTATGAAATGGAGCCCGTAAATGCCAAGTAACATCAAACAGGTAATCATCTACCGCTTCCTCCAGAACAACCAGGGAACCTATGGCGCCCTCTGGATGGACGGTCTCCCCCTCTGCTCAACCTATGAGCTCCCATGGCGAAACAACCAGAGGCGAACCTCCTGCATACCGAAGGGTGATTATTTGGCAGACCTCATTCAGTCGCCGAAGAACGGGATTGTTTATGAGCTTCAGAAAGTTAAGGGCCGGTCTGGGGTTCAGCTTCATATTGGCAACTGCGAACCCGATACTCTTGGCTGCATCCTACTTGGCAAGGGACACGGGGTTGTCAATAAGGACGGAGCGATGATGACCGGGGTTGTTGATTCAGTACGGGCCTTCAAGGAATTCATGATGTTACTGAAGGGCGACAAGAAGATTGGCGTGCGGATTGTCGCCGCCGACCCGGAGATAAAATGAGCGAATCCAGCATTGCTCGCATTGTCTATACAAAGCGAAAATATAAATACGTCTTAGAAGAAAACCATTCTTTTAAGACACGGATAATCGGCTATACAATTGTCACCGGTTTCGGCGAACTGCACGCCGATGGAACGGGTATTATTTTTGCCCGATATGGGTGGGATGGGTGCAGCGGCCCGACTTGGGACGACAAAACAAATATGCGCGGCGGGCTAATTCACGATTTCTTTTATCAACTCATGCGCCTTGGTCTGTTGCCGCAAAGCTGCCGCTGTATCGTCGATAAGGAGCTCCAGGAGCATTGCCGCGAGGACGGAATGGGCAAATTTAGGGCGTGGTATTACTTTGAAGGCGTGGACCATTTTGCGAAGTATGCCGCGAAATATGGGTCAGAGCCGAAGCCGGAGACGGCGCCATAAATTTTCTGTTGACATTTATTTGTAAATAGGCTATAATTTTCATGTCTCCGTTTGTTAAAGGTAAAAAAGCCCCCGGCATTGCGCAGGGGGCTTTTCTTTTTATTTGACTTTGGCGCCCGCAAGAGTTATCTTATGCATAAGCCGGTTACGAATAAAGGAGTCGTCCAATGGTTGATAGTACAAATGAAGTATTTACAGAATTCAATAAAATTTATCGCGTCTCTCGCCCGTGTGTTATAACTGAAAAAATTGACGGAACAAATGCGCAAATATGCATTACCGAGGCTGGAGAATTTTTGACTGGCTCTCGCACTAGATGGATTACTCCCGTCAATGACAATTATGGTTTTTCAAGGTGGGCACACGAACACAAAGAAGAACTTCTTAAACTTGGCGTTGGTAAGCATTTCGGTGAGTGGTGGGGGCAAGGCGTTCAGCGTGGTTACGGAATGAAAGAAAAACATTTCTCGCTGTTCAATGTTTCGCGCTGGGGCGATGCTACCATTCGGCCTTTATGTTGCGATGTTGTACCAATTCTTTACGAGGGAATTTTTGACACTACAAAAATCGATGAGTGCATAGAGAAGTTAAGAACGAACGGAAGCATTGCGGCTTCTGGGTTTATGCAGCCGGAAGGTGTTGTTTGTTTTCACGTTCATGGTAATTTCTGTTTGAAGAAAACGCTGGTAAAAGACGAAGAACATAAAAGTAGCACTTCTAGAAAGGTGATTCCATGAACGCAGGCAGTATTGTCACCTCTTCTCGACTTCAAGCGACAATGAATTTCCTCTCCGACTCGCTCTGGCACAACTGCTTCGATATCCAGAAAGCCACCGGGAGTATGGCCGTTCACTCGGATATGGCCGCCCTCCGCCATCCAAAGAACGCGATTTCCATTCAACACCGATATAACGGTAAAACCAAAAACGGTTCTAAGCGGTCAGAGTATTGCTGGAACCCCAACAAAAGGGAAAGAAATTATGTCGAATCCGCAATCTCCTGAAGAGGGAAAAGCTCCTGCCACTCCTCCGGCCGCGACCACTTCCGGAAAGGCAGTAGCAACCAAGCCAGCCGTCACCACTCTCCGTGACTTGATTACTGGCGACAGTATGAAGCGCCAGTTTGAGGCTGCACTTCCGAAGGTCTTGAATGTCAACCGGTTCGTCCGCTGCCTGGTCACGACGATGAATCGGACGCCCGCGCTCATGGACTGCGATAGAAATTCGGTTCTAGCCGGGGCGATGACCGCCGCTCAACTCGGACTTGAAATCGACCCCTCGTTGGGGCGTGCCTATCTCATTCCTTATAACGACAATAAGAAGGGTAAAGTTGCCCAGTTCATCATCGGATACAAGGGTCTCATTGACCTCGCGTACCGGTCGGGACAGGTCTCGGGGATAACCGCGGAGGCCGTCTACGAAAAAGACTTCTTTCAGTACGAGCACGGCCTTGACCCTATTCTGAAGCACGTTCCTTCGAACGACGAAGACCGCGGGCCTCTCAAGTTCGCATACGCAATCTGCTTCATGAAGAACGGCGGGAAAGCGTGGCGCGTCCTGAACCGTGCCCAGGTGATGAAGCACCGCAAATCGAGCAGCAGCGCGGGCTCCAGTTATTCCCCGTGGAATTCCCATGAGGAAGAAATGTGGATTAAGACGGCCGTCCGCGCCCTGTCTTCGCGCATTCCCCAAAGCCCGGAACTTATCGAGGCGGTTGCCAAGGAGGACGAGCCTTACGATATCGGTGGCATGCCGTCGATGACCGATGCCGTTATCTCGAACAACGACTCCGGAGCCGATGGGTTAGCCGGCGCGGTCCAGGGTTGAAATGAAATGCTGCAAATGCGGGTCGGAGAAGCCGGATTCCGATATGGCGATAATGACGCATGAAGACAGCTCTTTGTGCAAAGACTGTTGCCGGGTTCTCCGAATTGCCTATATTGACCTCAAGCGCGGGGTGGTTGTTCGCTTCAACAAAGAGGAACCCACCCTCCTCCGGTCAGTCGGAGTAACCATGCAGGAGATTATGGGATGAGCCAAGCTACAATCAGACCCTCGAACCTATTTCGCCGAGACCGCTGCCCTGGTAGCTACAATGCGGAGCTCCAGTTTGAAGAGGAGCAGACTTCCGAGGCGGCCGAGCACGGGTCAATCCTTCACCGGCTTATCGCCGAAGGCATCCTGAAGCCACAAGAGCGCGTCAACCTCATGGCCCAGGCGCCGGAAGCTGATGATTGCGCGATTCTCGAAGCCTGTTGGGGGGAGGCCGAGCGCTGTTGGGGGGCGCTCTCCCCCGACCAGCGGAAACAGGCGAAGGTTCTGGTCGAACGAAAGGTTTCGTTAAAATCAGTAGGAATCGACGACGACGGAACGCCCGACTTCTGCATTGCCGTGGCCGGGACCGAGGCCGAGGACGGGCTTCTCATTCTCAGGGATTGGAAGTCTGGTATTGGATGGGTGCCCGGACCCCGCTGGAATCTCCAGTTGATGGCCTACGCCGTGTCTTTGAGGGCCGAGCTTGGTCTTACGGGTCCGGCGTCGATTGGTGTAACGCAGCCCCTTAGAAGCCCCAATACGGACGTTTTCCTGGCCGTCACCTCCGACCTCGATTATGTTGCAAAACGAATCAAAAGCGTGGTTGAGCTCTGTATGCGGCCGGACGCCCCGAGGATACCCGGGAACTGGTGCTCCTATTGTCGGGCGGCCGGGAAGTGTCAGCAGCAGATGGCGGTTATCGCCGAAGTCCAGCAGGTGGCCAACCCTCTGGCAACCATGCGCGCGCTTGAAGGTGAGAACCGGCGAGAATTTTACGAGCGGCTTGACCGGGCTTTCGGTCTCCTCAAGAAAGCGATCGAGCAAATTGACGCGGCAATCATTGAGGGCTCGCTGATTGTCCTGGGATATGGCCCTGGTCCGGGCAAAAATGGCCGTTACTGGCTGGATGAGCCGGCGGTCCTTATCCCAAAACTCCATGCCATGGCCGCCCAAAAAGGACTTGACCAATTAGATATTATCGAACCGCTGTCGGTCAGCAAAATCGAGAAGCTTCTGGGAAAGAAGGCGGTTGAAAACATGTTCGGGGTGAAGCCCGGTAATCCGACGGTCAAAAAACTGAAGGGATAAATGCCAAAACATGCCCAATACACAAGCGAATGCTGCGGAGTCGACTACCGGGAAGCCGAAGACAATGCCGCAGGATTTTACTGGCGGTGCTGCAAATGCGGCAAAGGGTGCGCCCGCGTCGAAACCGCACCCAAATTACGACCTGATGAAGAAAGCCGGTGACGCTGCAATCATCTATTGCGGGCGCTGGAAAACAGAAGTAACCAGAGGAGTGTGCGAAAAATGCTGGAAGGAAAAACAGAGACAAGCCCCGACAAAGGCGGCGTGCCGGCTTCACCAACTTCAGTCAGCAAGGCGACCGCTGCATTCAGGCGACTCGCGGGGATGAGTTGGGGAAACATTCTCCGGAATCTCCCATTCCTGGTCTGGCAGTGGATTAAGAGCCGGTTTGTCTACTGGCGGATGTGGTTTTTCAGCAAGCTTTTTATCTGCCGCTATCATGCGGTCTGGAAGTGGCGGGAGATTAAACAGTTTGTGAACATGAAGCGCAAGGGCATCAAGTGGATTACCGCCGACCAGTTCTTGAAAGAATTTCCCCCGCGCCAAAACCACAAGGCGTGCAATTACGGCATGGGATACTTCATTGTCCAGGACGGGAAGACGAAAATGAAGGGCATCCGCTTCTGTCGCTGTGTGGAAGAGAAGTATGAGAAATCGGGGAAGAAATATATATTGAGGCAACCGTCATGATTCACGAAAGCGTAAAGCGATATTTCACGGCCTCCCAAAATATCCACGAAGATGCGGATATTGGCGAGGGATGCACGATTCATTCTCACGTTTGGATTGGAAAGGGCGTTGTTATTGGCGAGTGCTGCAAAATCCAGGCGTTTGCTTTTATTCCTGATGGGGTTAAAATTGGGAACAATGTTTTCATTGGTCCCCATGTTTGCTTTACGAACGACAAATATCCCCCCAGTCATGGCGTGGGATGGCTACCAACAACGGTCGAAGACAGCGCGGCAATTGGTGCGAACGCGACTATCCTTCCAGGGATAACGCTTGGAACCGGATGTACTATAGGCGCCGGTTCTGTAGTGACAAAGAATGTTGCTCCGCATAAAATCGTGAAAGGAAATCCTGCCAAATGAGATTCGTTATGATAGGCTTCGGCTACATTTCCATCCGTCATTTAAAGGCAATCAAAGAGACGGGCAACGAACTGGTAGCAGTATTCGACCCTCACAATGCGGCCGGGGTTCTCGACGCTTATTTCCCGGAATGCAAGTTCTTCTCAATCTTCGAGGAGTTTGATTTATTCGTTAAGCTCGAAGGCAATATCCGCTGGTGTTCAATCTGCTCCCCGAACTACCTGCATGAAACACATATTCAATGGGCGCTGTGGCATGATTTGCAGGTCATCTGCGAGAAGCCAATTGTCACAAACTCCAAAGCCTTTGACAAAATCCCCGGTGATTCTGTTTATCCAATCCTCCAACTTCGCATTCATCCGACAACCGACTTAATCAGAAAAGCCCGGCATCGAAACCCCATAATTCATGTCAAATACCACACTCCCCGTGGAGATTGGTATCACAAATCATGGAAGGGCGACATCTCAAAAAGCGGCGGCGTGGTGATGAATATCGGGGTCCATTTGGTTGACCTTGTTGAATACCTCTACGGGCTGAAGAACTGCAATCTTACGTTCGACCTGTCCACCGACTGCGACAAAGCATGCCGGGAATTCACGGTCAATGGGAAGCACTACTCTTTTGACGAAGGGTTCTCCGAACTGCATACCGACTGCTACCGGCGCATTCTTTCGGGCAAGGGATTCGACGTTCATAGCTGCCGGCCCGCCATTGAATATGTGGAAAACATGAACCGTGCGACTAAATGAACTCCCTCCCAATCTCCAGAAAAAGGTTCGTGCTGCGCTTGCCGTTTCCTGTCCCGACCTGGAATCGGATACTCGCCATGCACCATTTCGAGCGCAAGAAACTGAGAGATGTGATTCACCGTGCAGTATCCATCTGCATAGCATACGAAAAAGACTCGCTGATATTGACGGACTCTCCGCAAAGGCTGTTATCGATGGCATCGTTAAGGCAGGAATACTACAAGACGACTCGCCAAGGTATCTTTCAAAAGTCAGCTTCTCCCAGGAAAAAGGCGAGCCGGAGGAAACCATTATCACGATTGAATGGGAGTAAAAGGTTCTGCTAACAGGCGAAATTCGACCGTATGACGAAACGAGTTTCTGCCTACGGGGAGTTAGGTGAAATTCTTTTAGCGCGAAAGGCAAAAACATGACAGAAGAAGTAAGAAAGTTACGCTACGCTTGCAAGATGGCGCTTGATTGGGCAACCGGAGAGGGCGCGTACTCGCTCAAAAACGATACGATAGAGCAGCTTGCAGAAACCGTTGTTCCGCTCCTGGAAATAGCATTAAAGAAAAAGGCACGCGCTAAAAGAACATCACCTAACAGCCGCTTTACGGCTCGGCAGACCTCGGCCCAAACCTTGCGGAGTTGCCGGAATTGCGGAAGGCGTTTGTGTACAACGCGTATCCCAGGCTCTGATTTTATTTGTAGAAGTTGGCAACCCCGCAAGGCTTCGTAAAGCGGCGGAACGTTGTGCAAAATAAACCATGCCGCAAGGCATAAAACAAACGCGGGTAAACCCGCTAAGGAGAAAAGATGAAGTACAGAAAGAAGCCAGTTGTTATCGAAGCGGTGCGCCTCCACGAACACGACCTTACAGAGCTTTACGATTTTCTCGGCATCACTGGAAAAGGGTGCTTCCAAGATTGTGGTCACGGCATTGACCCCGATGATGGCCAGTTCAAAATTACAACGCTCGAAGGCGTTATGATTGCAAAACCGGGCGATTACATCATCAAGGGAATCAAGGGTGAGTTTTATCCCTGCAAGTCCGACATCTTTGAAATGTCATACGAAAAGGCGGAATAAGAGCGGCATGGTTTACTTCGCACAACAAGCGCTGGTTGGTTCAGTCCGTTCCCGGCCTTCAACCCAAATGCGGAAGCCCGCACTTCAACCAGCGCCATACGTTGGGCGCAATTGCCCGCAAGACAACGCGCCATCGTGGCGCTAAAAGAAAGAAGGAAAGACAATGAAATTAATGCTAAGGCCCAAAGATTATCTCGATTACATTTTTAAAGCAAACTACAAAATGCCGAAAACAAACATATTGTGTGATTGTCAAGACGTAGACATGGGGGATGTTGTCAACATCAATGGCTCTCTTTATGTTATAAAAAACACAGTTGAAAGTGGTAGTATTGGTCTTGTCGAGCCAATCACCATTACTGAGGAGCCAGAGGAGAAATATGAATGTTTAATAAAATGTCCTGTTTGCGGACATGTGGATAGTGACTCATGGGAAAGACAAGACGATGACGATGAATATGAATGTGGAAATTGCGGATCAATACTGAGCTATACATCTGAGACTACGCGGTCATTTACGGTTAATGTAGTTACACAATGTAAAATTAAGAGTGCCATCCCTGACACTGCGGGCAACAGTCCGGCGAGTACGCCCGCCCAACAACCGCATGATTCAATTGACGAAAATAATATTATAGAGTCGTCAACTGCATCATGCTAGTACGTTGGTTGAAATTTTAAACCGCGCAATACAATTAGCGCGTGCAAGCACTCGGAGGAAAATATGAGTCAAAAAGATGATGCAAGGGCAAACGCAAGGATGGTGCTTGAGCAGGCTATCCGCGACTACGTCAAGACTTGTCAGGAAGCCGACTATGATTTTGATAGCGATATCGTGGATGTTCTTTTTGATGCTACCGATCGTGGATGTTCTTTTTGATGCTACCGATGGTAATGTCAGAATAACTGTGGAGTAAAAAATGGATTGTTTCCTAAAATGTAAAGCGGTTACTCGATATAATTTTGATGGTGAGTGTCACGCAGTAATTAGAATTAAAGAGCGCGGTTTAAAACTACAACCAACAAACGGTTTCCCGGCTACGGGTGCTTCCGCACCCTCCGACCCAAATGGTCCGCCTGATTGGGTTTCTGATGGAAGCGGACCACTTCGGGAAACCTGACCGTTGGTTGCAATTTTAAACCGCGCAAGGCAATAACGCAAACAAGTTTTCGGGAAAGGCAGTAAAATGAAAGAAAGATTTTGGCTCACACCTCCAGAAAAATACGCGGAATTAAATGCTGAATTTAATTTCGACTTTGACCCATGCCCTTGTCCGCGACCGCTTGATTACAACAGTCTCATTATTCCGTGGGGCAAGCGCAACTATGTCAACCCACCATTTATAAAAGTGGACTCTCCGTTTGGTGGTCCTTCTGCCTTTGCTCGTAAAGCTATTGCCGAAATGGATAAAGGTAATTCTAGCGTATTTATCCTACCCTTGCCATGGAGTATCGCCCTGTTAATGCGTGCAGGCGCTCAAGTTCGTTATGGTGGAGAGGTAAACTGGCTTGAAGCAGATACAAAACAGCCATGCAAAACAAAAAGAGCGCAAGGGGTGTTCATACTTGAATCAAAGGCGGCGTGCCAAAACCACAGCAGCCAACAATCGTTTGCCGGTTCGGGGCAGGGGTTCTGCCCCTCTCCCAAATTGCCGGAGGAACCGGCAACTTCGGCAAACTAGTCCGTTAGGCGAAATAAGGCATGCCCCTAGAGGGAAGAATGACAACAAAATTTCATAACTGGTTTCGTATAAATCAACCAAAGGGATACACGCTTTACTCCTTTCTTCAAAAAGCGTGGGATGAGGGCATGCGTCGTGGTATAGAACAAGCGACAAAAAAGCAAGATACCCCATCGTGTCCGTATTGTGGGTGGGGCGAGTTTTCGATAATTATCAGGAGTGAATATAGATATGACTGTAAAAAATGCCATCACCTGTTCAATTAACAGTGTCGCACGAACATCTTGCACTCCTTAACCGGCTTAGGTATATTATAGCCATGCACCAAATCATCAAGAAATATCTCTCCAGCGTGGGTCGCAAGGGTGGTCAAAAATCCAAACGGCGCCTCGGGAGTAAAGAGGCGTCCAAAATGGCGAGGGCCAGATGGTCGAAAAAGAATCATGTGGCGAAGAGTCGTGCGGACAGTGCGCCGAGGTAATGCAGGAAATGTTCTGGAGCGGGGCGAAGATAGGTGCCGGTGTCGGCGCGATGATTGTCATCGTCCTCATCCTCTTCCTGGTGTCGGCCGTGACCTACTTGTGAGGCACGAGGAGAAGATGAAAGAAATTGCGAGGCGCTACCGTGGGTGTTAAGATTGGCTGTCCTGTCCCAGTTCAGGACCGGCTCGTTACCTTGCGGGCCACAATAGCCAGCATCCAGGACCAGAAGGATGTCGAGGTTGTACCCTTGGTCATAACAGATAATCAAAAGGTGTTGGATTGGTGCGAAAAAAGTGCAGTTAAATATCTCGTTCATGAAAATATCCTGGCCGACAAATGGAATGCCGGGTTTAAGTTCTTTAAAGACAGCGTTGATTTTGTTTTATTCTCAGGCTCCGATGATTTGTATTATCAGGGCTACTGCCGCGAAATGGTTTCGTACATGTTAAAGAACTCAATCGAAGCCGCCGGAATTGAACAGTACTATTTCCTCGATATTGGCGACGATGGGTATAAGCGCATGGCCTTCTGGAGCGGGTATAAAAACGAGCGCCGAGGGGAGACTGTTGGCGCAGGCCGCATGCTTTCATATAAGGCACTGGACGCAATTTCATGGGCGCCGTTCAATACCGGGTCTATGCGGTATATGGACAGTCAGATGACCAGTTCGCTTGCAACCGCGGGAATCAATATCGTATCATCTGGTCTCAGCCTCCCGGCCATGGGTGTAACTTGTCCTGCCTGGAAGTCAAAGCGGAAATTCGAGAACATCGTCAAAGAGTGCCCGCTAATCCCATGGTATAGAATCGACAGGGTTTTGAGTGATTATTTCCCCGAAGTTTTCTTGCTCGATATTGAGGGCCATATTAAGGAAAACGATAGGACATCACATGGAAAATAAAGACTGGTTTGAGAAAATGCAAAACCTGCTTCATCGTCGCTCGATAGGCGATATAAAGAAACAGCCCGTGATTGATGACTACAAAGAGCATGTCGCCTATGCTATGGCTTCCGGCTGGCTAAAGCCGAAGGATGTTGTTCTCGATGTTGGATGCGGAGAAAAGCGGCTTATGACTGCTCTTCTGGAATTCGGGTTTGACGGGGAATACAACGGCATAGACCCGTTCCCTGTCGATGATACAGTAAGCAAAATATGTATAGAAGACGGTACGCTTCATCGTAACTTCGATACAGTAATGTGCTTCGCCGTCCTGGACGGGGTAAAGGATATTGAGAAAACTCTTTCCGAGCTTAACCGCATTTCAGAGCGTTCTATAATTATGCTCACGGGGATAGGGATTAAGCCTGACCGTTGCCATACGTTTGAGATTTCACTTGAACTCCTGGACGCCGGACTCCCTGATTTCAAGCGGTCTGATAAATCCAAATTCCTGCACCCCAAGGTAGCGCTCTTATGTTACCAAAGATGGAGATAGTGGTCTTATGCGGGGTAGCCTATTGCATAATCGTTCTCGGGTATCTGGTTCTATTTGGTCTCGGGCGAGGGACGATAAACGGGGCAAACAAAAACAAACTGGAGTTTGAAGCATGGCGCAAGCGACACATTGGGCGGCAGTAATATTCTACAATGACACTCCCGAACTTCTTGATTTGTGTCTCGGGTCCATGAAGCGCAATGGCTTTAAAATCATTTGCGTTGATGGGGCGTATGTGGATTTCGTGAAGACTAACCGCATAAACGGGATGAGCGTGGACACCTATGCCAGTACGGAAGAGAATCAGAATGTTGCGAAAAAACATGCCGATGTTTTTATCCCCTGTCCTGAAAATGGGTGGGAGACTCAGATTGATAAGCGCAATGCCGCGCTGGCGGCCGTGCCCGACGGAGACTTCTACTGGTCTTTGGATGCCGATGAAGAGGTAATAGACAACGCTGGGATTCAGCCGATAACCATGGCCGATGTCTATCGGATAATGGAATACGAAGACGCCAAGGGTACGACAAGAAAGTTTTCGGCCATTCGCACCTATCGCAAAGCGCATCACCTGAAATATATCTATCAGCACTGTCGCATTTATGACTCATCACTGCATGTTCCCGGCAATCTCGACAGTGGATTGATTGTTAAGGCCCACTGGGATAAGAACGCCCTTCACCCGTTCATCTATGATAACAAGGGGGCGATTATAAGCATCAGGCATCATCGCTTTTTGCGTCCGCAAGAGCGCATCAAGCAGAAGGTCCGCTATTATCTCGACCGCGAGGAAGCGAAGCTCTCCTATGCTTGAACAGACAGCCCGCGGTATTGACCGCTACCGTATTGCCTGCATACCGACCATGCCCTCTCGGATGAATATCGTAGAGCGGTCGGCCATGAGTATCGCCCGTCAAGTGGATGTTCTTTTTATCTACTGTAATAACGGGGCAAAACTCCCGGAGTCGTTGCGCTCGATAAAGAATGTTGTCCCGGTGGAAAACGAGCCCGACCGGGGAAGTGCCGGACGGTTTATGATTTGCGGCATGCGCGGATACCTGTTCTTCTGCGACGACGACCTTGTTTACCCGGAGCACTACTGTGATATCATGATTGAAACGATTGAAAAATATGACAGGCGAGCCGTGGTCTCTATGCATGGTCGGAATATAGACCTACCCATGATTTCCTATCAGGGAATGGGGCGGGGCCGCAACCTTGAAATCCATGCCTGTCGGAAAGAGGTTCTGCGCGATGCCGAGGTGATGATGGTTGGCACCGGGGTTATGGCCTATCACTGGTCTACGCTGGATGGGTTGCTTTTAAAGGATATTATCCATAACAACCTTGATGATGTTGAATTCAGTATCAGATGCCATGAGCGACTGACCCCCATGGTGGTTGCCAAGCATGGCGCCGGTACGTTTGAATACCTGGAGCCGACGGGGATGACCATCTGGGGCGAGACCGTGAAGAACAACAAGCCTCTGCTCGCCATGATAAACAGCTTCAAAGGTTGGCGTAAGTATGGCCTCCAAGCATCATAACCCCCTCGATTTCCATCACGAAAAAAGCGGATTCACCTGCCCGGAATGCGGCAATACCCTTGTTACCGATGATGCAGATTTTTACGTCTGGTGCATAAGCAAGGGCTGTAATGCCTATGCCCTGCTCCTGGAAGCCAGTTGGAAGGAGCGGTAATGGAAGACGATAAGACCCCGGAATCCGTGCCTGAATTCAAGAAGCCAGATAATCCGATGGAGATGGGCAAAGTTCGAAAGGCTATGAGCAAGAAGCTTGAGGCGCTGAAGACCGACAGCCTCGAAGCCCTGATAATGTCCAAGCGCGGTTTATCCGACCGGCAACGGCTGTTCCTCGAAGAATATCTGAAGGATATGAATGTGGTTGAGGCAGCACGCCGGGCCTCGGTTTCCAACACCCATGCCTATAAATGGGTACGCCTTGCCGAGTTTAGGGAGGTCGTTGAATCCCGGTTGGAGATTATCCGCAAGGAATATGAGGTTGTCACCCAGGAGACCGTCGGGCAGTTACGGCAAATCATTAACGCCGACCTTGGCGAATACCAAGAATGGAACGAAACGGTGGTCCGGGTGTTCGACTCAAAGACCCTTGAAAAAACATCGGTCGTTAAAGAGGTTTATAATACCGAATGGGGTCCACGGCTTGTCCTTTATGATAAGATGCAGGCTATCAAGCAGATGACCGAGATATTGGGGTTGGTCGATAAAATGCCAAAGCAGAAGAAAGAGCTTGAACAATCAGCCTCCGACGAATCCCTGTTTGAAGCCCTAACCCGAGCCCATGAAGAACGGGCGGCCAAGCTCCAAGCCCGGGCGAAGGATGCAAAGACCGATGAAATGGTATCAGAACTTGACCCGGCTGGCGCCCTCCCCGCACCGGACGAGGGCGATGAATCATGAAATCCCCCGTCACCGTCCCGGTCCAACTGCTTACCAATTACATTGACCAGCCCGTGGCGTTCATTCAAGACACCCTTCTCCGGTATTCCCAGGGCAGCGTAAAGCCTGTAATCTGGCCGCACCAGTGGGCTGCGCTCATGGCCCTGAGAGACAAGGAGTTTGTGACCATTCGTTCGGGGCGCGGCCGCGGGAAGTCAGCGCTGGCCGCATGGACGGCAATCTGGTTCCTCGCCACCAGGCCTTCCGCAAGCGTCGTCTGTGTGGCACCAAAGGCCGACCAGATATTCGACGTTCTCTGGAAAGAGACCGCTAAATGGCTACACCCAAGCCCCCTCCGTGAGCTTCTGCATTGGTCCAAGGAAAAGATTGAGGTTGTCGGTTATGAGAACGTCTGGTATGCGGTAGCCCGAACGGCGAAGACCAAGGAAGGCCTATCAGGATACCATGCCAAACACCAGATGTTCATCATCGATGAGGCTTCGGGAGTGGCCGACGATATTTTGGAGACCATCGAAGCCACTCAGTTGTCGAACAAGAAATCCTACGGCAAGGAGGCGGAGATACGGACTCTCCTGATAAGCAACCCCAACCGAGTGACGGGGTATTTTTATAAGACCCATAAGCATGAGAAATGGGAAGACCGATGGAAGCGTCTGCACTTTAAGCAGGAGCAGAAGGGATTGACCGCCGATGACCGGGCGACCATCGACGCCTACGGGATAGACCATGATGTTGTTCAGGTGTCAATATTCGGGGAGTTCCCGTCTGGAAACCCCCGCGCGGTTATCCCATATAACGCGATTTGCGAGGCGGAAGACCGTGACCTGGGCATGCCCATGGATGAGACCCCTGGAGAGATTGAATTAGGGGTTGATGTTGCCCGCTTTGGTGATGACAGTACCGTGATTTACGCCCGCAAGGGATACCGCGTTCTCACCCCATGGCGAGGAAAAAAGGAAGATACCGTACAGACGACCGAGAAAGTGCTTACGGTGGTCCGCGAGCTCAGGAAAAAGTTTGACTATAAATCCATCATACGGGTCAAGATTGACGATACGGGAATAGGTGGTTCATGTGTAGACCAATTACGGCGCAATGTAATGGACGGTCTTGATGTTATCCCCGTTACTTTCGGCGGCTCTGGTGATGACCATTACGGCAACCACGGCTCTATAATGTGGGCGGATGCCGGGAAGATGATGGAGAAACTTGAGATTCCGCGCGATGACTTCTTGCGCGAAGAACTTGCCGGTCGCAATTGGGAGGCATCGCTCGATAACCGCGGTCGTCAAATCATCGAGAGCAAAGCCGACTTTAAGAAGCGTATCCACCGCTCGCCCGATAGTGCGGACGCCTTTGTAATGTGCTGCTCCAATCAGGCGCAGGAGCAGAAGATTTTACCGCGGCTGGTGCATATCCGGGAGACCGTTTACAAGGCCGACCGCGTGAGATTCGACTACGTTCCGCAGCGGCGTGTCGAACTATTCGGCTCAATCTGGCATGAAAAAAACATGGAAGACAGCGTATTACTCGCCACCTGGGACAAGGAAATGGGCCAGCTTCTCGTTTTCTATGAGGGGTTCAGCAATTTTGGGGGGCCAGGAAGTATCGTTCGGAGTCTGAATGAAATGATTGACATGTACAACAAAGAGTGCGGGACGGAAATTAAAGCCCGACGATTTATGTGGTATGGAAATCGCGGGATATTCGGATTAACCGAGCAAGCTAGTGAATTTAATAAGGTCAAGGACGGGCCATATTTACAGTGGGAGAGACAGCACCAGATTTATATTCAGCCGAATTTCTATTGGGACTTAGATGGGTCGATTCTTGAACTGAATAAGATGGTCAATGCCGGGAGATTAAACATCTACCCCGACTGTGAACAGTTGAAGATGCAGCTCGAAACATGGTCCATCGACGGCGGGCGCCCGGATAATGCGTCGCACGCCCTATGTCTTGCGCTCTGTAATCTGGTCTCGATACTAGTTCAGACTAAGCGGATGGAGAAGCCGGTAAAAGTCTTGCGCGAATATTCAGGAGACAAGGACGCATTCCTGAAGAAGTTCGATAAACTCCTGGAGCACGGGTCTCCGCTACAAATTAGGAAATACTTGCCGTCTCCAAGCAATCCGCTACCGACAGGCAAACCGTCCGAACGTCAACGTATCGGTACGTTGGGCAATAGAGCTGGTCAATAACATTCTTCCATTGCTGGTGCGGGGTTATTAAGCAGGACAAAATAAGCCACATCATTCCATCTCCTCCTCTATTTCGTCCGCCGCAGCCTCCGCCTCGTCTATGCCGTCTAGATAGGCATCAAGCTCACGGTCGCGGAAATCCTGGCACAATTGTTCAATATTTTTCGGCATAATGTTTCCCGTATGTGATAACGGTTCGCGGAACGCACGCCGTACTAAACTTAGCGGCCCGACATGACGCGGGTGAGGATGGGGCGCGCGCCGGCCTGCCGTCAGGACAGGCCGGACCAGCGCCCCACAGCAATCGCGGAGGGTAGTGCATTTGGGAGAGCAGGCCAAAACAGTCTACCATAATATTAATTTTGGCCTGCGAACCGGCCAGCCCAGGGTTGTTTAGTGTTTTTGGCGCTGCCTTTCGCTTTGCCCGTATTGCTTTATAATAAGCCGAATCCCCGCGAACCTTGGAGGGGCCTTTTGCGGCCCCTCCTTTTTTTCCCATCTTTGAGGGCGTCCAGTTCATTTTTGGTTTCTCCAAACCTTAGCGTCGTCCAGGGACTCAAAAGCCCTGAACCCACCCTCGCACCGCGTAACGACAGCGGCCCATGGGGCCATTTTTACGGCTTCGCGGCGATTCAGCGTGTCTAAAAATTCCTGTCTCATTTTAGGCTCCTTTAGTTTGTGTTTGTCTCTTATCCTACCTATAATATACACAAACGCTTGAGCAAGAGCAAGAGCAACACTTATTTTTAAAATCTTTTCGAGGCTGAAAGCCTCGTTTTCCCCTGATTTGCGCCAAAAACATTGAACACAACTGTAACGACACGCAGTTATTGCGTGATTGGTCCGCTTATCGAGCCGCGTAGTAATCATGCATCCCCAAAAATACACCCCCCAACATAAAGAACGAACACCAGATAGACAAAAATCTTAATTGCGATAACCATGGGCTTTCCTTTCGCAGTATTCTTTCGCCGCACCTGTACCTCGAATATACCCTCCGGCCGTCAAGACATCGACTCCAAACATAAACATGAAAAGCACGAAGCAGAACAGTAAAAACATCATCCACTTGACGGCCAGGGTTAAGTCGAACTTACGCCTGCGATACATCAACCCTCCATGACTGAAGGTAATGAGCGGACTTGAGCTTGTCGGCGCCCTCCTCCGTGAAGTCGTTTTCCAATGTCGGACGGATAAGCCATGTGGCGTCACGCTCCTCGGCTGCAATGCAGAAGCGGATGATGTCCATAAAGGCTTCATGCCCAAACCGGACAAAGAAATCAAACAGCGCGGTCTCAACCAGCTCGGCATCCATTTCCAGATACCCGGCAATCTTCGACACGCAGAGATACTGTCCGGCCGGATAGGTTGCTTGTGATAGTTGGTCCAATGCCGCTTTCTCCATCGCTGAAGGTCTTCCAATGGCGCTATACTTCCCATCGCATACTGGGCAAACTAAGATGAGCCGGTAAGCCCCCTGCTTTCGCTCGCTGACCAGCGGGACCAGTCGTTGTGTCGTCCCGCATCCACAGCCCAAACCAATTAGGGTCCGGGCCTGTTCTGGAAACCAACGGGAGCCAATGACCAGCCACATTCGACTAACCTTCGGCGCCGGGCTCCACTATAGGCCCGGGCTCAGTCTTTTCGACCTTGCCCTGCTTGGTTCCGTAGAATCCGATGAGCCGGAAGACATCGATATAAGTCCGTCCGCAACTGGCGCACTCGCACTCCCGGCCAAACTCTTCTCCCAGACGGCGGAGAGTATTTGACTTTGCGATTTCAGTTGAAGGAACGAGACAGTATGGGCAATGTTCGCCATGCTTCTGAGCGTACCCCCATTGAGTTAAGAGCGACTGTTTTTGCTTCGGCATTATTTCCTTTCTAGTTGGCGGCACTTCCGGTGAGGCGGCCTCCATTCCTCCCGGCGCAGCACCGTCTTCATTTCTCAACCCCCGTCTAAGGGTAAACGGGTTGGTGCCCTTTTTGTTCTCAAGTAAATATACTATGCATAAGCCGCTTTTGCAAAGACTATTTTAAACAATCATCCATTCGGTTGATAATCATAATGCACTGTTCAACCTCTTTCGCTGTCTGCGGGTCGTTCTCCCGTAAGAACGGGAGCTTGGTGTTCTGAAGATAGTCGAGAAACATCTGTTCGCCTTGGGTCATTGCCACTCCAATGTTTAAAGTGCTCGGTATAGGTATCGTTATCGGTTTCAATCATCTTTCATCGCCCCGTGGAATTTCAAGTCGGCTTCCAGTTCATCACGGGCGTGAGAGAAAATATCCCTGATAGTCTTCTGGAGTTTGTATGGAGAGTTGGCGTGAAAGCGACTGACTAGTCGGTCCCAGTCCTCGTAAAATGCGGCGGTGGATTTAATCAAGCTACCTCCTTTTCGTTTGGATAGAGCCGCCCCTATTCTTAAGCACCTATGCCTTTCGGGGCATGCGCTTAATAGGGTTCCATGCGTTAGTCTCTTTCGGCATGGTAAAGCCGTTGAACAGGGCTCGCACTTAAACCCGTTCCCCACTCGCCCTCTAGTCTTTCGACTGTGCTTTTGGGCCGATACGTTGACGGCGGCATCCCCGCGGCTGCGAGGGGTCATCGCGTAAAGTCGTGGGTTTCGACACCCCCCAGCTACTTTGCGTCGACCGTGAAAGCCTAGGTCAGAAACCGGTCCAAGAATAAAAGCGACTGCCTCCACTCTCGGCGTGGGCCTTCCGCAAAGAATTGACGCCGGTGGTAAGCAGAGGCAGACGCAGATTCAGTAGTGTCGTTGGTGGTTCTTTTGCGGAAGGCCCACTCGACACTATTAATATAAATTAATCTATCGTCTTATACAATAGGGGCAGTTCACCATCCCCCGGCCGCCGCAAGCGAAACATTTATTTCCGCACCCTGTCCCTCGGCACGAATAGCAGCGTTCGTTTTTATACCCCATTCCACGGCAGAAGTAGCAGGCGCCGCTTCCGTATGTTGGCCGCCCGCTCCCATTGCAAGAAGTACACATTGATTGAGTCATGCCCATTCCGTTACAGTTGGAGCAGGTGAACGAACATCCAGTCCCGGAACAGTTGGCGCACGACACCTGTTTTGCACCATTGCAAAAGGCACAGTAGTCATAAGCCAGAAGCCCAGATACAATCAGCAGGACGGCGAGAAGATACTTCATTCTTTCTCCTTCGGTTTAAAAGCTTTGATGAGTTTGTCGGTCGTCTTTAATATAGCCTGTTTATCGATGCTCTTGATACCGTTCGAGTACCCGGCAAGGTACGCTTCGGACAGACTGACATCCATTCCGAAGTAACTGATAACCAGGTTTGCCACCGCCTCGGCCTCAACCTCACGGGATTCCCGGCTCTTCTCGGCCCTTCCGCAATGTTCGAGGAGGGCATGCGCGGCCTCGTGAACCAGCGTCCGGACCTTATCCGCATTGTTCGACGACTCACTGACCATGATTTCAAATTTGCTGCACCAGCCGCG
>Ga0209518_1001463_pt1 | contig 25086 bp, 35 predicted proteins | sample RifGroB1_FD_183993 | JGI IMG/M metagenome (GOLD analysis project Ga0209518, IMG submission 183993) | Groundwater microbial communities from Rifle, Colorado, USA - Groundwater B1 (SPAdes) (version 2) | ecosystem: Environmental > Aquatic > Deep subsurface > Groundwater | place: Rifle, Colorado...
TATTAAAAGGACTGCTTTTACATTAATTGCATGTTTGGCTGTGCACGATAAAAAAGCAAAAGATGATGTTTTTTTAAAGTTTCTTCCATTAATTAAAAAAGCTTCCATCGATGAAAGAAATTTTGTGAAGAAAGCAGTGAATTGGGCGTTGCGCCAAATAGGCAAAAGAAACCAAAAACTAAATAAAGAGGCGCTCAAACTGGCAAAAGGAATCCAAAAAATGAACTCTAAATCCGCTAAGTGGATAGCCGGTGATGCAATTAGAGAACTAACAGGAGAGAATATTCAAAAAAGACTATTGTAATGAAAATATCAGTTAAAGCATTGTTTTTAATCCTTGTCGCAGCTGCTGTTATTTATTTATATTTAACAGATGTTTTATTGGCGCCAGGTTTAAGCCAGCAGACAAAGCCAGAAGTCTGTTATAAAGAGGCTTGTTTTTCAGTTGAATTGGCAGAGACATCAGCAGAGAGGGAAAAAGGATTAATGTTTAGAGCTCAATTAGGCCAAGACAAGGGAATGCTGTTTATTTTTGACAAAGAAGATATTTATCCTTTTTGGATGAAAAATACTTTAATTCCCTTAGACATAATATGGATAAATAGCGACAATAAGGCTGTTTTTATTGGCAAAAATATTCAACCTTGCCTGCCTGCGCAGGCAGGCAAAAGTTTTATCTGTCCAATGGTTACTCCGCCAGTAAAAGCAAGATATGTTTTAGAGGTAAATGCTGGACTTGCAGAAAAAATTGAATTAAAAATCGGCGACGAGATAAAAATAATCCCTTGACATTAACGTTTCGTGATATAATAAGATAAAGGTCGTTTTTTAAACGGGTCTAATTTATAAATATATGAAACTAACTACCATAGATATAATAGCTGTTGTTTTAGTGATTATCGGCGGTTTGAACTGGGGATTAATTGGTTTGGTGCAAGTAGATGTTGTAGCTTCTGTCCTAGGAGGGGCAGCATCTGTGCTGTCGCGAATTGCTTATGTTTTAGTAGGACTGGCAGCCATTTATTTTGCAGTTGTCTCAGTGAAATTAGAAAAGAGATAGAACATTGCAATAAAAAAATCCCGATAGGTCGGGATTTTTTTATTGCAATATTATTCTTTTACGTATTTTTCTTTTCCTTCACGGCAATCAATATCAAATTCTCTACAGTCGCAGAGAAGCTCTTCTCCGGGCTTGATATCTCGTGATGCTATTTCAAGTCCTTCTTTATCCTCGGGAATATCTATAGAAGTAGTGTTGGGGTTTTTTGAGTGGTTGAAAAAACGGGCATTGTCAAATGGAAGTATATATGTATTATCGACAACGCTATGATAGCAATAATGCAAAATGTATTCTTGCGCTAATTTCGGCACACCCATTAATTTTTTCTCGCTAAGTTTTAAATCTAAACCGGGAGTGAATTGCCAGATAGAAGCGCCTTTTTTAATAAATTGGTCGGCAAAAAGACCGATGTCATGAATTTTACTTGGGCCAATTTTCGTTTTTACGAGTAGCATATCTCTTCAGATTTTTTAAGGGGAGTTATTGTGATTTTTTTACTGCCGTTGTTTATTGGATTTCCATTTTCATATACTACAAAATTTCTTTTCCGAAGCTCATTAAAGAAATCTTTTGAGGGAATGATTGCCTCGGGGGCAAAGCTGCCGCGGCTATTTATACGACCGTCCTTGATCATTTCTGCCATTATAACTGCTGGGAAGCCAGTGTCGATATTGCATCCAGAATCTTCCCAACCTTTTACAGGAGGGACTATACATTCCATCAAAATTTTTTCTGGCTTTTTGTTTTTGGTGCCGGAAATTTCCACCCATAAATTTTCTTGTTCTTCGTAGCCATCAGGGCAGTTTAATTTTTTTAATACGGGGGCTAAAAGGTCAAAAGGAGCTACTTTTACCCCTTCGATTTTTAAGGGTTTGTCGCTATGAAAACCTAAATCTATAAGGCAGTAAATTTTTTCTAAAGAATGCTCAGGAAATCCGGCAAAAAACTTTACGTTTTTAAGACCTTTGTTTTTAAAGTAATGGTAGAAAGTAAAAAGTTCCGGATGCTGAACTAAAAAACATTTTTGTTTTCCAATAGCCCTGTAATTTCTCTCTCGGACTATTTCAAGCGGCTTTCGCCTGATCCATTTTCCATTCTCTACTAATCGTGGGTCGTACGTAAATTCTTCTAAAATACTTTTCATAGAGAAAGGCACGACGAATTTTTTAATATTGGAATCCCACGAGAATCCGACCTCAACGCTGGTCATTTTATCAAATTTTTCCGAAGCATAATTGAGCATTACGTTTCCAATGCCCGGCACCGAGCCGCATCCGGTTATTGCGGTGCGATTTATTTCTTTGAAATCTTTATCCATTTTGAGTTGTTGGCGCGTTAATTCAATCCAAGATCCCAAATCAACGCAGTTCATTTTAGTTGCAACACAGGCCTTATAGACGTTTATATTCCAATACATATCAGCGCAGTTTATTACAATATCAGATTTTGCCTCCCGCAATAATTTTATCGTTTGCTCTACGTTTCTAAGGTCGATATATTTAAAAACAGTTTTGCTATTTTTAAATTGGTGCAGGAGTTTGCTTATCTTTGTTTTGTATAAATCCGCTGTGAGCACGGAATACCCTTTTTGCAGTAAGTCTTTTGTAACTATAAGCCCTTGCATTCCGTCTGCCCCCAAAACTACAAAATCGTATTTCATAAATTTGAATTTTTAATTATGTTAAATAACCCCACGACTGTAATCTGTCGCTATCTGAATTCCAGCGAAGGCCAATGTCGGTCCTATAAAATTTATTTTGAAGGATTATATTTTCTACGCGATTGTAAGCCATTTTTCTTGCTTCAGTAACAGTGGTGCCTGATCCCGTCACTATCAATGCATAACCGGAGTCTCCGGCAAGATGCCACGCGCCGTTAATAATTTTTACATCTCCCAGATGAATACCATCTAAGTTAGGTTTTTTAAATATTATAGAAAGATCGCGATAAATTTCAGCTGCCTTTTTATCATTATATGGAAATGGCGGTACTGCGACAACGACACCTACTTGAAATCCTTTTTTGGTGCGTAGTTCAAATTGTTCGCCTCGCGCTAGTCGCAACAGCCATTCGCTAGCAGGAGATAAAATACCGTCTAACTGTATTGATGTCGTGGGATAACCGAAGCGCGCTGTAAATTCCAGCGGATAAATGGCGAAATTATTTGCTATGCAATTAATATCTATGTATCCTACATAGCCACTTTCAGCCAGCGGCTCTTTTATTTTTCCAAGAGTCGCCCTAAAAATTGGATTTGGATTGCACCAATACATTAATGTGCCCATTTCTGAAGTATGCGGTCCGATGTCGCCCGGAAACAGCTTCTTATGTTCAAAATTGATGTTTATTGGGTAAATAAAATTTTTGCCGTTAAAAAATGCTCCGACTGCGACCTCGACTCCCTGAACAAATTTTTGCAGTTGGAATTTTTTATATTTTTTGGCCCAGGTGTTTTTGTTTTGGGTGAGCACCTCTATTAAGTCGGAACCAGAATCTTCGTTGCCAACAAAAAGAATTCCTTTTTGTTCTGTAAGCACGCTGCCAGAAGGCTTAAAAACATATCGGCCGGGATTTTCTTTCAAAAAAGCAATAGCTTGTTCATAGTCAAAGAAATTCCAGTGGGGAAGAGTGTTCATTCTTACTCTACTCATTTCTATCTGGCCAAATTCTCTATCTTCTTCGAGTTTATCGCTATATTCGCTAGGACCTATCACTAATTTTCCTTCTCTTCGTAAAGAATCTGCGATTTTTCCGAACCCAGAATCATCAAAAATAATAACATCGGCCCAATCTTTAAAATCTTCCCATCGTTCCACTTTATCTATAAATCCATCATAGATTTCGATGTCTTCGCGGTCTCTGTGCCAAAATTTTACTTCGTGCCCTTCTTGTTTAATTTTCCATGCCAGATTTCCGCCCAAACTTTCCCAGCTGATAAATAAAAATTTTTTTGCTTCTTTCTGGGCAATTGATGACTGTTCCGATAAATTATTTTTTCCATTTTGTCCGTTTGACATATTTATATTTTTTAATTGCGCTTAAGGCGAAGTTAAAAATATGTTAAATTAGATTCCAGCCGCCCTGATCAATTAATTTTTCTCCATTTTTATTTTTTTCAAAATCTCGATTGTTTGTAAACTTTTTTACCGTCAATCCGTTCCGAGGAATTACAAAATCCAGGTGGACATCAGACCCTGTGTGTCCGATGGCTCCTTCTTCGCCATATGTTGAATCCCCAAATGCAATGTGCATAGTGCCTAAGCGTTTTTCGGTTTCTGTAGTGGGGTTTGTTTTTTCAGTCCAATGGCCCTCTGGATTTGAAGGAGCGGTACGCGCCTTTGAATTTGCTCCAAAAGCAATTTCAGCGCACTGTAAAACACTTTCAGGATTTGTTTCATCAATGGATTTGTCCATTAAATATTTTCTTAATTTTTCAGCCGAAACGCCGCCATCAATTCTTCTTATCTTTCCGCCTTTGATTGTTAAACGCACAAATTCATCAACTCCCTGATCAAGTGCGACCTCGTCCTGTAAAAGCGGCAGAACAAGCACGCCCTCAATCTTCTCTTCATCAGGAGTTGTATAAATTTCTCCTCCGGGCAAATTATCCCAGCTTCCTTTTTTAATTATTCCTGCGTCTTTTATCCACCTTCTTTGGTCTCTTTTTAAGGGTATTTTTAAATCTGTGCCGTAGCTCGTTGTTATTGTCAATCCAACAGCGTCTTTTAACCGGTTTCGCATTTTTTCCAAACGTGTCATTAGTTCTTCTTTATCTTCAGACAACGCGCCTTCGGGGCCCAAAGATTCAGCTCTTACTCCCGGGCACCACGCCATTCTTTTGCCGTGTTTTTCCAAAAAATCCGTTAGCCTGTTAAAATCCGTGCCCTTTGCCGTATCTTCCATTGCCCAAGAATCCCATATTAAATCGCATTTCTTCGCGGCGTTTAAAACTTCCCTCCAACTTGTCTTTTCGTCTGCGGCTAATTCTGAAAATTCTATTTTTTTGCTGGTGAGCCGATTTTTCATTATTTCAATAAGCTCCCTATCAGTATTCTGCGAATTTTTATCTGTTAAGAACAAAACTTTTTCCTCAACATTCAGCAATAAAAAATCATCGATTACTTTGTCAGCATTTTTTTCTCTTGTTTCCAAAATTTCCCGATCAGCGGACAATTCTATTTCATTTAAAGGAGGGCGCTCCATAGAAAATTTTTCTAAAAAATTTAAAACTATTTTTTTATTTTATCACTAAAAAAAATAAAATACAAAATTTTTGCAAAACAAAAACGTCCCGCCTAGGCGGGACGTTTTTGTTTTCAGAGAAATTATCTGCTGAATCTTGGAGGCCTTTTCTTTTGCCAGCATTCGCGGCAGTAGATTGGCCTGTCAGGAGCTGGTTCAAAAGGAAGTTCTGTGATTTCTACTCCGCACTCGGAGCATTTCCAGTTTCCTTTTATCATCTCCCTAGGAGCAAAGCCCCTGTTTTGATTTCTGTCAAACATTTTTTATTTTTACTACTTACTACTGAATAAATAAAGCGACCTTTCTAATAGTCGCCCTACTTATTCTAATTATTACTAATTATTACTAAGATACCTCGACTTATTAGTTAATTCTATTATACTCTTTTTGCCTATTCGTGTCAAGCATAAAACCCTCTTTTCTTTTTCATCTTAAAATGTATTATAAAGATAAATATAATAGTTAACAAAAAAATATGAAAAAAATTATTTGGCTTATCTTGATAGCATTAGCAATAATAATTGTTGCCTTGGCTGCTGTTTTGCTGTTTTTAAATAAAGAGAGTGATAATTCAAAGGAAATTAAAATACCCGTAACCTTGAGCCAAATAGAAACAATGAAAATAAAAGTTTACTTTAATAACAATAAACTGGATCTGGAATTTTCCTGCAACAAAGTTTTTCCGGTTGAAAGGGAAATACCAAAAACAGAATCAACAGGCTCGGCTGCTTTAAATGAGCTTTTTAAGGGGCCTGCGCAGGATGAAAAAAATCAAGGATTTTTTACCAGCATAAATGACGGGGTAGGGCTTAAAAGCTTAGCGATTGGAATGGAAAGCGGCACAGCATGGGCTGATTTTAATGAACAGTTGGAATACCAGGTTGGGGGCTCTTGCCGCGTGTCGGCTATCAGGGCTCAAATTGAACAGACTTTAAAGCAGTTTCCGACAGTAAAAAGCGTTGTTATTTCTATAAACGGCAGGACAGAAGACATTTTACAGCCATGAATTTTAAAATTCTTAAAAAGTCAAAACAGAGCAGAGCGCGATTGGGATTTATAGAAACTGATCACGGAGTTATTGAGACTCCGTGTTTGGTTCCTGTTGCCACCCAGGCAGTTGTAAAAACTTTAGACAGCAAAGAAGCGGAAGAAACGAAATCCCAAATTTTAATTGCCAACACTTTTCATTTGCATATAAAGCCGGGCGAAAAAATTGTGGAGAAAGCAGGAAAGCTGCACAAGTTTATGAATTGGAAAAGGCCCTTGATGACAGATTCTGGCGGTTTTCAGGTTTTTTCTTTGGGTTTTGGCCGAGATTACGGCGTTGGCAAGGTTTTGAAAATTTTTCCGGGCGGGCAGGGAGAAGCAATAAAAGAAAATCAACAGCCGCAGCAGATTAAAATAGACCAGGATGGCGTGCATTTTCATTCGCCGATAAACGGAGACGAGTTATTTTTAGGGCCCAAGGAATCAATTAAAATTCAGGAAAAATTGGGGGCAGATATTATTTTTACCTTTGATGAATGCACAGCTCCCTTAGCCGATTTAAATTACGCGAAGAAGTCTTTAGAGAGAACGCATAAATGGGCAAAAATCTGTTTAAAAACAAAAAAATCACGCCAGTCGCTGTTTGGTATTGTGCAGGGTTCAAAATTTAAAGAATTGAGAGAAGAAAGTTCAAAATTTATTGATTCTTTGGATTTTTCAGGTTATGGAATCGGCGGAGATTTGGGCCAGTCAAAACGGGAAATGAAAAATATTTTAGACTGGACTATTCCTAATTTAAACGAAAAAAAACCGAGGCATCTTTTAGGCATAGGATACCTTGAAGATATGGAAATAATAATAAAATCAGGCGTTGATTTATTTGACTGCACAGTCCCGACACATTATGGCCGCAGGGGGATTGCATTTACATCTGAGGGAAAATTGGATTTGAAAGAAAAAAAGTTTTTAAAAAAACGCGAACCGCTGGACAAAGGCTGCACCTGTAAAGTTTGTTTAAATTACAAAAAAGACTACATTTCGCATTTGTTAAAAGCAAGCGAGATGACTGCTTTTAAATTATTAACATTTCACAATCTTTGGCATTTTAATAATTTTGTAGAAGACATCAGGACAAAAATTAAAAAAGGTGAAATTTAGCATGGAAAATCCGGTGAGGGAAACAACGCTTTTTGTGGTCGAAAACGCAAGAGACGTAAAAATAAATAGGAAAGCAATTAAAGAATTAGCGCGAGATTGGGCAAAAAATGGCATTGAAAAATCGCTATGGCCGGAGAATTTTCATTTGCAGACAAAAGACCAGCAGAAACTGCTGGACTACTTGATTATTCTTGATGCTCTAAATTTTTGTTTTTGGCCTGCCCGCATCGCTACGCGAAGCGTTGCAGGCGGGTCTAAAAAGCAAAGGTGGCAGATAAAATATAAGGGCAAAAAATATAATGGATACTATGCTTTGTCTCTGGCATTAAAAAAGTTTTTTGAAGATAATCCTGAAAAAGCCGATTTATATTATTTATCAAAAATTTCTTTTGCTGATTTCAAAAATATTTTACAGGGTGGAAAAAATTTGTTGTTCTTAAAAAAGAGGTGGCAGATTGCAAGAACAGCAGCAAAATCAATTATTAAAAATTACGGCGGCTCAAAAAAATTTGTAGAATCTGCAAATCATAAGTTTTGTTTATTGACGCATAAAATTTGCAAAGAACTGCCAGGTTTTAATGATATTTTTAGTTATCAAGGCAAAAAAATATATTTGCTCAAAAGGGCTCAAATTTTATGCTCTGAAATATGGGGAGCATTCAAGGGCAAGGGAATAGGGTATTTTGAAGATTTAGATTATTTAACTTGTTTTCCGGACTATAAGATACCGCAGATTTTAAATTTTCTCGGGATATTGGAGTATTCTGAAAGATTAAATAAAAAAATCAAGAATAAGGTTTTAATTCCGATGGGGTCTTTGCAGGAGTTAGAAATAAGAAGCGCAACTGTCCAGGCAGTAGAAATTTTAAAGAAGGAGTTAAAGGCAAGGGGCCAAGACATGCCAGCTTTTCAATTAGATTGGATTTTATGGAATAAATCAAAGAAAGATAAAATGAAAAATCATTATCATTTGACTAAAACTATTTTTTATTAGAGAATGAAAAACATGAATGATAAAATAAAAAACAGCTTTAAAAAAATCAAAGAAGAGCAGGCGAGGCTAAGCAGGGAAGTGAAGAAAAGCACGATAGGATATATTATTGCAGCTTTTGGTTTGGTTGCTGGTTTAGCTTGGAACGATGCGATAAAAGCAATAATACAGTATTTTTTCCCTTTAAATTCCGATAGCTTATTAGTCAAGGTTTTTTCTGCGTTTTTGGTGACAATAATTGTGGTTATAGTTTCGGTTTATTTAATAGGGCTGGCAGAAGATAAAAAAGAGAACGAAGGAAACTCCAAATAAAAAGCAGTAAAAAATATGTAAGCCCCGCATTACGGGGGCTTTTTTAATAAGGATGGTTATCCACAGGGTGAAGAGTTGACACGTTTTCTTATTAAGAATAAGATTTAATAAGGAATAACTATTATTAATATATATAGCTATATGGAAAAAGAAAACTCCGGAACTGCAGAAAGGATGACTTCCCAGAAAGAAATTATTTTAGACTATATAAGAAATACCAAAAGCCATCCATCTGCCAAAAAAGTTTATAATGAGACAAAAAGAGCTCTTCCCCGCATAAGCAGAGCCACGATTTACAGGATTTTAAATAACCTTAAAGAAAAGGGCGAGGTTCAGGAAATCTCCACGAAAGATATTACTTTTTTTGACGGAGATTTATCTGATCACAGCCATTTTATATGCCAGGGATGCGGGACGGTTTTTGATATTTTTGACGAATGCTCCAAGTGCAGCATTATAAAAAATAAAAAATTAAAGGTCGGTAAAATTAATAGTTATAGAATTTATTTTTATGGAATTTGTAAAAAGTGCAAAAGAGGATAACGTTTGCCACGACTGCGGAAAAGAAATTATTATTAAAAACGAGAATATTGAAAACGGCTTGTTTCTTTCGTATAAAGATTCTGGAGAAATAATAAATATTTTTAAATGCAACGAATGCTATGAACAAGACAAATCATTGAGAAACTTTAAAAGGTGCGAGGTTTACTCAAGAGTTGTGGGCTACATTAGGCCGGTGCAGCAGTGGCACAAAGGCAAGAAGCAGGAGTATAATGAAAGAGAAGAATATGCAATGCCAGAAAACAATTTATCCTGCCCTTGTTAATAAGTTATTGGGGTATTTCTTACAAAAAACCCAAAGGCATGAAAAAAATAAAAATAAGGAAAGAGATAGAAAAAAAGAATATGCAGTGCATTGTTTGCCAGGCGAATTTTGAAGTCTGGCTTGATAACTTAAAAGCCAGTTCGGAAAGAGAAGAAAAGCTGCGCCAACATCTTTTGAGCTATTGTCCGGTTTGCACCAGGAAAGACGAGAAAAATTAATTTAAACATTAAAATAATGGAAAAGTATAAATTGCCAAATTTGCCGTACGGATACAAAGACTTAGAGCCATATATGTCGCAAGAAGTTTTAATGCTTCATCACGACAAGCACCATTTAGCTTATGTTAATGCAGCTAATGCTTTATTAGATAAAATTCAAGACGCGAGAGACAAAAATACCGAATTAGATTATAAATCAGTTTTAAAATCGCTTTCATTTAATGTGGCAGGCCATATTCTGCATGAAACGTTTTGGAAAATTATGGCTTCTGCCAGCTCTGACAAAAATAAACCTCAAGGGAAAATTTTAGAAGCGATTGAAAAAGAGTTTGGCAGTTTTGAGAGATTTAAAACCGAATTTTCAGAAACAGCAAAATTAGTTGAGGGTTCTGGCTGGGCTATATTGGCTTTTCATAAAGAACATGGAGAACACGGAAGCATGGCGATAATCCAAGTTGAAAAACACAACGTAAATTTTTATCCGGAGCAAAAAATATTATTATGTTTAGACGTTTGGGAGCACGCGTATTATTTAGATTACAAAAATGACAGGGCAAAATTCATAGAAAACTGGTGGAATATAGTAAACTGGGAAGAGGTAGAAAAACGATTTGTTAGCGAGTAATTTAGTTGATGATAAATAAATCCCGAGAGTAAAATCTCGGGCTTTTTTTATTGCTTTTTGCCATGTAAAGTAATAAAATTGTTTTAATGAGGGATTTTTATGTAATTTGCGACAATATAAGAAGTTTGGAAAATATAGGGTCAATTTTCAGGACAGCAGATGCGTTGGGCGTAAATAAAATATACCTCTGCGGTATCTCCGGAAAACCTCCGCATCATAAAATATCTAAAACCGCCCTTGGCGCTGAAAAGACAATTCCATTTGAATATTATAAGCAAATTAGCAGATTGATAGATGAATTAAAAAAAAATAAAATAAGTATAATAGCCTTAGAGCAGGATAAAAAAGCCGTTTTATACACAAAATTTAAACCAAAATTTCCTTTAGCTTTAATAATTGGAAACGAAGTAAAGGGAATTTCAAAAAAAATATTAAAAAAATCAGATAAGATTATTTTTTTGCCAATGCGCGGCAAAAAAGAATCGTTGAACGTTTCAGTGGCCTTTGGGGTCGCAGGCTACTATATAACGAATTTTTAATTTTTAATTTCTAATTTTTAATTAATTTTAAATTTATAAAAATGACACAAATAGAGCAAACGCAAAAACTTATTGAATGGATGAACAATCCGATTGTTGCAACAGGTTTTATTATTTTGGCAATATGGAGTTTGGCGTGGAAGGGGGTTGCTTTGTGGAAGGCGGCGAAAAATAACAGCAAGCCGTGGTTTGTAGCGCTTTTGGTTATAAATACCGTAGGCATCTTGGAGATAATTTATATTTTCTACTTCAGCAAGAAGAAAACAGGAATCCCAAAACAGATAGTGTAAGTATTGACAAGACCTGGCTGGTTTTGATAAGATAAAACCGACAAGATTAGTCGGTTTTTAATTATGAATATATCTAAAAAAACACAATATGGAATGAGAGCGATGGTTTTTTTGGCTAAAAAATACAGCAAAAAAGAGTTGGCGCCCCTAAAAGACGTTTCAGGGAAGGAAGCTATCCCCTTTGATTTCTTAGAGAAAATATTTTCTGAATTAGAAAAAGCAAAATTGGTTAAGGGGAAAAAAGGAATTGGCGGAGGCTATATTTTGGCAAGAAACCCAAATAAAATAACAGCAAAAAATATTGTTGAGGCCCTAGAGAAGACAGTTCCTGTCGATTGTTTATTGTGCGACAAAAATAAGAGATGCGTTAGTAAAAACGTTTGGAAAAAAATAGAAAACAATATAAACAAAACACTAAATTCAATAAAATTATCAGACTTAATAAGATAATGGAAAGAATATATTTAGACTATGCAGCCACTACTCCAGTCGATAAGCGCGTTGCAAAGGCAATGCTACCTTATCTTTCAGAAAATTTTGGCAATACAATGTCTTTGCACTCTTTTGGACAGGAGGCGAAATTTACACTTGAAAACAGCAGGACCGTTTTAGCTAATGTAATAAACGCCGAGCCAGAGGAAATTATTTTTACAAGCTCAGCTACTGAAAGTAATAATCAAGCCCTGAAAGGGCTTACCCTGAGTTCGCCGAAGGGTAAAGATGGTAAGAATAACATAATAATTTCTTCAATTGAGCACCCTTGCATTGTGGAATCTGCCAAGTGGTTAAAATCTCAAGGATTAAAAATAATAGAAATCCCAGTTGATAAATATGGATTGATAAATCTTAAAGCTCTTGATAAGGCAATTAAAAAAGACACAATTTTAGTTTCAATAATCCATACTTCAAATGAAATAGGCACAATCGAGCCAATTGCCCAAATCGGAAAAATCTGCAGGCAAAAAGGAGTTTACTTCCACACCGATGCTTCCCAATCCTTTGGAAAGATAACAATTGATGTTAAAAAAATGAACATTGATTTATTAACTGCAAGTTCGCACAAAATATACGGACCAAAAGGAGCGGGACTTTTATATATTAGAAAAGGTGTAAAAATAGGTCCGATTTTACATGGCGGAGGCCAGGAAAATGGACTGCGCGGTTCAACAGTAAACGTTCCGGCAATAGTTGGTTTTGCCAAAGCTGTTGAAATTTGCAAAGAAGAAATGGAAAAAGATAATAAAAGGCTAATAAAGTTAAGAGATAAATTAATAAAAGAAGTTTTAAAAATAAAAAATTCGCACTTGAATGGCTCGCCTGAAAAAAGATTAGCGAATAATGCAAATTTTTGGTTTGATTTTGTTGAGGGGGAATCATTGGTTATGCAGTTGGACTTGGAGGGCATTGCGTGCTCTACTGGCTCTGCCTGCTCTTCTTTTAAATTAGAGCCGAGCCATGTTTTACTGGCAACTGGATTGAGGCCAGAGCAAGCCCATGGTTCTTTGAGGGTTTCTTTGGGAAGATTTACAAAAGAAGAAGAAATTAATAAATTAATTAAAGTTTTACCTAAAATTATAAAAAAAATAAGGCAAATTTCTCCGTATGGAAAAAAAAATTAACACTTGCGTTGGTTTATACACGCCCAAAGTTATGGAAACATTTAAAAATCCCCATAACTACGGAAAAATTAAAAATGCCGATGGAATTGGCAAGGTAGGCAATATTATTTGCGGCGACGTAATGTGGCTTTATATTAAAGTTAGAAAAAATAAGAAAGGAGAAGAAACAATTAAAGATATAAAATTTGAAACTTTTGGATGCGTAGCGGCAATTTCAACAAGTTCAATTATTACTGATTTAGTAAAGGGCAAGACAATAAAAGACGCGCTGAAAACAACAAAAGACAATATTATTAAATCTTTAGGCGGTTTGCCTAAAATAAAATATCACTGTTCGGTTCTGGCCGTGGATGCTTTGATTGAGGCAGTTTATGATTATTTTTCAAAAAACAAAAAAGAAATTCCGAATGATTTGCAAAAAAGGCATGAAACAATACAAAAATCAAAAGAAATTATAGAAAAGAGATACCAAAAATGGATGTAAGACCCGACCCTTTTTTTCAAGTATTGACAAGCGCGTTTTTATTTGTTAATATACACTTTTCAACCATTTAGCTCTTTGATAGAAAAAGGAATCGAAGAATGCCCACTGCAGCTGCCGACCATTTATCTTGCTTTTGCCATATGGTTCGCGATAGCCGGATTCCCATGGCAGAGGTTCATAGGATTATCAAAAGATATTCCAAAACAAAATCTGAGCTGCAAAAGACGTTTGATAAAGTTTTGAACTCGGCTCGCCAAGCCGCTAGCGAAATCTCAGACCCAAATCTAAAAGCTAACGCCATGGTTGTGATTGCCGGATTCAGCGGCGATGAAAAAGATATGGCTGTTGCCATAGACAGCGTTGCTAAATTAAAAAATGGCTCTAAAAGCCAGACACTGGCGGTGCTTGTTAAGGCATTAGTTGATGCAGGGTTTATTGAACGGGCTTGGGAAATCATCGGCGAGATAGATGACGCCTATTGGCGTACAGAGGCTATTTTGTTTATTGCTTGTCAAACCAAAGAGCCAGATGATTTTGAGGACGCCAAAGCCTCGGCAAGCCATATTAACACCAAGCGCTTAAGAGAGGAAGCGTTGGCCGATATTGACTATGCCTTAGTTCATAAAATTAACCGGCGGATGCCCAGCTTAAAAAGCCAGCAGGAAAAGACAGACACTGTGCGCGACCTTGTGCATGCAATGGTTCATCTCAATGATTTTGACCTCGCCCATGAAGCAGCTCTGAAAGTAAGAAGCGCTCACTGGCGTGTCAATGTTCTAGCAATGCTCAATAAGGGGTTAGCTGAACTGATTAAAAAATAACAGGCATTTCTTAGATTTAATCAAGCCGTGGGACAGATTCCATTCTATTTCTCGGCTTTTTATTTATTGATTTTGAGATAAAAAAGGATTAAATTAAAAAAAATGATATATAAGGCAAATAAAAAAAAGGTTGTGGTTGCTATGTCTGGCGGAGTAGACAGCTCGGTGGCCGCGGCTTTGTTAAAAAAACAGGGCTATTTTGTTATTGGTATTTTTATGAAATTTTGGAAAGAAGGTCAATCTGGCAAAAATAGATGCTGTTCTGCGGAATCGGAAAAATTAGCAAGATTAGTTGCAAAGAGAATTGGAATTCCTTTTTATGTTATAAATGCTGAAAAAGAATTTAAGAAAAAAGTTGTTGATTATTTTTTAAATGAATACAAGAAAGGCGATACTCCAAACCCCTGCGTTGTCTGTAATAAAGAAATAAAATTTGGGTTTTTAATTAAAAAAGCGCTATCTTTAGGAGCTAATTTTGTCGCCACTGGCCATTATGCCAAAATAAAAAATGGGAAATTATTTAAAGGGAAAGACAAAGAAAAGGACCAGTCATATTTTCTATGGCAATTAAATCAAAAACAATTAAAGCATATTTTATTCCCGGTTGGGAATTATAAAAAACCAGAAGTAAGAAAATTAGCTAAAAAATTTAAATTGCCTACGGCAGAAACCCCGGAATCGCAGGAAGTCTGTTTTATCTACAATACAACAAATGATTTTTTTAAAAAATATTTAAAAATAAAACCGGGGAATATTATAGATAAAACCGGCCTGCCTGCGCAGGCAGGAAAAGTTTTAAGAAGGCATCAGGGTCTGTGGTTTTATACAATAGGTCAGAGAAGGGGATTAGAAATTCCTCAAGGTCCATATTACGTGATTGGCAAAGATATAAAGAGAAACATTTTGATTGTTTCAAAAAATAAAAAAGATTTGGGAAAAAAAGAATTAATTGCAAAAAATGTGAATTGGATTCTGAAACAGAAACTTCCCGTTAACGCAGAGGTTAAAATAAGATATAAAAGCAATCTGGCAAAAGCCAAGGTATTAAGATGTAAAAAAAATAACGTTAAGGTTATTTTTGAAAAACCGCAGAAAGCTATAACCCCCGGCCAGTCAGTTGTATTCTACAAAAAGCAGGAGCTCTTAGGCGGAGGAGTGATAAAATAATAAAACCCTTGACAGGGTTTTTTATTTTGTTAATATAGACCTATACCATAGGTGGAGGTAATACAAAATCAAAAATTAAATATTTAAAATCAGAGATAATATGAAGATAAACGAACAAGCGACGTTAATAAATTTTAAAAAGGCGCAGAGTTTGATAGCTAAAATTGTAGATATGATAGAGAAAAACGAATACTGCATTGACATTATGCAGCAAAATTTGGCTGTTATAGGGCTTTTGAAATCCGCCCAGCAAATGTTGATGCAAAAACATTTAAACAGCTGTTTTAAAAAAGCCATGGCGGCGGGAAGTGAAAAGACAAAGCAGGATATGATAAACGAAATTTTACAAGTAATAAAATTAAAGAAAAGTTAAATAAAAAGAAAAACTAAATAATATGGATATTAAATATAAGATTGTTATAATTGCGCTAATAGCCATTTTGGGTTTTAGCCTGTTTTTAAATATAATTTCTTATAAAAATAAGGGAGCGTTTACGGCTTCTCTGGGCAACTTTATTCAGACCGTTTCGGCTGAAGAAATTTATCCGATGTTTGTCTGCCCTTGCTGCGGCCAGCCTTTAGACAAAAAAAATATCTGCTGCGATGCGGCCAGAGACATGATAGATTATATTGATTCTCAGGTTGCAGAAGGACTTTCAAAAGATGATGTTGTCATTAAAACCGCTGAAAAGTATGGCATGGGTTCTGTGGTTGAAGCAAAAAGAGACGAGATAAAAGCAAAACTTGCAAATATTAACCAGGACCTCTTTCCTAAAGAAAATTTATCGTTTAAAGACGCTGTTGGCAAAAAAGCGCCGGAATTTAGTTTAGACAGCCTTCAGGACAAAACCGTAAAACTTGCTGATTACAACGGAAAAGTGGTCGTTCTTTTTTTCAACGAGGGAAGCATGTGCTATCCTGCCTGCTGGGACCAGATAGAGTCTTTGGCAAAGGACGCGAGATTCAACACAGACAAGATAACGGTTTTTTCTATAGTGGGAGACCAAAAAGGAGAATGGGAAAACATAGTCAAACAAGTGCCGGAATTAGCTTCAGCAAAGCTCTTATTTGACCAAACCAAGGCCGTATCTTCAGCTTATGATGTGCTGTCTTTGCCTTCTTCAATGCACCAGGGTTCTTTTCCTGGCCACACTTATTTTGTTATAGACAAAGAAGGAATTGTGCGCTACACTCTTGACGATCCAAATATGGCGATAAATAATGATAAAATTTTTGGAGAGGCCTTAAAGCTCATACAATAAATGGAGCCGATTATAACAGCATCTCTTATAGCGGCTTTTATCGCGGGATTGGCGGCGCTTTTCGCGCCGTGCTGCATAGCGGTTTTGCTGCCAACCTATCTAGGTTCTGTTTTCAGGCAGAAGAGCAAAGTTTTTTTAATGACCTTTGTATTTTTCCTGGGATTATTTGTTGTTTTTCTGCCACTGGGGCTGGGCATAGGCGGATTAGGAAAGTTCTTTGGCAAATATCATAACACCCTGTATGCTTTTGGCGGGATTTTTCTTTTATTTCTGGGGATTTTTATTCTGCTCGGCCGCCATTTTTCTCTGCCGTTTTCTGTATCTGCGGCTTCAAAAACAAAAGTGCAGGGAGCAGGTTCTGTTTTCACGTTAGGAATTTTTTCGGCTTTCGCAACTCTGTGCTGCGCTCCGGTATTAGCTGGAGTGATGGCCTTGGCAGTTTTGCCGGGATCCTTTCTTTGGGGCGGGCTTTATTCTTTGACTTATGTTTTAGGAATGGTTTCTCCTTTGTTTATTCTGGCGTATTTCTTTGACAAAAATGATTTTAATGAAAAATTCCTAGTATTTAAAAAACAGGTTTCTTATTCTTTTTTCAAAAGAAAAATAAGTCTTGCAGTAGCTGACATTATATCTGGCGCGACGTTTTTCTTAATGGGCGCTTTTATTCTTTACCTTGCGTTTGCAGGACAATTGGCAATGAGAAGCGAGTACCAGCTTACAATAAATATTTTTTTGAAAAATTTGACGGGTTCTATTAATAAATTTTTTGCCGATTTTCCGTCATTTGTGTTAATTGCGGGGGTCGTCGGCTTGTTATTATTAATATTAAAAATAACAATTAGCCAGTGGAGGAAAGAACAATAATTTATAGGGTCTTGCAAATATTGGTTAATAAGTTAAAATAATAATATTAAAATTAAAAAATATATGAAAAAAATAAATTTTATTTTAGTTATAGCAAGCATTATTTTTATCGCCCCTATTTTAGTTTCTGCCGATTCAGGCGTTTCTTTAGATAGCGTTTTATCAGAGATTAAAACCTCTCAAAACGTAAGCGAGAACAATCAAATTAAATGCGAAAATGTATCAGAACAAAACTTTGAAGAGCTGGGGGACGCTGTAATGGGCGTAATGCATCCGAATGAGCAGGAGCACGAATTAATGGACCAAATGATGGGCGGGGAGGGCTCTCAATCATTGAAAGCAGCGCATATTCTTATGGGCAAAAGGTATTTGGGGTGTGTGACTGGAACGTCGGGTTATGGCATGATGGGCAGTGGAATGATGGGCATGGGAGGAGGCATGATGGGCGGCAATGGCAATTTCTACAATAATATGATGTCAGGTTTTGGCTGGAATTGGTTAGGCTTTCTTTATCAGTTTTTGTTTTTATCTCTGATTATTTTAGCAATAGCCGCTTTGATAAAATGGATTTCAAAACAAAAATAGAAAAAAACAATAAATAAAAATGAAATCTAAAATTTTATTTTCCATTATTTTTATTTTAGGGCTGATAGCTGTAATTTTTTACGGGTATTTAAAATTTCTCCAGCTTCTTATGATTTCGGTCAGGTAGATTTCGGAAAAATTATAGATTACACCTTTAAAGTTAAAAATTCAGGACAGGAAGTTTTGGAAATAAAAAGAATCGCGACTTCCTGCGGCTGCACTACCGCTAAAGCTTCAAAAACCTCCCTGAACCCAGGAGAGGAAACGGATTTATTAGTAATTTATGATACTGCGGCCATGGGGTCTGGCCCTCACGGGACGGGAAATCAGGAAAGAATTATTTACATTAAAACCAACGACCCAAATACGCCTCAAATTAACGTATCAATTTCAGCTTATGTTAAGTAATTTTTTAGCTAGCATCAACACAGCTAATCCCGCAACAATGATTCCTTTAGTTGCAGGCACAGGATTTTTAGACGGCATTCATCCCTGCGCTATTGCCATTTTGATATTTTTTATTGCTTTTCTTTTAACGCTGCAAAGGAATGTCAAGAGTATTTTTTTCCTGGGAGCTGTTTATATTTTTGTTATTTTTCTTACTTACCTGGGGGTGGGAGTCGGCCTGTTTTCTGGAATAATGTTTTTTGGCCAGCATCATTTTTTTGCCAAGCTCGGTTCGTGGCTTTTAATCATTTTAGGGCTAATCAGCGTAAAAGATTATTTCTTTCCGAACCTGCCTATTCATTTAAGGATGCCTAATGTCGGAAGCGAGAAGGCCAAAGAGCTTTTGATAAAAGCCACTTTGCCTGCCATTATAGTCGCCGCATTTCTGGTTGGACTTTGCTCTATTCCGTGCGTCGGCGGCATTTATGTGGCTGTAACTTCGCTTTTAGCTTCAAAAACAACTTATTTTGTCGGATTTTTATACCTTATTCTATATAATGTGATGTTTGTTATGCCTTTAATTATTCTTTTGCTTTTGTCCGCCAATCCGCTGACTTTGGCCAAGCTCGCAGAATTCCGGCAAAAGAATGAAAGAACAGAAAAGCTGGTGATGGGTATTGCGGCAACGGCTTTAGGAATTATTATTTTGACTTTGTTTGTTTAAAATTATTAACAATTAACTATAGAAATCTATGGAAAACGAAAAAAATTGTCCGCATTGCGTGGTATCAGATAAAACAATCAATGACTTAAAAGAAAGCGCCGGACAAATGAGTAAAAAAGAAGAGTACGGCTTTAAAAAGCAGCAAAAAGAAAATGAGCACTCAGATAAAGCCCGCGCCAGGAAAACGAAAAAAATTATTTTTGCCGTTATAATTGCGGGGTTGGTTGTCAGCGGAGCAGTTTGGGGTTTGGCAAACTACAAGCCAGCCAGTTCTTCGGACAAACCTAAAATAACTGTTTTTCTTTCTCCGACCTGCGGCTGCTGCCAGGAATATATTACTTATTTGAGAAGCAAGGGTTTTAATGTTGATAAAAAAGAAACCCAAAATATGCTTTCTATCAAAGAAAAATATGGAATTTCTTCTGACATTGAAGGGTGCCACACTTCTGTGGTCGGCGATTATTTTGTGGAGGGGATGGTGCCTGCCGAAGCAATAAATAAATTACTGGCTGAAAAACCAGAAATCAAAGGCATCACTTTGCCCGGTATGCCCGATAACGCTCCTGGCATGCCTGGATTTAATATAAAGGGCCTTAAGGTTTACCAAATTTCAGCAGAAGGAACTTCGTCAGAATTTATGTCTTTTTAAAAATTCTAAAATTTTGTTTTTGTATTTTTAATATTTCAACAAGCTGTTTAAACGTTAAAATAAAAAGCAAAAAATTAATAAAAAATGGGGAAAGTAACAATAGATATTAATCCAAAAACAATTTTAATCGCAGTTTCTGTTTTAGTTGTGGCTGGATTAGCTTTTTTAGCCGGCCAATACGCCAACCAAGGCGGATTGGGCGGAGCAAATTCTGCCAAAAACAATAATGAATCCTCAGAAGTTGACAGCTCTTCTGTCATGGCGCAAATTAATCCTCCCGAAGGATATGAACTAAAAGCAACCTATGGAGACATTGGCCCGAAACTTTTAGCGGCGGGAGCTGTTGACCTAGAAAAATTTAAAGATATCTATGTGCGGGCTGGCAAGCCTTTGACCCAGGAGCAATTGGATATTTTGACCAAAGGGTCCAACGAAAAAATAAAAATTACTCCGCAAAATTCTTATTTCCTTTTGAATTTTCTCTGGGCAGCTGGTTTGGCCAATAAAAATCCTATTTTAGACAAAGGGCCTATAGCCACTTCCGGCACAGACATAGGAAACTTCGCTTCAACCGGCGGCTGGACAATCGGAGCAAAATCCGCTGTTCAAATTTTTTCTAATTCAGAAATAGTAAGATTAACTTCCGAACAGCAGAAAATTGTTGAAGACTTCGCCAATAATTCTTACAGGCCGTGTTGCGGCAATTCAACCGGATTTCCGGATTGCAATCATGGAATGGCAATGCTGGGATTGGCTGAGATTATGGCTTCGCAGGGAGCAACTTCAGAAGAGCTTTTTGAGGCTTTCAAATATGTTAACGCCTTTTGGTTTCCCGAAACTTATTTTGACATAGCGACCTATTTTAAGGCAAAAGAAAATAAAGACTGGAAAGACGTTGACGCCAGAGTTATTGCAGGACAAGATTATTCCAGCGCTCAAGGAGCGCAGGCTGTTAAACAATGGCTTGCAAATAGCGGCAATGTAAAAGAAGCTCCAAGCGGCGGCGAAGGCGGCTGCGGAGTTTAAAATTTAAAATTAACCGTTAAAAAACATGGAAAATACAGCTATAAACGTTAATACAAAAATTCTTTTAACTATAGCAGGAATGTTGCTGGTTATTGCTCTGGCTTTTTTTGCCGGTAAATCCACTTCGGCAAATAAATCAGAGGCTGGCGGCCAGGAAAAAATTCACAATGCGCCTGTTCAGAGCCAGCCAAGCGGCGGCACAGGCTGCGGCGTCTAACCTTATGCAAAAAAATTCCGGAAAAACTTTCCTTTGGATTCTAGTTTCAATTGTTGTAATTTTTATCGCCGGCTGGTTTTTAGTTTCAAAAATCTCATCTCCAAAATCTGAAATCATAGCAAGGAACGGCTTCCACTGGCACGCTGAATTGAATATTAAGATTTTAGGCCAAGTTCAGGAAATTCCCGCAGACATTGGTTTGGGAGCTGTTGAAAATCCAATCCATACCCACGACACAGACAATGTAATTCATATGGAATTTTCGGGATTGGTGACAAAAAATGATTTGAAAATCAGCCGGTTTTTCAAACTCTGGCAGAAACGATTTGATTCTTGATAAATGTTCAGGCCAGGACGGACAGGTTAAAATGATGGTTAACGGTGAGCCGAATTCAGAATTTGAAAATTACAGCATGAAAGACGGAGATAAAATTGAAATAATTTTTGAAGCCCCTCCTTCTCAAACACCAACAGAAGAGATAAAAAATATTGAGGTTTTGGGAACAGAATTTAGTTTTAGCCCTTCAACGATTACTGTCAAAGCCGGCCAGAAAATAAAATTAACTTTTAAAAATGAAGGCAGGGCTCCTCATAATTTAGTTATTGAAGGATTAGGAATTAGCACAAAAACAATTGGTGGAGGAAAAACAGATATAATTGAATTTACTGCCCCCGCTTCTGGAAGTTATGCCATTTTTTGTTCAGTTCCCGGCCACAGAGCATCTGGCATGGAAGGAAGCTTGAAGGCAGAATAACAATTTTCAAAAATATGTTTAATTTATTCAAAAAGAAATGTCCTGTTTGCAAAATGGAGCTGCCTGCCCGCCGAAGCTTTAGCGCAGGCGGGGAAAAAGGAAAAGAATATATTAAGGGCTTTGGTAAAGAATTTTGTTCTGAGCAATGCCGCGAAGAATTTCGCCATAAGCTTCTAAAAGAGCAATCAGGGCCAGGCGGAGGAAGCTGCCATTAAAAGGTCGAAAATTAATCATTATATAAATTATCATATAAATTATGGCAAACGAACTAAATCCAAAAGTTGTTTCTTTTTCTTTGGCAGGTGCCTCCGGGATACTTTCTCTTTTATGCGCTCTCTTGCTCGCTGTAGCTCCTGACGCGGCTCTTAAATTTTTCGGCAGTATTTTTCACGGAGCAGACATTATGAAAATCGCAAGTCCTGTTAATGTTTCTGGCGTGATAATAGGATTGATTGCAGTTGTTATAGTTTCCTTTGTGTCTGGCTGGGTGTTTTCTGTGACGTATAATTATTTTTTGAATAAAATCAAGTAATTGGTCCTTGCAGATATTTGTATGCAATTTAACCTGATTAAAAAACCAGTTATTTTTGGGCTTGCAGCTGCAGCCTTGCTTTTGTCTTTTTATTTTGTAATTTTAAATTTAGTTTCCGGATGGCAGTTTACAAAAATTCAATTTACAGATAACTGGTACTGGATAATCAGTTTGTCTATTGGATTCGGAATACAAATCGGCCTTTTTACATATTTGAAAGCGACGCATAAAGCTGCGGTTTCTGGCAAAGTTGTGGCAGCTTCCGGGACAACTTCAACCGTTGCCATGGTTTCTTGTTGCGCTCATTATTTGGTGAATATTTTACCAGTTATAGGAGTTTCTGGATTGGCAGCAATAATCGGTCAGTATCAAACAGAATTATTTTGGCTCGGACTTATTTCTAATATTTTCGGCATTGCCTATTTAGTAAGAAAAGTAATTCAATCCAAAAATCATGAAAAATATTAAAATTATATTGCTAATTATTATTGTTCTGTTTTTAGCAGGCATTGGGTATTTTGCCTTTAACAATGGCTCAAACCAACCAGCAGCAAGCCTTGAGCCGCAGGTAAAAGACGAGGGAGGGGTTTCTATTGAAGTTGCGCCGATGGATTTTTCTTTTTCGAAACCAGTGAAATTAAAAATTAGTTTTACTACCCATCAGGGCAATCTGGATTTTGATATGACGAAAATTTCTTATTTAATAGACGATAAAAATAATAAATATATTCCTAATTCATGGGACGGCGGCACAGGAGGCCACCATCTTTCCGGCACTCTTTATTTTTCAGAGCCCGTTAAAAACACGAAAACAATGAAACTTGTTATAGAAAACGTCTATGGCGTTGAAAAAAGGGAATTTTTTTGGGAAATAAATTAGTATAATAATATATATGGGCAAAATAACACAAAAAACAACATTAAAAGAAATACTTAAAAACCCAAAAGCCAGTGAAATTTTGACAAAGCACGGAGTGCCATGTATGTCATGTCCCTATGCTTCTTTTGAGATAGAAAAATTAGAAATAGGACAAGTTTGCAAAATGTACGGATTGAAAACAAACGAAATTTTAAAAGATATCAATCTTAAACCTTAAACTATGAAAGAAATTTTAAAAGTTATTGGCATGGATTGCGCTTCCTGCGCTAAGGCCATAGAAAATGCTGTCCTAAAAATTTCCGGGGTAAGTTCAGCCCAGGTTAATTTTGCTTCGCAAACTCTTTTGGTGGAATTTGACGAAACGAAAACAAGCATTAAAGATATAGAAAAGGCGGTAAACGACGCCGGCTACAAACTTTTGGCGGAAATAAAAACAGATGCAAACAAAGAGTCATTGTCTTTTAAGGTAATAGGCATGGATTCGCCTCATTGCGCTCAGATAGTGGAGAAAGCAGTAAAGACCCTGCCAGGCATAGAAAAAATAGATGTTGATTTTAACAACCAGAGAGCCAAGGTTGTGTTTGACCCGCAGAAAACAGAGTCCTCGCAGATTGAAAAAGTTATCAGCGATTCAGGATACCAGCCCATCAAAGAAACATCAGAAGCCCAGGACCTTTTAGAGCAGGAGAAGCATGAAAGGGAGAAGGAACTGCGCCAATTAAAAATAAAAGTTGTTGCCGGCGCTGTTTTGTCTTTGCCTATTTTTTTAGGAAGTTTTCCTGAATGGTTTGGTTTTGCGCCAAAGGTTCTGACTAACAATCTTGTTTTATTGCTCTTGACCACTCCTGTTCAGTTTTGGATTGGGCTAAGATTTTACAGCGGCTTAAGGCTGCTTTTTAAATACAGGACAGCTGACATGAATACTTTGATCGCCATTGGCACTTTAGCCGCCTATTTTTACAGCGCGGCAGTTGTTTTTTTCCCGGGATTTTTTAGCGCAGGAGGCATAGCTCCCAAAGTTTATTTTGACACATCAGCTATTATTATTACTTTGATTTTATTAGGTCGCTATCTTGAGCTTTTAGCAAAAGGCAGGGCATCTGAAGCCATAAAAAAACTAATGAAGCTTTCGGCAAAAACAGCCAGGGTTATCCGCGAAAATAAAGAACAGGAGATTCCAATTGAAGAAGTAAAAGCTGGCGATATTATTATTGTTCGGCCTGGCGAAAAAATTCCGGTTGACGGCGAGGTAACAGAAGGATATTCGCAGATAGACGAATCAATGGTCACGGGTGAAAGCATGCCTGTTTCTAAAAAAGCGGGAGACAAAGTAATCGGAGCCACTATTAACCAGACAGGCTCTTTTAAATTTAGGGCGACTAAAGTCGGCAAGGAGACTCTTTTAGCCCAAATTATTAAAATGGTAGAGCAGGCGCAAGGCTCAAAAGCGCCGATTCAGCGCCTGGCAGATGTTGTTTCTTCTTATTTTGTGCCGGCAGTTATTGTCATCGCTGTTTTAACATTTATTGTATGGTTTTTTGCGGGACCGGAGCCAGCTATTGCCTTTGCCTTGGTTAATTTTGTGGCAGTTTTGATTATTGCTTGCCCTTGCGCCTTGGGGCTGGCAACGCCTATGGCTATGATGGTAAGCATGGGAAGTTCAGCAGAAAAAGGAATACTGATAAGGGACGCCGCTTCTTTGGAAATTGCCCGTAAAATTAAGTCTATAATTTTAGATAAAACAGGAACTTTAACCCAGGGCAAACCGGCTGTAACAGATATTGTTGCAGTAAGCGGAGAACAGCGTTCGGAGTTATTGCAAATCGCCGGCTCTGTTGAAAAAAAGTCAGAGCACTCTTTAGCAAG
>Ga0209518_1001464_pt1 | contig 25060 bp, 25 predicted proteins | sample RifGroB1_FD_183993 | JGI IMG/M metagenome (GOLD analysis project Ga0209518, IMG submission 183993) | Groundwater microbial communities from Rifle, Colorado, USA - Groundwater B1 (SPAdes) (version 2) | ecosystem: Environmental > Aquatic > Deep subsurface > Groundwater | place: Rifle, Colorado...
TTTTGTAAATGGATCCCACTGCGGTTGGTTCAGTCCCTTTGATAAAAACCTCTTTACGAGTAGGAAATTCCGGTCGCGGCAAACCGCCGCCAAAACTATCAATGTCCATCTCGACAATATTGTCCGATCGGACAAACGGTTCATCCGGCAGATTTTTGATCACTTCGCGGATGATCCGGTTCCAGATCGGGGCGGCGCCAGTCACACCCGATGCTAGCGACGGATGCATCGGACTATTGTCATTATTACCTACCCAAGTACCCACGATCCGCGAGCGCGTACCGCCAACTGTCCAGTTATCACGTTTGTCATCGGTAGTTCCGGTTTTGACAAATGCATTTTTGCCGGTGACTGCCAGGTATGAATTCTCGCCAAACTCTAGTACCCGAGCGCCGTTGTCGGATAAAATATGCGTGATCAAATAAGCAATATCCGCATCCATCACCCGTTTACCACTGGTAGTTTTGTATTCAAACAAGGTTTTTCCTTTTTGATCACTCACCTTCAGGATCGCGATCCTGTCATGTCTAGTGCCTCCGGTAGCTAATACACCGTAGGCTCCCGCCAGATCAATAAGTTTTACTTCCCCTCCTCCTAAGGTGACTGACAAACCAAACCGCGACAGGTTCTCCTGTGTTGGTTCGAGTGTGGTCAATCCCATGTCATAAGCTTGAGTTAGCATATTTTTCACTCCGGCCAAAGCCAAAGTTTTGACCGCCACCATGTTGATCGAGTTACCCAATGCATAGCGCATCTGCATCGGGCCGTGCCATTTGAGATCGTAGTTTTTGGGTGAGTAATCTTTTTGGCCCGCACCGCCAGGAAATTTAGTCTCCACATCCATGACGATTGAGGCCGGGGTATAGCCATTTTTGAAAGCGACCGCGTAGGTGATGGGTTTGAGGGCCGATCCTGGCTGTCTCAGACCCTGGGTGACGACATTAAATTTGGCGCCAGCCGAATCAGTCGCCGAATAGTCTTTACTGCCAACCATAGCCAAAATTTCCCCGGAATTTGGGTCCAAAACAATGGCTGCCCCATTTCCAACCCGCAGATTTTTGGCTTTCTCCACTTCTTCTTTGACTATTTGTTCGACTTTTTCTTGGAGCTTAAGATCGAGTGTGGTATTTACTCGCAATCCGCCTTCTTCCACCAATTTTTGGCCAAACTGCTGCTCTAAAAGTTCGCGGACATAAGTCACGAAGTGAGCCGCTTTAAACTCGTCATTGCCACCGGGAAAAGTCAGTTCGGTCAGTTGTTTTTTATAATCAGCTTCCTGATCTTTGGTGATATATCCATCTTCACGCATGCGGCGAATCACTTGTTCGGTACGCCATTTGTATGCATCTTTTTCACCCGTAAATGGCGAGTATTTAGTCGGTGTTTGAGGGAAACCTGCCAACACCGTCGCCTCAATTGGAGTGAGATCCTTGGCTTTTTTATTGAAGTAGTACTGGGCCGCCGACTCAATCCCATAAGTCGTACTCCCATATGGCGCCTCATTTAAGTACATTTGTAAAATTTCGTCTTTGGTATATTTGCGTTCGATCTGGATCGATAGAATAAATTCCTTGATTTTCCGGGGAAGGGTGCGCTCACCGGTGAGAAGTACGTTTTTTACCAGTTGTTGAGTCAAAGTCGATCCGCCTTCAAGTTTCCTGAAGAAAACGATATTAAAAATGGCCCGCAGCATACCCTTAGCTGAAAACCCCTCATGTTTGTAAAAATCTTTGTCTTCGATAGCTACAGTAGCCTGTTTCAAAACCTGCGGCATTTCCTCAAATGTGACCGGAATCCGGTTTTGATCACGAAAAATGTCATAAATCGGTTCGTTGTTGCGATCATAAATGATCGTTGACAATCCTTGAGAACGCCGGACCTTGTCCGGACGGGGTAAATCTTTGGCATACCACGCAAACAATATCCCCGTCATAAATACGCCGATAAGTAAAATCAGGAAAAAACCAGTGGCCAAAAAGGTGAGAAATTTGATCCGGGTCAAATGTTCGCGTCTCGAAGTACCGGTGATCCGCTGCAACTGCCGCCTCTGGAATATTTCAAACATAGGCAAATTGTAACAGTACCTGCTGTTTCTCGCAAATTGACAAATTAAACAGTCATGTTATCATGACATTATCTCTTTTATGAGACAATATACGTTGGCGCAGCGCAAATCTTTAGCTGACTTTTTTAACATGATCGCTGTGGCCTGGTTTACAGCCGGAATAATATCTCCTTTCTTTATCATATCAAAAACGATCATTGAATTGCTGTTATATCCGATTGCCGGGATAATTCTAACTTGGCTCAGCTTATTAATTTCATTATATTTACTTAAAGACATAAAATCATGATTCGACTCAGTTTTGAAAATGCATATTTTTTAGCCGTAATTATATCCAGTATATTTTTGATAGGAATATATTTTTATATTCGAAACAAAAGGTAATTGTATGAACCCATTAGCTATAATAGCCATTGTGTTAGCTTTAGTCGGAATATACATAGTCAACTCTGGCTTTAAAGAAAAACCTTGACACGATTTGATATAATACTTACACAATTTGAAAAAGCGTTGACGGAGACGAAGTAGGCGAGATTGAGTGACACTAGAGAGGAAGCGGATGGTGCAAGCTTCCCGAATCATTCAAACCGAAATACCCTCCGTTAGTCCCGAAGTGACGCTCTTGCGACGCGAGGCTGTAAGCCTCGGGAGCAAGTAAGTCTACTTCTGGGGCTGAGCTGACTCCCCAAATTAGTAAGGAGATCCGGGTAAGCCCGTGATAGCAGAAAAGCTTTGTCGCCCCGCTAAACGGGGTGGAGAAGCTCCAATGAGGCTAAGGTATAACCGACCTCCGGTCGGTTTTTTAGTGGCTGAAGCTACTAATTCTTAGCAAAGCAAGGTGGTACCGTTTTCGACGTAACGTTGAAAGCCCTTGTAGATTTCTCTAAGCAATTAGAGAAGTTTGCAAGGGCTTTTTTGGGAGGTGAAACTATATGGAAAACGAACAAGACGTCTGTCGATTTATCGGAATTAAAGGACAATGTCAAATAGCAAAAGCTGTAAACCCAAAACCTAGTAGAAGCAGCGAAATTGGGGCAGTAACAAAAGGTGGACTGGTCTGTAGCGCCAAAAACGATCCGGTGCGGCAAGCTACTTGTGACTGTTTTGTCCCAAGACAACAAATTAGCCGCACCAAATGGTTAGAAGATTTTCAAGAAGGATAAGCATATGAGTTTAGATCATGAATTAAAATCAGAAGCTCAAAAGGGCATTGAGGCTCATTTGATAAAACGGGTTCTTTCAGAAACCTGTCGTAAGCATGCAAACAGCATAGTAGATGCAGATATTGCTTTTGAACCTAAAGGCACAAACGTCTTTGTGGGTATTGGACTTGCGACCCAAAATAGGATTTCTGCAGGGTTGGGACTGGGTATCATACCCATGGCTTGTGTCGCCGCGGATATTCAGGCAGACATGCGAAGGATGGGATTAGCTTCTTCCCTGGTAGTCCTCATCGCCGACCAGCATGCCTTGGCCAAACATTCGGATCCGCCTAAAACAGCTGAGATTCACCGCGTGGCAGAATCAGTACAAAAATCTGCTGAAAGACTATTCGGATTTTTAGGAGTTGCGGTACAAATCATCACAGCCACAAATTATTTGTGGCCGAATATTGATGGAGGTTATGTCGCAAGAGAAACTACTGACATCGTCCACGCACACGAAAGTTTGGGTTGCGGCATAAAAGTTGGTTGGCAAACAAACCGTAAACCGCTTCACGGAGGTGCACCTCTTAGAGATGAACGCTGGTTTGATGCTCAAGCCAAAACCATCGCAGGCACTCGGTTAGAACACATGTCTTTTGTAAGAACTGCCGAATGGATGAGTCGCAAAACACAGTTAGATCCCAAAAGTTTACCAAAAAAAAGCACTCGAATAGTCGAGCAGTTCAGACCTATTCCGTACGGCGAAACAGAAGTGATTCGAAAACAAATATCAATCAATACTAGCCCGCAACACTTACCACTGCCACCATACATCGGAGAACCCGGATTTCACTTAGGTCTCCCTATGCGAGTTGCGGAATTAGTGCAAAAAGAAGAGGTAACCAACCTGATCGTAAAAGCACTTTCAGGATTTGATAGCACACTCAAAAAAACGCTAAGAGTACAAACAAAAACTGCAAAGTGGGAATTGCTGCAGCGGCTGATCGATGCCTGCGCAGCAAGTTAGGAGTTGTATGGACACGAATGATAACTTTAAATTTTGGCAGCAACATAAAACATCTAGTTATGTACATTTCGCCAGGAAAACCAAGCTGCATCACTTTAACATGGGTGAATTTTTATTGGCAAAACACGCAATTGCCTATCCAGATCCTACTCAGCACGCTTTAAAAACTGAGTTTTCGAGACTATGGAAAGTGAATCCTGACTGGCTCAGTCTCGGTTGTGGTAGTGATGAGATTATTGAAACAATACCTAGGATTTTCTTAAATTCTGGTGACACCGCTTTAGTTGTAACACCAACATTTTTTCGCTTCTTAGATGCCACACGTAAAATAGGTGCCAGTGTAATTGAAATTGCTACGGAAAAGGAGAAGGGCTTTAACGTTACAGAAATGACTATCTCAGATATCATCAGAGTCACACACGAGAAAAATGTCAAGCTTATCTGGCTGTGTAATCCTAACAACCCGACTGGTAACATCATCCAGGAATCCCTAATAGCTAAACTCGTGAACTCAATCAAAACGCTAGTAGTGATTGATGAGGCTTTTTTCGGCTTGTCACCCATATCAAATATGATGCGCCTGCTCGTTTCAACTCGCAACAATATTATTTTGCTACGTTCCATGTCTAAAATTGATGGACTGGCGGGCTTGCGCATAGGCATCGCTATTTCGAATAGCGAAATAATAAAAGTTTTTGAAGAGTGGCGGTTACCATTTAATATCCCTAAATTATCTCTTGATTTTGCGGTTAATCATCTCAAAAATATTCGCAAACTTAAGCCAAATACAAAATTTATCAATCACGAGAGAACTCGTATTCTTGAAAGCATCCGACTCTCGAAACACTTAAAACTTGGGGGACAATCTCAAACTAGTATTTTTCTACTCAGACATAAAAAACAAAATTTGTTTGACCTACTTCTTAAACAAGGCATATTGGGTGCAGATATGAGCAATACCCCAGGTTTGGAAAGATTAGGTTTTGTGCGCCTAACTATCAAATCAAAAAGAGAAAACGATTTCCTTTTGATGACACTTAGAAAAATTGATGCCTGTGTGATATAGTAAAGGAAATATATGGACGCAATTGAGACATTACTGACTCGTGGGGTTGACAAAATTTATCCCAGCCGCGACGAACTGGAAAAAATGTTGCGTAGCGGCAAAAAGCTGAAGCTTTACCAGGGCTTTGATCCGAGTGGTGCCAACTTGCATATCGGACATGCAGTGGGACTGCGGAAACTGCGTCAATTTCAAGATTTAGGCCATAAAGTTATTTTTCTTATCGGCGATTTCACTGGAATGATCGGGGATCCCTCCGGAAAAAAAGACGCCCGCAAACCTTTGACTCAGGAACAAGTACTGGCAAATGCCAAAGACTATAAGCTGCAGGCTCAAAAAATATTACGTTTTGAGGGACCAAATGCAGTTGAAATCAAATTCAACTCCGAATGGAATAAAAAGCTAAATTTTGAGGAAGTTTTACGCTTGGCCAGTCAATTTAGCGCCCAACAAATGTTGGAAAGAGATATGTTTCAAAACCGGTTGAAAGAAGGTAAAGAAATTAGTCTTGTTGAATTCTTATACCCAATTATGGTCGCTTACGATGCAGTGGCGATGGATGTGGATCTCGAAGTGGGAGGCACAGACCAAACGTTTAATATGTTGGCTGGGAGAAAACTTCACCGACATAGACTGAACAAAGAAAAATTTGTGATGACAGTACCGCTTCTTACCGATTCAAGTGGCAAAAAAATCGGCAAGACCGAGGGAAATGTGATTGGTATCACGGATGACCCCAATGATTTTTATGGCAAAATCATGTCTCTGGGAGATGATGCTATCATACCCTGTTTCACGCTGCTGACCGATCTGCCGTTAGTCGAAATCGAACACGTAAACCAGGCAATGAAGAGCGGAGAAAATCCGATGACATTTAAGTCCAAGCTTGCTTGGGAACTGACTAAACAGTTTAATTCCGAAACTGCCGCCCACCAAGCCCAAGCCCATTTTGTGACCACTTTTCAAAAGGGGAAAATAAGTGAAACTCTGGATGAATTAGCGATAAGTCAACTGCCGTCTCAACCAATCTCAATTACTGACCTTTTGCTTTTGACCAAGTTTGCCAGCAGTAAATCCGTAGCCCGCAGATTGATTGAACAAGGAGCGGTCGAAATCGACCAGACAGTGGTCGACATCGTAAATACCAACGTCACTCTCAAACCGGGCATGACGATGAGAGTAGGGAAGAAGAGATTTCTCAGGTTCACCTGAGAAAAATTATCCAATTCTCAAATAATCCCTGCCTTGCCGGCAGGCAGGCAATTATCCAATCATCAAATATATTGGATAATTTGAAATTTGATTATTGGTATTTGTTGGATAATTACTATGCATTGGTTTCGTAAACACGAAAAATTGGGGAAAATTTTGATAATTATCGCCTCACTGGCTCTGGTTGTGAGTTCCCTCTTGCCGTTTATAATATACCTCCGATAATATGGATTGGCACACACCAGTCAGATTTGTTCCCGGCATTGGCCCGATTCTGGCTACCAAACTCGAAAAGTTGGAAATTTTTATTGCCGGTGATTTATTGACCCACATACCCTTTCGCTACGAAGATTACAGCGTGATTTCAAAAATTGCCAATCTCCAAGCCGGAGAGACGGTGACGGTCATCGGCCAATTTACAACGCTTAAAAATGCCTATACCAAGCGCGGTTTCAACTTGCAAAAAGCCGTAATTACAGATGAAACCGGAAGCCTGGATGTCACTTGGTTTAACCAGCCCTTTTTAGTCAAAACTTTTAATAGCCACGCTGGCCTTGTCGCTTTAGTTGGAAAAGTGGACATGAATGGGTTTAAATTGGTACTACCATCGCCCCAATACGAAATAGTCAAACCCAATACTCCGCTTATTCACTCCGGCAGGATTGTCCCGATTTACCCGGAAACTGCAGGCATCACTTCCAAGTGGTTGCGCACGCGGATTTTCTCATTGCTTGAGACTTCAATCACACATGAATATTTACCCACCACACTTATTAACACTCTGGGATTTATAAGTTTCCCAGACGCGCTCTCAACTATCCACTTTCCTAAATCTTTAAATCAAGTCGAAGCCGCCCGAAGGCGACTGGCCTTTGATGAATTATTTATCAGACAGTTTGAGGCCCTCATGAAACGCCGCGAGTGGAATAAACACATTTTAACCAAACCTTTGCAGATTAATGAACAGAGGTTGCAGAAATTAATTGCGTCTTTGCCTTTTACCCTAACTCCAGCGCAAGAAAAAGTAATCGACCACATTATCGCTGATTTAAAATCAAATAAACCCATGAACCGTTTGCTCCAGGGCGATGTCGGCTCTGGTAAAACCGTAGTGGCAGCTATAGCCATGTATATCACCTATCTGAATCAGGGAAAATCTCTAATCATGGCTCCGACTGAAATTTTGGCCGAACAACATTATCAAACATTAAATGAATTTCTCACTCCATCTGGAATCAAAGTAGGAATCCAAACGGGGTCAAAAAAAGATATTAAGCCCTCCTCACCTCCCCTTAAATTAAGGGGAGGAAGGGTGGGGTTATTTGACGTCCTCGTCGGCACCCACGCGCTTCTTGAAAAAAAAGTCAAACTTGATGATGTCAAACTAGTCGTGATTGACGAACAGCACCGGTTTGGAGTCAAACAAAGATCAATCCTTCGCGAAAAGGGGGAATCACCCCATGTTTTGACCATGACTGCGACCCCAATTCCGCGAACTGTGGCCCTCACTCTGTATGGCGATTTGGATTTATCAGTCATTGACCAAATGCCCAAGGGCAGAAAAACTATCAAAACTTGGGTAGTGTCTCAAATAAAACGGGCCGCAGCCTATGGCTGGATCCGAACTCAAGTCAAAAATACTTCGCAACAAGCTTTTATAGTCTGTCCCTTTATTGAACCATCCGAATCTATAAGCACGGTTAAAGCTGCCACCCATGAATTTAACCATTTGCGTGCGGATGTTTTCCCGGATTTACGCCTCGCCTTACTTCACGGCAAACTGACTTCCCGACAAAAACAAACTGTTTTAACTGACTTCAGACACGGTAAATATGATATTTTGGTCTGCACACCGGTAGTTGAGGTAGGTATTGATATTCCTCAAGCCACCATCATGCTGGTTGAGGCAGCCGAGCGTTTTGGCCTCGCCCAACTCCACCAACTTCGAGGCCGAGTAGGCAGAAGTGATACCCAATCCTATTGCTTATTATTTACTTCAGAGAACACTTCTCAAGCTTTGGGACGCCTAAAACATCTCGAAACAGCAGCCACAGGGGCAGAACTCGCCGAACTTGATTTTAAAATTAGAGGCCCGGGCCAAATATATGGTCTGGCTCAACACGGCCGTGACCAACTCAAAATAGCTACATTTGGAGACTTGCAACTTATCGAATTGGCCAGGATTGAGGCGCAAAAGCTGTTTGCAGCTGACTCAACCCTTAGTCAACTCCCACTCTTGAAAGAGCGCGTGAGATCAGGTAAAATAGGGGAAATAGTACCGGATTAAATTATCCAATTCTCAAATAAATACCAATTATCCAATAAGTACCAATAAATTGGATAATTTGAAATTTGATGATTGGATTATTGGATAATTATTATGGCACCTTTACCCAAACGCAGACATTCATCAAGGAGACAGGCCAAACGGACTCGGGCTCTAAAACTGGACCAGGTCACGCTAGTCAAATGCCCGCAGTGTAGTGAAATGACCACCCCACATCAGGTCTGTCGCAATTGTGGCTATTACGCCGGTAAACCGATAATTATCAAAAAAGAGAAAAGCAAAAAATAACCTTCAGCCATCAGCTGTCAGGGAAATTTATCTAACTCTGAAAGCTAATAGCTGACTGCTGACAGCTGAAACATGAAAACTTCTCAAGATCCCAGACACAAACAAAGAACCCAAATCGTGAAGGACTTGTTTGCCCAAAGTTATCACAAACAAGCCTTTACTTCTCCCAAAACTCCCCAAATCCTCGCCCGTCTATCCGAAATCGATCCGCAAATCCAGTCTGCCGCTCCGGAGTGGCCGCTCGGCAAGGTGGCCAAAGTGGATCTCGCGATATTAAGACTGGCCGTATACGAACTGACGCTCACGAAACAAGAACCACCTAAAGTCATCATCGACGAAGCAGTGGAACTTGCCAAAGAGTTCGGTAGTGAGACTAGCAGCAGTTTTATTAACGGCGTTCTGGGAACCATCATAAAAAAAATGACTAATTCCTAATTTCTAATGCAAATTACGAAATATTAGCCTTGTCATTGCGAGGAATGAAATGACGAAGCAATCCCGATTGAATCGAGATCGCCACGGTCGCTAACGCTCCCTCGCGATGACAAACTATTACTAATTTTAGCTTCGTAATTTCGTGATCGCATTAGATATTTTAAAGATATGGATCATTTTAAACCATTACTAGACAAACTTGGTATCCAATTTAAAAATCCAAACTTACTCATCGAAGCCTTTACCCACCGTTCTTATCTAAATGAAGCCGGTAAGGACCGCCATTCCAATGAGCGGCTGGAATTTTTGGGCGATGCGGTTTTGTCGTATCTGGTTTCCCACCACCTGTTTCAAAATTACCCAACCCATCCGGAGGGACTTTTGACCAATTTAAGATCGACTATCGTCAAAACCGAAACTTTGTCCGATATTGCTGGAAAACTCAATTTGGGCAACTACCTTTTCTTAAGCCACGGCGAGGAAAAAGGCGGCGGCAGAGAAAATCCGTCTCTTCAAGCTGATACTTTTGAAGCATTGTTGGGAGCCATTTTTCTGGACCAAGGGATCGGTCAGGCTGAAGTCTTTTTAGAGACTATCCTATTCCCCAAAATTCCGGAAATCATCAGCAGTCAACTCCACACCGACTACAAAAGCAAGTTACAGGAAGTAGTTCAAATGACCTCGGATATGCCTCCCACCTACAAAATCGTCAAAACCGAGGGTCCCGATCATGCAAAACTTTTTTGGGTGACGGTGGTAGTTGACGGTAAGCCTCACGAAGTCGGTTCCGGACGCAGTAAACAGGAAGCCGAGCAGGACGCAGCAGCCAAAACCCTTGAGAAAATGGGGAAAATATAGTAGAATTGTAGTTTACAGTAAGCAGCTTGCAGTTATTTACTGCGAACTATGAACTACAAACTGTGAACTAATATGGCTCTTAAAATTCGCTTACAACTCACAGGCAAACGCAACGCCCGCACCTTTCGGGTAGTGGCAGTTGACGAATCAGCCAAAAGAAACGGTAAAGTAGTGGAACTATTAGGCTTTATCAATCCTTTGACCAAACCTGTGACCAAAGGTATTAACGCCGAACGCCTAGCCTATTGGCAAAAACAAGGGGCTCAAGTAACACCGGCGGTCAAAAAGTATCTATGAAGGATTTAGCCTTGTTCTTACTACATTCTCTGGTGGATGATGAAGCGGCGGTCGAAATCACCGAAACCGAATCGGATTTGGGCGGAGTCACCTTAACTATAAAAGTCGCCAAAGAAGATATGGGTCGGGTGATCGGCCGCGACGGCAAAGTCATCCGTTCCATAAGAGATGTGATCAAAATTTTAGCTTTGAAACTCAATAAACACGTGGATGTGGTACTCGCAGAATAATTATCCAATTCTCAAATAATCCAATTATCCAATCATCAAATATATTGGATAATTTGAAATTTGATTATTGGTATTTATTGGATAATTATGATATTTTCCATCATCACCCTTTTCCCCGAAATTTTTGCTCCTATCCTCAATCACTCGATTTTAAAGCATGCCCAAGCTAAAAAACTCACGGAAATTCGCATTGTCAATCCGCGTGATTTTGCCACAGATAAGTATAAAACCGTCGATGACCATCCATTTGGTGGGGGAGTAGGTATGATTTTAAAAGTAGATATTTTGACAGCAGCTATCAAAGCGGCCAAACAAGCAAAACCAGGACTTAGAACTTGGACGATCTTACTTGACCCTAAAGGCCAAACTTATACTCAAGCTCTGGCCAGGTCTTTGATCACATACGACCATCTCATTTTGGTTAGTGGACATTATGAGGGCGTTGACTTCCGGATCACAAAATTTGTTGACCAAACTATATCTATCGGAAACTATATTTTGACCGGCGGGGAAATTCCGGCATTGGTCATGGTTGACAGTATCACGCGTTTGCTTCCCGGAGTCCTTAAACCCGAAGCTACCAACCAAGAATCCTTTACCAAAGATTCACTCGAAGCACCGCAATATACCAGACCGCGGTCGTTTCGCAACTTGGACGTGCCGCAGATTTTACTCTCTGGAGATCATAAAAAAATTCAAGCTTGGCAAAAAACCCAGTCCAGCCGCCTCACCCGCCGCAAACCACAAGTTTAATTATTTAACGTAACTTTCAAACCAATTTAATGACTTCCTTAATAATAGGATTGGTGTACATTTACTATAAGCAAAGAAGGCAGGTCAGGAATTACGCCCTCCGTCATTGCGAGGAGTCGAAGACGACGAAGCAATCTATACAGTAGAAGATTGCTTCGCTACACTCCTGCCTGCCGGCAGGCAGGTCGTTTCGCTCGCAATGACCAACTAAATCAACTTCTACTGCGTAACTCTATGCAGGTTATAAATTTATTTAAACAAATTCGTCTTGCCCGTAGGCAGATTTTGATTGACTCCTGCAGATAGGGAACTAGTCTCCGGATAGCTAGCTAGCGCCGCCAGGATATTTTGTTCCTCGTCCGTGATCTGTGGCAACTGACTATCGATCTCACCAATTTCTACTATCGGAGGTAGGTAATAAGCATTTAAGTTAAAGATGGCGCTTAAACTATCCGAACTCTCCAGTGAAAAACTGATTTCAGCAGTCTGGATATCGAAAAGCGGCCGGGTCGTCTGCACCTGTTTCAGAAAATTTCGCAGTTGTTCGCTCGTTCCGTGCGTGGTGATAACGATCGGCAACGTGTTGGCTGTTTGACTGATGACACTTACCGCGGGTTTAGCTTTGTCTGTGGCCACTTTGGGAGCCGGTCTGGCCGCTTCCGTAGACACAATTCCTGGCGATAAGTTTATCGAGTCGATGACCAGTTGTGTCGTACCAGATAAATTGTCCAAAGCACTCAATAGGGAACTCGCGTCTTTAGTTTGAGGTAAAGCTGTTTCTGCTTCTTGCAAAAGTTGGGTGGTTTTTTCGCTTGTCACCGATTGGAGCAAAGCTAGTTTTTTCTTGAGTGCCTCTAGTTGTATTTTCTTTTGTCCAACCAGGTTTTGGTTGCTTTTAATAAAATCCACTTTCGGTAATAACACATTCAAAGTAATCAGCAAAATCAACATCCCGCTTCCTACGGGGAGAAAAATGAAACCATAACGATCCCAGACAAATTTTTTAATGCGTTTCATAAGCTCTTTTTGACGATTTCACTTACGTTCAAACCTATATTGTAACTGCCGTCTGGATTGAATCCGATCGAGTTTAATTCCACGCTGTGAAATTTTTGCGTCGCTTCTCCGACCAAAACGTTGATATACCCGTCAAGACGCGGAGTATCATCAATATGGACGGTGAATGTGGTCTGACCGGCACCATTTAGGCTTAAATTATTTAGGATACCACCGGCTAATTCCAAGTTTTTATAAAAAGCGAACTGGTCAGCAAAGGGATAGCGATTTTTCTGAATGAAAGCCACGGCCTGGGCCTTTTGTTTTAATACTAAATACATGCCTTCGTTTCGGGCTAAAGATTTGATTTGTTCGCGCGTCTGATTTAGTGAAGCATCCAGCTGATCAAGTGTCCGGGTCAGATAAAATGAGTAGCCCAGCACTCCGAGTAAGATCAAGGCGTAGATTCCGAGCACCGGTGGTAAAAAGCGTTTGATAAACTTCCATGTCTCAACCACGTTGGGATTCGGACGCCGTGTATCAAAGCTTAGGTTAATTTCTCGTGATGGCATAATAAAGTTAATAGTTCATAGTTAATAGTAGAATTTTGTGTTTTCAAAAATCGGAGAAATACCAAAACTTCGAACCACGAACTATGAACTTCGAACTATGTCAACCAAAGGCTGATCGGCCTTTGGCCGAAACTTTAAACTGCAAATCAATCAAATTTCGCGCATAGCCAGCCCCACCGCTACTGCAAATACAACGCCTTCATCTTTCAATTTGTTGAAGCGTTCTTGATTCATCTGCACTCGGGTCCAGGGATTGCCAACTTGTGTCTCAATCCCGGTTTCCTCGACCATGATTTCGACCATTCCCGGCAATTTTGCTCCGCCACCGGAAAGAATGACGCTTGAGATCACTTCATCCGGATATTTATCCTGGATATATGTCAGCGCGCGCTTAATTTCTTCGGAAATGACCGAAAATAGAGGCTTTAGCGAATGATAAACTTTGCCTTCCAATTGGTCCTTCTGAAGTCCGTAAGTTTTTTTGTATTCCTCAGCTTGTGGCACCGGAAAACCCAAATCTTGAGACAGGGCTTGAGTAAAACTCACTCCGCCAGTAGGAATTGAACGGGTGAAGATGATCACGCCACCTTTTAGGATCGAGAAATCCGTAGTTTGGGCGCCCAAGTTGATGACCAACACTGTCAAAGGTTTATCGGCCACCGATGGCAAAAGTGCGCGTGAGGCGGAAATGATCTCGGTTTCCATGGCAGACACTTCCAGATCGCATAAATCCAATACTTTATTGTAGCGCTCAATTACGATTTTGGGTGCGGCTACGAGTAGTACGTCCAGTTTTTTGTTGCCTTCAGTATCCAGTGATTCACCGACGATCGAAAAATCCATTTGCACCTCGGCTAGCGGAAGCGGGATGTATTGCTCGGCCTCCCATTTGATCGCGCTGGAGAGCTCTCTTTCCGATAACGGCGGTACCTGAATCACTCGCGTAAACACATTGGTTTCTGGCAAAGCGACGTTGACCACATGAGTCCTGACGTTTCCGTCTTTGAAAAGTTTTTTGATGACTGTGGCCATCGCTTCGTGATCGATGTCGGCATCGGAATTGAGACCTTTGGCCGGGGATTGAGTCATACCGACACTTTTGAGCTCAAAACGCCCTTTCCCTAGTTGCAGCATTTCCACATACTTGATGTATTTTGACCCCAAATCCAGACCTAGGACAGGTTTTGCCATAATTTTTTACCTTTGTTTTATGATCATAACGGATTGCTTGTATAAATTTCAATCACTATGTGAGACATCTCCTCCGGTACTATAAAGCACATGGTCTAGAAATGGCGCGGGAATGGCATACGGATCAATCACATTGATTTTGCGGACTGCATCTCCGGCCATTCCGGTCGAGGTAATATTGTTGCCCTGTTTCGGCAGTGCCACGCCGGTCGGGTTAACTGCGATCGAACTGGCTGCAAAAAACGGCTGAAACCGCAAAGCCAACGGAATAATATTGGCGTTACTATTTACATCGACTTTTAAATCATTTTTAAAGTTGATCTGAGCACGCTTATTATAACCAGGATCAGAACACGAGCCCAGGCCAACCACGTCTAAAAAGCCGGTGACACCATCATCAGGGTCATAACCAATATAGGAGCTTTTGTAGGTTCCGGATTCTTTGTAAAACAAGGTTACGCCGATAGCCGGTTCGGGAGTATTATCCGTAAAACACAGGTCTATTTGAGTAGATAAATAGGCCTGAGCTCTGTCTTCGATCAAGTCTCCGGTCGGATCGTGCGGCACCATCCACACTGTAAAGGTTTCACCCAGTTGCACCGGGTCTTGTTTGATAGACGGATAGATACCAGTGCCCGCAATATCTGTATTGACTACGGAATAAGTCACCCCGGATGCTACAGCTACCGGACTGGGTGAAGGATCCCCTTGTTCGAGAGTCACCGGATATCTGATCGTTTCTTCTACCCCAGCTTCCGCTGCGTTGAAGGCCCGGTTGGAATCCGTGACTTTGGTCGTGAGTGATATATCCGTAGTCGTCCGACCAACCAGTAATAGTCCGGAGGTGAGTCCCACGATCATCACTAATAATAGCACCAATACCATTTGCCCGCTCTGGTTTCGGGCCTTGTTTACTTTAACTCTATTGCGTTTCATACCGTATATTTACTATACCATAAATTTTTTCTGTCAAACACCTCCCACTTCCCGTTTTAATTCTCAATTCGTAATTAACCTGAGTTACGAAATGAGTTATTACTATTCTATTTGTTATAACATCAGGACTTACGTACTTCGTCATTGCGAGGAGGGATGTACCAGACGGTACGTCCCGACGCGGCAATCTTGATTATAGAGATTGCTTCGCCTCATTCCTGCCTGCCGGCAGGCAGGTCATTTCGGCTCGCAATGACATAGAATTCTCAATTCTCAATTCGTAATTATCTCACGGTGCTACTTCTTGCCAGTTGATGGGTAGTTCTTTGAGAGCTCGGGGAGCATTCCGCCAGAGGTCAGGCCGGTAGATGAAGAGTTCTCCGGGATGAGAAGAGTTGTAGTCATTAAGGTCACGTTTAAATAAAAAGCTTTGGGCCACATAAGTCCCGGCTGCGATCAGTTGGTTATCTATCCCAACATTGCCTTCAGTAGTCATGGTACTATTTGTGATAAAGACTCCGGTTAAGTTGGGATCGGTGAAGCGATTGGGAGTGGGTTGGGTGACGGTGAAGGGAAAAGGAATAGAACCATAGCCGGTGGTAGATCCGATCGTGACTGTACCTTTGACGATAAAGGCTAAAAAGCCACCGTCATCAACGGTGATCTTCTGATTTTGGTCTAAGTTAATAGCCAGGTTGCCTTCGACAAAGACGATGATGCTTTCACCGGGGTTGACTCTCCAGCCACCACCATTGACTGTGACATCTGGAACATTAGTACTGTTGGTGTAGACTGCCGGTTGAGTAAGGGTTCCGTAGCCAGATGAAAAATCAACTTTGTAAGTGATGTTACCTGAAAGAGCAGTCTTGGGACTGAATTTGTTGAAGTAGTAATCATAGTAGGAAGCAGGATAAGTATTAGCAGTGGTGCCGGACTTACCTGCCAGGAAGGCATTGGCCGGGAAAGGATATGGGTTGTCAGTACCGAAGTTGGCAGTACTGACGTAACTGACTACTCCGGCATTGAGACCAGCTTCTTCAGAGGTTAGGAAGTATTGATTGGTGGGGACTTTGAGACTGAGACTATTATTGGAGTGGGTACTGCCTCCCCGGGTACTAAACCAACCATTGTAGGTAGTATAGCCCAAGTCCCAGTCTAGGCCGAGTGAGGTAAGAAGAGCGGTGGTACAGCCTCCGGGAATCCCGGGAGGACACCAGGTACCGGGAGGATTAGTATCCCGGACGCAGCTACGGATAAAGGTATAGCCGGTGGGAGGAGTGGAAGTCGTGAAAGTATAGTCTCCAAGGAAGAGATTGGTGAAAGGAGTGTAGGAAAGGCTACTGGGAAGACTGCCATTGGTGATCGGAGTGGGGCCGGAGAGGGAAAAGGTGGTGACTCCGGGAAGGGAGGTGACGGAGGATAAAGGACAACTGTTACTGAATCTGTCTACTGCTACTGCCCGGGCGTTGATGGTAGAGACGGGGGTGGGGGTAGGAGTTGGGGTGGGAGTCGGAGTGGGGGTGGGAGTGGGAACGGGTGAAGGGGAAGGCGTAGGTGAAGGCGCCAGACAAGTGAGGGTTTTGGGTGTATTGGATAAATTTACCCAAGTCCCTGATTGTTGACCATCCTGGGCTTGGACGGTGATAGAATGGGCCACGTTGTTTGAGATCAAACCCCAAAGACTGACGTCAAAAGCACATGTTCCGCTTGGACAAATCCCGGTTAAGTCACTTCTAAAATTTCTGGCTGTGGTAGTAATTATTGGAACAGGAACAACATCAGCAAATACCCGAATCCTCAAGTCGACGTTGGTATCATCCGGATCAGTCGCCCAACCGCCGGCGCGACAAGTGGCTTGGGGTTGAGAACCTGATTGGCCATCGTGATAACCGGTAGGCACCGTGTTACCGCTACAGACTTTGGTTCCGGTACTGCAATTATTACACCCATCCCAACCGCAGGCACTACCCTGGCAGACATTGTTACAGCCTGAAGTATCACAGCCTCCAGGCACACACCCTCCGGGAGAGGGAGTAGGGACCGGAGAGGAAACCGGTGCGGCACAGCAGTTGATATAGTTTCCACCTGTACATCCGGTACCATCATTTTCGATCGGGCCGTTGCCTCCGGCACAAACCCCATACACACACGAACACACCCAGGTACAACTATTGGTACAGGTGATTGGAATATTCGCGGGGCCTCTTACATATGGACTACAATCTCCTACTGTTGTTCCGGTTACACCACCGTGAGAAATGCACGCACTATATGTCGAACCGCAACTATTTACCGTACTGTTTGTACAAAACCAATTTCCAACTGTACAACAATTATTTCCATTCGCCATAGTCGGCGAACCTCCTGCTGTACATCCATAAGTATTAGTCGTTGAGTAATCCCCACTGCAACTTCCGGCAAAAGCCTTGTCAGTTTTAATTAAAAATACAAAAAGAAAGAGTACAAACAAACAACAAAGTTTACCTAATTTGTCATTATCCGGCTTGACCGGATAATCTTTATAAGTAAAAAATCTGGATTCCCGCTTTTCGCCCGAAAGACGGTCAGCCTTTGGCTGACGCGGGAATAACAACCTAAATAATGAAACGCAATGTAATCCTAATAAAAGTCTATTTCTCAATCTCATACAGTTCAATAAAATATGGGGTCTGCTTCTGGTAAGACTGGAACATCTCGGCATCCGGTTCTTTGTTATCCGGCAAAGAATGGCCATTGACGAAACGCAGGAGTTGAGCTTCGAGGTGCCAGCTTTTATCAATCTCCTGCCAGATCACCGGGTCTGACTGGATAGTCAGAGTAAGTATCCCGCGGCTGGCATTTACCCCCACTGACCCGATAGTTTTAATCCGGATATTTTCGGTATTTAGTGGCTGAGGTTTGTCAGAGTAACGGATAATAAGTTTTTGGACAGGCTGATAGTTGGTAAATTCGTTTTGCCATTTCCAAAAATCTTTTTTATCCAGAAATTCGTTTAGACTCTGCAGATTGATGATCTTCAACCCGTACTTTGACGAGTCTGATCCGACAGATATTTTCGGCAAAAATAAAGCAGGGAAGAAAAAATATAGAGATGCGACTGTTATGGTGATAACTAAACCTATTCCAACCGCAACAAACAAGAGCTTGCGCAACATGATTCCATGTTAGTTAAAACAGGTGAAAGATTCAAGTGTATATTTTTAGGGGTTTTCGGTTGATAATGATCTTTTAGTCCAATAACGCATATTCTTCAAACTAAATTCTTCAGTTTCACCTCTAGGAAGGACTTGGAATTTTCCCAGAGAGTTTCTATAATATTAACTCCTTCCGAAATTAGATAATTTCTGATTCTTCTGCTAGAGTATAAGTATATGATTACTTATCCTGCCCTTATATCCCGTCCCAAGATATTTGCCCGTCTCACCGGCCATACTCCGGAAGAATTTGACTATTTATTTGATAAATTTAAGAGTGCCTATGAAGAGAAACTGCGCAGCAGACGGTTTGATTCCCGGAGGAAAAGAGCTGATGGTGCCGGCAGACCTTCTCATCTGAAAACATGGGAAGACAAACTGTTATTTATTCTCTTATATGTCCGTATTTATCCGCTGTTGTTTGTCCATGGACTCATGTTTAATCTCTCAGAAAGTAATGCTTGCTACTGGGTACATGAATACTTACCCATCCTGGATAAAGCATTAGGTTATGCCCATAAAAAGCCGGTCAGAATCAGAGGCAGAGGTTTAGATGAAATTATTGCTGAGTTTCCTGAATTGGTGGAACTGGGACTTTTAGGTGACGGGACTGAAAGACCAACCAGAAAACCTCAAAACAAAGATCACCGGAAAAGCTGGTATTCAGGGAAGAAGAAAAGACACACGAGAAAGAACGTCCTTTTAACCAGACCTGACAATACCCAAGTCCTGTATTTAGGTAAAACTCAAGACGGAAACGTCCATGATAAAAAAGCTCTTGAGGAAGAAGCCTTATCTGTGAGCAACATCCGTGATCCCGTTCCTTTAGGACTGGATTTAGGTTTTGCAGGAACTGATATTACCGGACTTAAAATTGTGATTCCCATGAAGAAACCTAAAGGCAAAGAACTGACTGAATTACAAAAGAGCCAAAATCATACCTTTGCCCAAATCAGAGTCAGGGTTGAAAATGCCATCTGTGGAGTCAAACGCTCTCATGCCGTAGCTGATACCTACCGGAATATCTCAGATGGCTTTGATGATCTGCTCATGAGTGTTGCCTGCGGACTCCATAATGTGCGAGTGGCATACCGTTATCAAAAAATGTAACATCAGTCTTAAAACAGGAACATTGCGTCTTAAAACGAATTAATTTCGGAAGAAGTTAAATATATATTCTAAATATTCTTTCTCAATATCTCTCATATTATTGAGCCATCCTGTTTCGATCAAATCGAAGGCATAATTAATCGAAATCAGGGCCGTAGACAACATCCACTTCAAGACGGTTGTCTGGATTTCCTGTTAGATTTATTTGTTGGGTTTGAGTAAATATTTCGATCGGTTTCATAAACTAGTTTTACAAATGAGGATTTTTAAGTAAGACTCCTAAAGAATTGAGGAAAAATATAATTATTTTTTTCCGATTTTGGTCCAATAGCGCATGTTATTTTGACTAGGTCCATTAACTTCAGATATTAGTTTGGCTTTTTTACCAATATAATCTCTATAATATATGTACTCCAGATATTTGGAATCTATTGTACTCATGTCACCTGTATTCCAATCAGTATCTATTAAAGTCAACGAATAATTGATTACACTTCGAACCCCTCTATCACCTTCATCATTATGTCTACCATATCCCAAGCTTCCATCAGCTAAGACAACCAGTGCTGGTTTATAGTCGCTATGCGAGGCATCCCCGTAGATAAAAATCGGATCGCTTAAGTCAACGGTGACATCTACACCGTGACTATTATACGTAAAAGTGTATTTGCCTTTGTTTGCGGGATCAAAGTAATGCGCGCCCTCACCAGTGACAAAATACATGGGGTTGTAGTATTCATCCTTATTATCTCCTTCTTCAAGAGGAATTGGAGGCTTCTGGGCAGCTTTATAACTTGCCCATAAATAGGCCCTCATTGTTCCGAGGTAGATTATGCCACCGTTCGGATCCTCGGTATTTGCATCCAAACGCCGTATGTATACAGAGTTTTTGGAGTCTGTAGTAAACACCCAGACATTGTCATACCCAAACATATAATTGATTCCTTGAGGTAACTTTTCAATCTTGTTGTAACCGTCGTTATACATCCCGACTACTTTATTGTCCTTGGTAACATAGACGATACGGTTGATTCGTTCGTAGTAAGCAGCTACGGTCTTTTCACCCCAAGTAGTCGTATGTTCTTTCGGAGCCTGTTCCCAAACATCTTTTAAATTCTCCGGTATTTTCGCTGTAGTGTATTCTTCATCAAGCACGATCGGAGCTTCGGTGGGAGTGGGAGAAACAGTTGCGGTTGATTCAAGAATTTCCGTGGGAGTGGCAGGAGGAATCGGTGTCACTTCCGCCCCTTGAGCATATACTGCCTTGGCTCCAGTCAAAATACCTATCACAGTATCAATCCATTTGAACTTAGGTACATCTGTAGGAACTGCGGTCGGGGAGGTAGGTACGGCTGTCGGAGTTTGGACTAATTGAGATGAATTGCCGGTATCAGTCTCATACAATTTCAAAGATAAACCACTTCCAACCATATCAACTAATACTCGTAATGTGGTAGGACTGATTTTCCCGTTATTTAAGATATTCACGGTAAACTCGCCATGCGTAGAATTGGAAACTTCCGGATTCAAAAATAACCCCATAACTAAAGTCTGACCTTGTTTGTCGAACTGGATAAGAATCGGTAAAGATTCAAGTTCGTGCGTCTGTTTGTTTTTGACTGTAGCTAATCCCATTGCCCAAGACACATCCGGTCTCACGGTTTTGCCATCAGTGTTTAACCGACTTAGGGTTACCAAGCTTTCACCACTTGGATCAGCTGGATCAGTCTGTAGTTCAATCGGAACCACTATTTGTCCCAACTCATTGTTACCAAGAGGAATATCGACATTCAACCATGGCTGAACGACAGTATCGGCTTTTGTACGTGTAAGCACAAATGCTGGTTTAATGTCCGGAGTGACTGGTGCACACGCAGAGAGAATAAGTGATCCAGTCACCAATCCAGTTGAAGTATAATATACAGCATTAGAAATACTTCTAAACTTTCTTCCTTGGCTATCTTTTGTTGGTGTCTTAACTGCACTTGCTAGTAAAGAGGTAGTAACAGCTGTACCAATAGGAGGTAAGTAAGGTTGAGAGCTTGTATTTTTTTTGGCAGGCTTGTGATCAACAATTTCTCTCTGTAATTTTTGAGGGTTTGTCTTCTGCTCGTATTTATGCCTGGTTACAGTATCTCTCCATGCAGTTCGTCTATTTTCTAGGTTTTCCAGGGCGAGAAATGGATCAATTCCTCCCATTTCCCGTTCAGCCTGTTCATATCCAATGACTCCGCGTTGTAAAAATCTAACTACTGCCTTGGCATGACCTAAATCTCGGGCGAAATTATAGGCAGTAATCGATACGTCAGCTCCTAAAGGTATAGTTGCCGCAGACAAATGACGGTGAGCACGAATTGGCGGCACAATACCAAAAACACGCTTGCCTTCAGGGGTCTCTCCAACATACCAGGAAGACAATTTGGTGACTTGATCTGCAACTTGAGACGGAGTCAACCATTTTCCGTCCAACCTATCAATAAAAAATTGATCATGCGCGCGTACTTTATCTTTAGAGATACGTCCGGGGTCAAACCATTCTATACCAAGTTCATCAACTACCGGTACATTTCTCGCTTCAGACTGATATCTCTGTTGTGATGCTTCTATGGAGATTGACATAATAAACCTATAGTATCATTACTTATACTATAAGTCAAATCCATAAAAAAAGACCCCTTAGGGGTCTTTTTAGGGATCCGTTGCTCTTCGGAAACTAAAGCTAATCAGTTTCGAATAAGGCATATATATATATAAGTGTACATCTATTGTCAAGAGCGAGGTTTTAAACTCAATTTTAGACTCAAAAAGTGCCTTCCGGAGCTTAAGGTTGCAATAAATTATCTACAAACCCGAAAATTTCCTTGGCTTTAGCAAACGCCTCATGGGCAATTTCCTTCGTATACAGGCCGATTGGATCAGGTACATCAGGGTATCGTGTTGACATATAATATCTGTCAAGGATGGCACACGCTTCATTTACGTCTTGCGGAATCGATACGCCTCGCTGTTTAGCTAATTTCAACAACAATCCCAAGTTGTGGGTTTTTAGCTTTCTTATTTCCGCTAAAGAAAAATCTTCCTGTAGGCTGTAGATTAAACCTTTGAGGGCTTTTTCAGCAGATTGTTGACAGATGAAACAAACATGTGAATAAAAAGTATCGTTTAAAACAGATTCAGCAAAGCGTAAATCATCTTGGGCTTTAACCAACCATGCCATAACATCTGCTTTATTGTGCACTTGCTTCATAAAGTGTGGTGCCGTATTTAAATATTTGGCGAATAAAAAGTCGTTTTTCGTCAACTGCTTTGGTCAATTCATCAGGTGTCAGAACTACAATATCAAGCGGTCTTTGGGACGATAAAAAATGTGATACTTCCCGAACCCTATCATGATAATTGTCATCGGTTTTTTTCACCACCAGGATATCCAAATCACTTTCATCCGTAGCTTCACCTCGAGCGCCCGAACCGAAAAGAATGATTTTTTCCGGTTTATAATGTGTCACCAATTGATCAACGATGGTTTTGATTTCTGCCTGTAACTGTTTGGTCATACGTTAAGTTTACTCTACTCGGAATTGTAGATCAAGATTTCGAAATATTGTCACTTATTCCTTAGGCTCACCCGGGTTTTGAAAACCTGGGTTGAAGATTCGCTGAGGTTCGCGCTGGCGTTGCTTTGGGTCAGACTGAACTGGATAGTCACGACCGGAATATTCGACGTATCTGATTTGACGCAGCTAAATACTGAATTACAATCAACGACTTCGACTGTGGAGTTAGTGAGATTGGAGGCTGCAGCAAGCCCTAATTGCTGCTGCAAAACATTGTTCGTGCAGGAAAAGATCGTCGGGGTATCATCCTGGTTTAGGATTTCGATACTCGAACCGCTAATCGAAGTTGTTCCGCAGGGATAAGTACCAGCGATGTAAGTGACGCTTCCGGCGTTACGGATTTTTTGCTCCATGAGGGAGAGTGCATAATCCCCATTTTGTTTGACTTCTTTGAGGATTTCTGTCTTTGAAGCTCCCTGAAATATGGAAAACAAGGAAGAACTAGCCATCACTCCAAGGACGCCAAAGATAGCTAGTACGATCAACATCTCAACCAAAGTAAAACCTTGATTAGAGCCAAATATGGACTTTCCAAATAGGCTCTTAACTTTTTTCATGGATATTGGACTAAATAAGTATCGGTAGTCACTTGAGCTGTACGACTGCTTTGCATCCAGGTGACGATCACATTCACCAGCACCTTGTCGGCGCCACTTGCAGTCAGAGTCGCCGAGCGGGTAAAAATCGTTCCAGTGATATTTATGCCTGATGCACACGCCACCTGCGAAGTGAGAGAAGCCACTACCAAATCATTCAGGCAAAACTGCGACCCCTGTGCATAAGTATAAAAGGTGGCCCAATCCAGATCCCGCTGACTACGCAGCCATTCGACAGCTTCTTGAGTATATTTGGTGGCTTGGGTTTTGTTACGCGTATATTGGGCATTGGCTAGAGCAAACCTGACCGCGGTGATAAGACTCACTAGGACCATAGTGGAAATGCCGATCGCGATCACTGCCTCAAGCAAAGATTGTCCGGAACTATTTGATTTGCTTTTTAACATATTAACAGGACTTAGGCAGAGCCGTCATTCTGGCTTCCGCCAAAGGCGGACAAGTGTCCAGAATCTAACGGCTCGTCGGATTCTGGATGCGCTAACGCTTACCAGAATGACGAGTGCGTAATATAAAATACTAAGTACAAGTACAACTTGGCGTGCTGGTACTATAACCACAATCCACGATTTCACCACTCGTGGCCACACAAAGAGAATACCATTTGGTAGGCGTGGTTAGATCATTTTGTAAAATAATCGTCCGGGCAACATCCGTCCCGTTACCCAAAACTTTAAACAAAAAGGTGCCAGGTAGGGTGGCCGGAAAATAAGTCCCTGGCGTGAGTTCCGTAAGATCGTAAGTAACTATAGTCCCGGAAGGTTTATCGACACTACATTGGGCTTCACTCTGATATTGAGTCCGGCTATTAAAAGTAACCAGGTAACCCTCAAGGGTAGCCGGATCATTACAAATGGCAGTTACGGGTTTGACTCCGGTTGCGGCCTTGGTCTGAATATCCCGTAAGTTGTTTTTGAGTATCAGCCCGGCTGATTTGATAGTTTGGGTTTTATTAAAGTCCACGTATTTGACTACTCCGATCGTCATCGCCATCGCACTGATCGCGATCGTCACCATGATCTCAACCAAAGTAAAACCATTAAAACTGTATTTTTTCATGAGTTAAAACCTTGCTACGGACTGCAAATAGAATAAGCCTTTTTAGTCGACTCCAACCTAGTATCTAACCCGTAAGCACAACAACCTTTACCTGTGCAATCAAAAGAAGTTCTT
>Ga0209518_1001467_pt1 | contig 25016 bp, 28 predicted proteins | sample RifGroB1_FD_183993 | JGI IMG/M metagenome (GOLD analysis project Ga0209518, IMG submission 183993) | Groundwater microbial communities from Rifle, Colorado, USA - Groundwater B1 (SPAdes) (version 2) | ecosystem: Environmental > Aquatic > Deep subsurface > Groundwater | place: Rifle, Colorado...
GAAATAATTACGTAGCTTTTGCCAACAGCGGCGAGTCTATCTATGGTCTGAGTTGTCAGTTTACTATTACGGGGTTTTTCCAAACGGCAGACTCTAATCTCAAGTCGGGCAAATTCGTCACCTATTTGGGCACAATTTCTGGAGCAAACTTAGTCATAGAACAAAAGAAAGAGTCTCCTTTTAGCATACTGTACAACACTGGGACAATAGCTTTCGATCGTACCTTTTATTTTAATGACTTAAATCCAGATACGCTTTACGGTTTGGCCTCAGCAGCTTATATAATCACTGGTGTTGGCTGGGGTACGACGCTAATTACTGGTGCTATTAATGAGGATGAGTCGTACATTTCTGACACATATGCTATAAGCGGTGGATTTATAATTGATAATACCGCTCCTAGTTATGGTTTTATACTTGACGGTGATGGAACATTTACTCAAACGCAAGACATATTTGTCAATTCTAGAGACTTATTTGTTATTACCGATTCCAGCGTAACCAATGATAGTGGAACTAGTGTTTATCCCACGTCTGGCGGTGTTTCTTACGTTAGTAATATTTATCAAGCGCGCTATACGAACGCTACGGACAAATATTTAATTAGCGGTGAAGATTGGGTGACTTATTATGGTGCTTCAACGCCACTGTCTTTTACGCTAGATACAATTACAGGTCTAAGATGGGTTTATGGTCAAGTCCAAGATAAGTCGGGGAATATATCTCTAATAGCTTCTGATTCAATCTATTATACCACGGGTCATATTGAAAATATAACAATGGTCCAAACTGGTTACAAATCTTATTATGACTTTATCCCTATAAGATGGCAAAAACCTACTAGACCAGATGTAAATGGGTATTTTGTTTATCGCAATGAAAATAGTATTACGGAACCGTCCTCGACCGCTATACCCTATCATATTATCACAAATCCTACAGTGACATCATTTAATGATATTTACGTTTATGGTAGCACTAATCTAAAACAAGATACTTCTTATTATTATTGGACAAAAGCTTATACTCAAATAGGAGAATTGAGTTCTGGATTTAGTACCCCAATAGCAAGTGGCTATCTGTGCGACTCTCCTCCAAGTGGAGATACATTCGTATCTATGTCAACGGGCGAAGATGCATTTACAATTATATTTAGTGGCTCAAATTATAATTCCCCAAGTGGTCGTAGAGCGGCAAAACACTACATAGGACGTAATGATATAACTGCTGGTGACGGTTTAATTTACGATGCGGCAAAAACTAAAATCATAGATGTGGTTTATGAAACGGATAAAAGTATGGTTTTTAGACCATTTATCTTTGAAGACATACCACCTTCACAAATAAGAATTTATAAATATATGTCCATTCCAGAAAATACTTTTAGCTATATCGCCACCGGGGCGGGTCTTATAGCATATAGTATAACTGGTATGATTAGCAAGGGCGAGCCCGCAAAACCGACGTGGGTTTCTGGTGAAACCATTGGTCTTCCATGGGGTATTTTACTGGTTTGGAATAGACCAATTCAGACTAATGTAAATATGTATCAGATTTATAGAGCTAGTGGCAACTGGAGCGCAAGTCAATTTGTCAATGTCCCCTCGGCTATAGTTTCAACTTATAATTATCCATATACTTATGATAATTATCAAAATAAGATAAGATATCTAGACCCAAGGGAATCTTTGCCCTATAAAGACTATAGTTATACCTATTGGCTTAAAGCATTTAATTCCGATGGATTAAATAGCGCGGTATCAGATTCAATTGTAAGGAGCCTGGCTACCGTGCCCATGACACCGCCAATGTGGATTACTGCCGAATGCACAGGAGATTTTGGCTTTATCCGTCTGGCTCTTTCTGGCTATATTGAATCATATGGTACGCTAGGCGGCTACAAGATTTACAGAAATACAACTAGTGATTCTGCAACGTCTACACTAATAACCACCCTTGATGACAATAGATCCTATGGCGCAATTAATTATTACAATGACACAAGTGTCCAGCCATGGAAAAACTATTATTATTGGGCCAAATCATTCAGCACTTATGGAAGTGAAAGCAATTATTCAACCGCTCTAGGTCCATTGTTTGCCGAACCTAATTATGGGACGTTGTTTTCTAACTACCTGGACAATTCCAGCTTTGAACGAGTTTTAAATTCTGATGTTAATTGGGCGTCTATACCATTAACAACGGGTGGATCTTATTCTGCACAGCATGGAAATGTTTATACTACTATAGATGCGTCAAATACCCTAATTTATAGTGGTTATATATTCTCGCAAACAAACAAACGCTATCAACTTAGTTATTATCTTAGACGACATGCACTTGGTAATGGTACGGCAAATATAAGTGGAGTAATTGTATTTTATGGTCCAGATCGTTACTCCCCACCGATTTTAACTACCGGTTGGATTGTTACTTATACTTCGAATTTTCCCGTTAATTGGAATAGAGAATATCATACATCTATTATTGATTTTACCGCGCCTGCTGGATCTACTAATGCATTACTCAAGATAGGCTGTGATTATAGCAGTTTTGACATTGACGCCGTGCAGTTTGAAGAATATGACGTAAGTGGACCACGTCCTTATAATGAATCTAGAGTTAACTCCGCCGATAGAATGCAAGCACACTTTATCAAAGGAGACATGCTAGAGTTCAATTCAATTAGCGGCGATAAAATAACGGCTAATGCCATTAGTGGTAACCATATAGTAGCGGGGTCTATAACTACTGAAAAATTAGATGTAGTACCTTATTATAATGTAATTCTACCAAGTGGATTTTTTGACCCCGTAAGCTCAGGGTTACATACAATTTACGTAGCGAGTAGCGAAATGTACATTGGTCCTGGTACTTTGCATACCATTACTGGAGTCATGGCTGATGCTGGTGGGTCGGCCGTGGGCAAACTATTTACTGGCGGTGATGATAATAATACGTACTATTCTTATTATAATTATTTGACCTCTGGTAATATACGGTTCTCAAACAGTATGTCAGATGCCGTAAATAGTTCTAAATCAGACTTTATCATTGGCCAATTCCAAAATAGTCAAACAGGAACTACTAATGGCGGTTATTTCATCTATGGAGGTAATTGGGCGGGACCAGGCGTTCAAATAAACGGTAGTCAAATACGAGCAGGGGCGGTTCATGGAAATTATATTCAAGCCGATACTATTAGCGGCGCTCATATTATAGCTGGTACTATATCTGGTGTTAAAATAACGGCTAATACTATTAGTGGTAATTTGCTTGCTTTTAACACTATTAGCGGCGAAAATATATTGGCCAATACGATTGACATTTCAAGACTAAAAGTTAAGTCTGGCAATTTGTTAAGGAATCCATTTTTCATACGTAACAATCGTACCGTTGGTGGTCTTGTAACAAGTATTTATGAATACGCAATTAATGAATCTGATCCACTTGTTTATTTTACAGATGCTTATGAAAAACTGTTTGATAATGATGGTATTATACGATTACAAGGCGGTCCTATTACAGTCTTCCACTCATTTAAGATTACTTCTAATTATTATGTACCAGTTGATTATGCCAAGACGTATTCTGCCGGAATGTGGATCATGTGGAACACAAATCCCGTGCCATCATATCGTCAACCACGCCTGAAAATTAATCAATATGATGAAGATTATATTTTTATAAGTACGTCAAATGCTGTAAATGCTTCTACCGTTAGCGCGGGGAATAATATATGGACATTTGTATCTGGACAAGTTCCGACATTAGACTCAAGTACTAAATATATTACAATAAATCCATATGTTGATTATTATGCAGCAGGTCAATATTTTCTTACTTATATAGCCTATGTAGGTATGTTAGTATTTTGTGAGGGTACTGTGGCTATTTCTAGTTATGCCCCAGAAGGAGTCACCACAATTGACGGTGGGTTTATAGAAGCAGATAGTATAATAAGCAGACATATTCAAGCAGGTACAATTAGCGGAGATAGAATAGCGGCGAATACTATTTCAGGAGTTAATATAGCGGCTCAGACGATAAGTGGTTTTAATATAACGGCTTTGACTATTAGTAGTGATAAAATTACCGCTGATGCAATTACTTCGGCAAAAATAGCAGCCGGAGCCGTTACCACAAATAAATTAGCGGTAAAATCTGCTAATCTTCTGAAAGATCCGTCTTTAAGACGCTATAATCTTTCGTCCAGTCAAACCGGATTACCGACTAATATTTATAATGTCAATTCCGTTGACAATTATTTGACTTATATTGATGGTACGGCAATTTATTGGCAAGAAGATAAAAATAGTTCATTATTTGGCGATGGCACAATACTTACTAGTTCTAATACGTATGACAATCCTGGTGACGGCTCTTACATATATACTAATTACAGAGTGCCTATTGATACGGGTAGAGACTATACAGCCAGTATGCAAATTAAATGGAATACTTCAGCGAGCAATAAAACGCATACGCCCAAAATTGGTATAGTATTTTATAACGCTCTTTCTGACGGATCTACTGTTGGGAGTGAGTATAGTTTACATAGTGATTCATTTACTCTTAATAACGACATATGGTATTTAGCCAGTGGAACTATCCCGAAGGAGACTTTGTCAACTACTTATTCAACGGCAAAATCTGCTGTGGTTAAATTCTACGGTGAATATAGTATAAACGGTACAAATGGTATACAGAAAATTTACTATGGATTTCTGTCCCTGGCAGAGGGCAAAGACGCGCTAATTTCCTGGTCTCCAGAAGGCATGACGGTTATTGACGGTGGATATATTAAAACGGGGATTATTGATGCAGATAAAATAACTATTAGTTCTCAGACTAGTGCGGTAGTTATTAATTCAAGCGGGATTACCATCACTTCTTATGATTCATTAAGTCTTAATTCCCATGGACTTATAAGTAAATATAGATCGAGTGTTTCATTATCTGGTTATCTTATGATCCATGGTGGGGACATCAATCATATAATACATAGCACCACTAATGTCACGGGCGAAGCTTCTTTTGTTGATAAAAGAACAGACGAATTTTATGGGATTAGAATAAACCATATTAATGATAGAATCTATTTTGGAGCCAGGGGATATAATACAAGATCTAGACCGCCAAAAGTACTAATAAGACCAATGAAGACTTATACTACGTCTATACCTTTTGCGCATTCTATAACAAATGAAAGCTTCAAGATAGCTGAATTCGCCATGGGTGGAATATATAACTATAAAACAGACGGAGATTCTTCCGTATATCACGGCCTTTATGCCAGTGATATGACAATAACAGGAACTTATTTCAAAAATCTGGGAGATTCATTGACCTTTTTTAATGCCATTCCTGGAGAAACAGTTACTTTAACTCCGGCAACAAGTGAATATCTAAAGACAATTCAATATAGAGGAGATACAGACTATTATAAGCAATTATATCATGTAACAACACAATTTTATATGTATAATTGGTTATCAACTGTTACATATTCTGATGTTTGGATAAGATACGCTTGGGGTAAATTCAATGGAAATATATTTACAATTTCTGGCGTCGTCGATAGAACTTATACTATGCACAGGGAATTTTTCCCGGATATGTATCATAAGAGAATTTATGATGATGTTGATATGTTGCTTACGGTTGGTACGGGTAATACTATCTCCAATACATTGCCGATTACTGAAACTGGTTGGTCGTTTATAATACAGGTTTATGCTCCGGCTATTAGCGGGCAAATGTTTTGTATACCCTATAATACTTATGGTACACATTTTAAATATTTAACTGACGTGTCTACTCCCGGATTAATAATAACCGGTGGTGTTGTATTTAACTTATACGATGCTACAATAATTGAATAAAGAGGAATTTAAGATGTCAATTAGTGAATATTACTGGTTTGTTGATTTATCGGATAATTGGTTGCCAGAAAGTGGGCATACTTATTCAGGACTGGATTCATTTAAAAAGTCTATTTATAATACTTTTTTAGCAAGTGGATACACTAGAATTAGACCATCGGAATTAAATGAATGGACTTTAGTCAGCTCTTTTGACGATGGATTAAAGTTTACAAAACCTATAATTACTGATTCTATAAGTGTTGGGCAGGCTTTTAAATTTGAGCTATTTAGTCCTCTTGGATATGAAGCAGAAGATCTTCGCACAAAAGATTTATCAAGTAAAATAAGTCCAGCGGCAGCCACAACAGCAACCGGATAAAAGGAGAAATTATGAGTAAAATATATGATGATTTAATTAATACGTATTCAGCTAAATATTGTCTTGAAATTGAGATTATAAAGGCTTTAATACAAGTTGAAAGTTCCTTCAATCCCATGGCTTATAGATATGAACCCAAATTTTACGAAAGATACATTAAAAATAAAAGAAAGTTCTTGAATCATCCTTTATATCATGACCCGAGAGCCATATCAGCTAGTTATGGACTCCATCAGGTCATGCTCACTACATTTGAAGAATTTGGTCTTGGTATGGTATCTGACCCGGAAATATTATATGATCCAGAATTAAATATTAAGTTTGGATGCAAGATTTTGCGTAAAAAAGTCAACCAATATGGCTTAGAACTAGGTATATTGGCGTATAATTCCGGTAGTCCTTGTGGGAATGATCCCTCGAAAGAGCCTAACTACAAGTATTTAAAGAAGATAGCAAAAGCTTATAAGAAGTTTGGTGGAACCAATTTAGACATCTTAAAGCATGTAAGTTAACTTATTATTTATCAATGAGTTAGAAAATGTGATTTATTAGAGGCCCGAAATGGATCATTTTTGGGGGGATGGGTAGGGGGATAGCGGGTTGGTTCAACGAGGGCTGTCAGCGCGCTCTAATGGCCTCACAGGAGCGGGTATTTTAAAGGCAGGCTCAATGATAGAGACAATCTAGGGCAAGGATTAATAAAATAAAAGCGGTAAAGGTAACACAAATTATTAAGTCCTTTTTGTTCACGTATTTATTCATGTATAAGTCCTTTATATATAATAGATTAAGGCAGGTTTCTTAAATTGTTTAGCTAATTTAAGGCTGCTACAGCTTCCGGCGGAAATTCCATCCCAAAAACAAAGTATGAAGTCGGCGTTAGTAATAATGTCTTTATTTCTTATTGGTCCAGCGGATTTGCCCCATTTATCCCAATCAGGTAAAAATTCAATGTATTTAAAATCTTGCTCCTGAGCGAGTTTTTTAGCCAATGTGTCGGTTCCTTTGGCCCCACCAGAAACTATTGTATCGACACTAGCAAATCCAAAATGGGCATTAAATACCCGTTTTAAAAGTTCATAATCATTAAACGTTCTCGAACCGATTACGGCAAGTTTCATGAATTATCCTTAGGGTGAATTAGTATATCGGTCCAATTGTCTCCTGGATCTGAAAGATAATTTTCTTCACAGAATAATTTACATAATTCAGCTATTTGACTAGCATCATGACTTGAACCAATTTTTAGTGTGTCTTTTCTGCACGTCAGCCACGCTGCAAATCCATAAACAGCTTCACTGGGTCTAAGAGTTTTTCTTTTCATAAGTTCTCCTTAAATGATATCCTCTCTATTTGGTCCATAGGAGATATGTGTTATTATATTTTTTTCTGGCAAGAAATTTTCTATTTCTTTTACTATTTGTGCTTTAATTTCTCCCGTTATTTTCCTGAACCATGGTATATATTCATAATGAGGTTGAATGTGATCTATAATAGAATTATGTGGAGAATATAAATAATCGGCGTTTTCCATCGTATATCTAGTACAAACAGGTATTTTATCCATATGGCTTAATACATCGGCTTTGGTAAGTATAATCTCATCAAAGTGATTTATTTTCATGGCGGTTCTTAATTGTACTAGATCTAACCAGCCTATTTTACGTGGTCGGCCGGTAGTAGCACCATATTCTGCCCCTATCTCTCTCAGTTGAGATTCTTCCTCTTCGCCCAATTGCGTCGGAAATGGTCCAGTTCCCACCCTGGTGGTATAACATTTAGATATACCAATTACTTTTTTGATTGACCTCGGATCAACACCAAGTCCATTTATGACAGCGCCAATAGTAGTATTTGTGCTTGTCACATAAGGATACATACCAAAATCTATATCTAGGGAAAATCCTTGCGCCCCTTCACACAACACATTAGCATCTTGATATTTGGTTAGAAAATCTACGGGTGAAATAAAATTAGACATTGAACGTATTTTATCAAATAATTCAAATGTATTTTTCATCATATCTAATAATTGGCTATTACTATAGTTTAGCGAGGTATTTTCCACTTGCGACTTTATAATTTCGAAAATTACTGATGGTGGATTATAGATTATATCTGCTATTCTTAATCCAGTCCTATTAATTTTATTCTTATAACACGGGCCAATACCTCTTTTGGTAGTTCCTATGCGTTTGTCATCACCGTTAGAAATTTCTTCATCTTTATGAATAGGTAGAATTACATGTGCTAATTCTGAAATATATAATCTCTCTTTTAGATCGAAGTTTTTAAAAGATTCTATTTCATTATAAAGAACTTCTAGGTCAATAACACAACCATTGCCTATAATAAGTTTCGTATTTCTGTTCAAAACAGCAGATGGTATTAGATGTAACTTGTATTTTTCGTTATTATAAACTATTGAATGTCCGGCGTTATTTCCTCCTGAGAATCGGCACACTACATCATAGTATTTTTTACTCGCGAGCCAATCGACTACTTTACCTTTTGCCTCGTCTCCTATTTGCGCGCCTAAAACCACATCAATTTTCATAAATTAATCCTTATGTTCTCTTTCTATTTTTGGCCAATATACTTTTTCGCTCAATGAACAATAATTTCTAAGTAACCATCTGGCTACTTCTGCTGCGTCTTCTTCCTGTAACCATTTATCAAATATAAATTTGTCTATATTTTTAGTCCAAATTCCATCAAAAATAATTTTACCTATTACGTAATACGAAAGTTTAGTTCTGGTTGCCAAATCTTCTAATCTTTCTGTACCGAGTAATAAACGCACTCTTTCTTCCATCCCGCCGTTTACAACGGGGAATTTTCTTTTCTTTGTCATCACTCTATCACCCTGGTTGTATTTGCTATGGTGTCACTCAAATTTCCGGTTATATTAACCTGATAATTAGAAGGCGTTATGCCCGTTTGATTATATACATACTTAAATAGAAAGCCTAGTGAAATATACACCGGGTCTTGAAAAGTACTAATGACTTTGTAATATCTTATTCCATTGTCATCTGTAACATCAAATGTCCACCCATCGGGACCAGCGGATAATGAATCTACGAATGATATGTTATCATACCCAGAGGCAGCAAAATAATTCGCAGCAGCTTGATAAACTGCTTCAAAAAGGTGATATCCATATCCACTAGTAGGTATCCATGTTCCATCTAAGCCCGACATCCAATAATAATCTTTTGCCATTTTTTCACCCCTAAATATTTTGAATTAATTTACGTTTATGCGCAACGCTAAATTTAAATAATTTATTTTTATATAATCCCGTGTCAATAGCAACAATTTTCGTACCTAGAAATGGAACTAAATAATCAACTATATCATCATTGGCCATATTTATAAATCTGTTACTATGAATTATGGCAAATAAATTCTGCAATAGATCAGTATTCTTTTCTAAATAACCTATTTTATCTAATTCTATATTTTTTATATTTGATAAAAGGGTAGTAGCATATTTTGCAAAATATTTGTGATGTTTAATGGATATTATATTGGTGTAGGAAGGATATTCATTCGTTGAATTATTAATTATATATTCAATATCTGCGAATAAAGGTTTTGTTTCTGTATAATAATCCGCGTCATTAAAAAGATGTAATGAATCATTATAAATTAGTTTAGTTACATTCTCCTGATTGCACATTTCGTGCAAATTAAAATACCTTCTACATGTTAGGATTTCGTCTATAATATGGTTAAATAGATTATATAAACTATTTAATTTTGATCTAGAATCAAGAACTAATAAAATTTGTGTATTGTATTTTGATTTAAGGTAGAAACAAAGATTGATATTGTTTATTACGTCCTTAATTGATTTATCATTAAAGATTGGAATGACTATTTTGTTATAGTTGGCCGAAAAAAGTAGATCCCTTCTAAAAAGAGCATATGATTCTGACATAGTTTCATATGAAATTTTAGTTTTATGCGCAATATATTTTAATATTTCTAATTCTTGGTTCAAAATCATCATCCTTAATTTATCTTAATATGGCCAAATAAGGTTTAGAGAATTTTTATACATTTTAATTAACAAAGGAGACGTACTTCTTTCTAGGCTTTTTAATTCATCAGCGTTTTTTTGTGCGGTTTCTTTAATATGTTCTACTGTCGTTGGGGTTACATTAGGCTTGACCAAGTCCGGCAGATCCTTCCAACATTCTTCGTGAGGACTTGTTTCAGTAGATGAACCTTGTTGGTGTATCATTTCGAGCGGGTAATACCATGTATGAATATCAAACAACTGTGCTCGGCGACAATATTCCTGATCACTTACCCAATGTGGATATGTTTTATCATCTAATAAGCCTATTTTACTGATTGTTTCCATGGAAATTCCCATAAACGCACCAGTTACCCATTCTACGGCCATAGGAGTGTCAAATTCTCTTGTTATTCTTGGTTTTTTGAATCCACGATGACTATTGTCCATACCGCCAGCATGTTCAATTGTTCCATTTTCAAAAAGTAATTTAATACCAAAAATACCAGCATTTTGAAATAGTGCATGATAAATACAATCATCAAAAATTTGATATTGTACCTTGTTTTTCATACATAATATTTTATCGGTCTTGGGTACTTCAATGTCTGGATTAACCAGAAATATCCAATCTGGATTATTGCCCAATGCAAGTATTTTTTCAATACCCTGATTATTCGCGGCTGAAAACAATCTATTTTTTGTATTTTCTATAAGAGTAATGTTTAAACTATAATTTTTATTCACATTAACAATAAGAGACTTAAGGGATTTTTTAAATTCATCATTGGAGGCGTTATCTACTATAATATAATTAACTAAATTAGTTGTATTAATGGCAGTACAAAGATCCATAATAAAATTAAAAATAGGGTAAGAATTACGTGTTATGGTAATAATACTGTATTTAGGTTTTTGCGATTTATTGGGCATTAATCATATTCTCCAATAGAAAATTTACTATTTCTTCTTGTTGAGATTCAATTATTTTATTTTGGAATCTTATAAATTTAAATTTGTTATTATTTTCATATGGTTTAATGAAATTTTCGTCTCGCGGTTGGTCCTGGTAGTCTCCCACGGTTACTACCGTGGGTACTTGTTTGATCAGGGAGAAGCTTTTAATGGCCGAGTCTGCCGCTAAGATCAACTGACAATATCGGTCAATTAGGGCAAAAGATGTCCAAATATTATAATCGAATACTGGTATTAGATTTATATTCTTAAGATTATATTCTAATGCATTAAAATAGTTTCTTTCCTCAAAAGAGCCAAAGATTACGAATACAATGGTATTGTCTAATTTAGATGCCAGGGTTTTAATAATTGGTATAAGTGTCTCTAATGGGATGTCTTTCGGCGGCACTTTACGCACATTTGTCAAAAAGTTGTTAGAAAATTTAGACCCAAATGGGTGTATGCCTATAATGTTGAAACTGGTATTAAGCATATCATGTTTATTTAATACAATTTGTTCAGCTTCTTTAATATATTTTATTGGTATGTCTATTTCTGGATAGAAATCTTTTTCAAAAATAGAAGAATCACCAATATAATCTGGGTCATTGTTTAATTGCCTGAATACATTATTATGTAAATCTATCAATTCATCATTGGCCTTGTAATAATAAAATGATGTTTCTATGTCAAATGGCTTGATCAAGTCTTCCGCATGTTTGAAATGAGAGGCCAGAATACAAGTCAAGTTATCTTTGCCGTACAATTCTATAAATTTGCGTATAGAACTATAAGCCAATAAGATATCTCCTATACCGCCTTCTACTTTGAATTTATATTTATTCACTAATAGATACCTTAGCCTGTTTCTCTAACTTTTTAAGTTTCTTTTCCATTCTTTCTTTTTCTCTTGTGAGATATACTTTTTCTTTTTCTAGCGTACTCTGTATTTTTTGTTTTTTAATTTCTTTCTTTTTACTATTTATTTGTTCTATCTCATTTTTATTCTTTTTATACCATTCGTTGTAAGTTTCCATGTCTTTGTCATATTGTTTAAGTAGATCGTTATATTCTTTGCTTGTCATTTCTCTTTCCCATGAAATATGTACACTATATAATACAGAATGATCATAATCCCCTTTCGAATTTAATTCAAGTGTACAATCAGATAAATCTATATTTTCTGGCAATTGACTCAAGGCTTCTGATAAATTTACTGATTCAGAGTACTCAGATATAACTTCTATTGTGCCCTGTAATGTGTCCTTAGTTGGTTTTTGGGGCTTTTTCTCCATTTTAAATTTTTTGGCGTCCATAATCCTAATCACTCCTTATACAGATCCCAATATTCCTTCTACTATTTGCTTAAGCACAGATTTAACAACAGACTGCGGAATTTTAAATCCCCAGATTTTAATGGTTAGATTAATATGATCAATTATAAAGTTAAGTATAAATCTAATTAGATAGATTATTTCTTCTTTATTCAGTTTAACAATTTGTTTTAAATCTGTGATATTACGTATAATATTTGGTATAATATCTACCAAAATATCTTTAATATTCTGATCATCTTGGATAGCTTTAACCAATGGTTCAAATATCTCTTTTAATATTTGTTGGATTTTTTCCAGATCTTTTTTCTGCAAAATTACGCTAGACTTTTCACCAACAGATAGAGATAATCCACTTGCAGAACTTAGATTTATTCTTTTAAGAATTTTACTTTTTTCCAAATCTGCTGTGGCTTTGACTAATGTGCTATCATGTAGCACAACTTTATTAAATTCTTTACTTGGCATTTTTAATTTCTTTCTCCTTTTTTTTGGGTGTTTTTACCTTTCTTTCCTCTGTTATTTTAAGTATAATGTTTCTTTCATTGCTTTTTTCTTTTACCTTTTCTACTATTTCAGGTCCAATAATAAGATAAAGTACGAATCTTTCATATTCGTCCGTTGGTTTACCGGTTAATTTACTCTTTTTGAATCTGGACATTGTCCCAGATGGTTCAAGACCCAATTTGTCCATTAATTTTAATATAACATCATCATTAGTAACAAGTTGAAATCTCTTTTCGTCCAGATTGGCAATTTCTGTAACCTTATCTTCTTCTGCTATTCCATTCTTTTTTGCCAAATTATATCGCCTCAAACCTTTTTAAATTATTATCATACATATCAAGTATCCAGTATCCTTCTGATAATGGCCCAACTATGACTAAACCTAATAATTCTATTCCGTCATTATAATGCCCGCAAAAAGTTAATTTACTAACTCTATTCATTAAACCATTAATAGCCGGACAACCCATATTTTCATGCAGATGACCAATGGGCGCATCATGCGTGAATAGATAATCAATTACTTGACTAGAAAATTTATTAAAATCATCGCGACATAGCGCAAGAGATTTCCTCTCTCTGGCTAATTTCATCCGTCCTTTATTTATATTTTTATAGCCGCGCTGATTATAATATCCGCTAAGAAAGCCTATTTTAATATCACGGCTTTTGGTTTTATCTTCATTCATTGCCGCAAAATTAATTGTTGATTGCCACATGGAAAAGAAATTACCAAACTTCATTTCATTTTGTGGTATAAATGGGTCGTCTAATTCCCCATAGAGAGCAAATACAGGCTTCTCAAAATTAATCTTTTTAGATATTGGTTTATATCTATCACGAAACTTTTTTCGTAAGAAGAATTCAACTGGCGTAGATTCAGAAAATAAATAATTATCCCCCATAGCAATACACATATCAACTTCTGGGTGTTTTTCATACAATAAATTAATTTTATCCAATTCACCGTATGTTGAACCTACTATTAGGGTTTTCATATCTACTCCGTAGATTTAGATTTTTTATATGACTTTTGTAACCTATATCTTTCCATGTTCAAAACAGTATCTTCAATATATTCAACAGCCTGCTCCAATAAGAATACCTTGAATTTATCATGATGATTACTACCAAGCGCCGAAATACATCTACCAATGTAATTATCTACATCTACTAATCTTTCTGCATATAAATACTCTATCATTATTTTCGCAAACCTTTTCTTATTAATTGGCTTAATACTTGTTTTTTCTTCTAGTTCATAAATTAAATTTGGTATAGCCTGTGGATCTTGTTCACTTCTTCCTTTAATACCGGGAATAAATACCGTGCGAATTAATTCACGGGCCATATCCGATGGGGATTCTGTGTTATCTAAGTCTATAGTTGAATAATCTGATTCGATATAAAATCGTTTAGCCCTGCCGCCTTCTACTTGAATTGGTTCATTTTTTATCACTATCCCAGCGCCGATTTTATTGGTAGAAATACTAGAAGTGGATCTTAATTCCCTAAGATCCTGTTTGAGCATATCTTTTGTGCCAACAAAGATGGGTTTAGCATAAGGAAGTCTTAATTGCTCGCAAAACTCTGGTATTCTGCTTTGATGAATAAGAATTCCGTCTTTGGGGACAACTTCAACAATTAAAAATCCTTTAGAAGAATATATAAAAGGTTTATCTTTTGTCTTTTCTGAATCATAAAATACACAGTTAAGACTATATTCTCTAATTGGCGCAAAGAAAAACCTTTCTTCATCAATGTTATAAACTTCTTTTACAGTGTTCCACAGTCTATCCAAATCAAGTATATTGCTAAAATTCTTTTTATTATATTCTTCATCTTGCGATAATGTAATGGCTTTATCCGTTACATTGATGGAAAATCGGTATCCAAAAATAAATTCGGTAGCGACTAAAGTACCTTGTTCTTGTTCTAATTCTGCAAGTGAGTGGGTTATATTCTTCATAAATTACATCCTTCTAAAATTGCTTCTTCATAGGTTAGGTTTTTTAATAACATAAGAAACTGAAAAACGTTTCCTCTTTGATTACAACCGTAGCAAACAAATCTATTATTATTTTCATAAATTGTAAATGATGGTGTTGTATCGTTATGTCCGGGTAATGGACAAATACCCTTATATCTTTCTTGTCCGTCTGGGACCAATTGAGTGTATCTAGATGCTATAGTTACTATACTAGGTTCGATATCAGAATGTTTCATACGAAATTTGAAATTATTACTTTTAGAACTATATTCAAATTTTTTGTTTTCTAAGTCTAGAAACATCATGCGCGATTTATAAAATCCATTATTTAAATAAAATTGATTAATATCCATTTTCTCTTCATCGTCATTACGGGGTAATACTTTATAATATATATTACGTAACCCCTTCTCGTATAATAAATTACAAACTCTTTCTACTCCTTTTTGACCGGATTGATTCTTGTCGTTGTCAAAAACTACGATGATTTTACTATCATAAGCTAACATTCGTTCTATATGTTCTTTACCAAAATTACTAAGTCCTAATATACCAGCGGCATGAAATCCCATGTGACAAAGCGTTAATGCGTCAATTGCTCCTTCTACAATATACACAACTGGATAATTATATCTAAAAATATCTATGTTAAAAACTCCCATTTTATTATATTTCAATGTTTTATACTTTGGGAGTGCATCATCAATAGATCTGGCAGAAAAACAAATAATTTTTCCGTTTTCAAAAATGGGGAATATTATCTTATGGGAGAAGAAATAATCACGTATTTTAGCACACTCTACATCTACTTTTAATATATTACATTCTATAAGTTCTTTTATACTCATTGATTGCCGATGGGTGAGGTCCTTATAAATTACGTTATCATAAGGCACATAGCCTAAAAGATATTTATTTGCTGTTTCTAGATTTATTCCCCTTTTATTTAAATAATCTGCACCATTACGATACATTTCATCATTCAAGTATCGGTTATAAATTAGGGCCATTTCCATATAAAGTCTCGACACTCTGTCTAGAGGTAATTGCATTATAGTATCCTTTAGCTTTTTTCAAATTATCTATGGCCAAATCATAATTTTTATCCGATCTCATCCAGCCACCAGGATCATAGGTTCCAACAAGATTCCATTCTATATCTGAATTTAGTAACGATTTTACTTTGTACAAGACTCCTGAATAATTACTAATATTGTCTTTAAGCGTAAGAAAATTAGTGCCCTGTCTAATCATTAAAGTTTCAAACGCTGTTTTGCCCAATGTAATTATGAGATCTGGAGATAATATTTCCAATTGTTCGAATAGATATTTGGCACACCAGAATATTTCATTTTTTTGTGGTTGTTGTTTTCTACCGTTATAGACCGGCATACATTTTACACAATAAAGTATGTTATAGTCTTTTCGTCCCAGCTCAAATATCTCTTTAATTATTTCCGTAAATTCAAATCCTTCTCTGCCTATAAGCGGGATGCCACTTACGTTTTCTAATGGACTTGGTCCGCTGCCAATAAATACCAATTTCTGTGCATAATCAGGAATCCAACCAGGAACGGTTTCTTGCCTAGTTCGTGAAAATTGACATTTATGACAAGTAGCTATCTCTTCTTCTATTTCTTTAAGTCTCTCTATCACAGTAGAATACCATAATTTTGATTTTGTAATTTCAATGTTCTTTCTGCTGCGTGATCTGTCATTAATATGCCGTCTAGGTGCTCAATTTCATGCTGGGCTACCCTGGCGGGCAAACCAAATAAATCCACTTTTTTGTATTCCATATCATCTATATCAAAATATTTGACTTTTATTCTAGATGGTCGCTCTAATCTTAGGTAAGTTCCTGGTACAGACAAACAGCCTTCTTCCATCATGACCATTTCTTTGGAAAACCACTCTATAGAAGGATTAATGTAAATATTTGGTACGGCGTTAAACGCTGTTACGAAAAGTCTCATACCATAACCCACTTGATTCGCTGCAAGACCTATGCCTAAATTATTATTCATAGCTTCAGTCATATTAAATATAAGTGATTCATACCACTTTTTATTCGACTTTAATTCATTGATGTCAATAAGAGGACATTTTTGTCTTAAGGTGGATTCGCCCACTAATTTAATTTGCATGTAATTGACTTTCTATGCATCACTCATCTAATTTTAAAAATTCTTCTTCCATTTTTTTAAATTTGAGATGTTGATTGCTTTCTGGCCAAAGTGTATAAGTTATTGGTGTACTTATAGTTGTAGCGGGGTTTTGCCACACTATTTGCCATGCACCATTATTAGTTGTGGTATCAATGGTCGTTGTAGTACCAATGGTCATGGTATAGGGCACGCCAGATGAAGTACTACTTGTAGTTCCCCAATCAATCCATTTAACTTGATTCATCATTTATCCTTCTTCCTGCCAACAAGCATTGGCCTCTATATAACCTATTAATTTACTCGCATTTGAAGTCGCTATTGACCATAGCCAATCTTCTCTATGTGCTTGATATATCCTACTTTGGTCTACTCGATCCCAAAAAGATTTAGCTGGTCTTTCTACGAATAAAAAGATATTTTTTTTACGCTTACACTTACCCTCTATACATAAATTAGGAGCATTTTGAAAATCATGTTCTACACAGATGGGACTACTTCTAGTTCGTAATATGCCTATCTCACGCGGAAGTTCGTTAACGGGAAAATTACCAGGATATACTAACCACATTTCTGTAATATATTGTGATGGTTTAAATTGACCCTTTTTAATTCCTTTTTTAAAATCATCATAAGTTGCTTTAGCCTCTAGCCCCACAATTCCTTGTGGGTGTTTAGATCTAATAGCTATTACGTCAAGATTACGTTTTCCCGGCCCTACGGACTCGATAGCAATTGGCCAAAGATACCATCTTGCACGGCAGTATAGTGCCGCTAACTCAGTGAGTACCTTATGATTATCACTCGGCAAGATCTAAATACTCCTTTTCAATTTTGGTCCATTGATCTAGAAACCAAAATATAGGTGTTCCTCTTACCTTAAAATCAATAGTTGTTTGTCCGTATACATCAATACTAGAAGAGAGATTAGTAATATACCCCCTTATAACACATTCATTTCCTTTAAGGTTCGTAATCCATGTAAGCTCTTTCATTTCCTTAAAGTCTGATTCTTTGAAATCCCATTTATTATTAAATGGCATACTTACTTCCAGAGTTATATGAGCCGGTCCTGGGATAAAAGGGAAATGCGAAGAATCTAGTGTAGAAACATCATATCGTGAAAGATCTGTGCTTACTGTTACTGTATACGGTTGTAGTAGATACCTTTTGTCATTTTCATACTTTATCATATAAAATTAGGCAGGATACCCAAGACTTTAGGCTTGGGAGGAATGCCGTGCTTGAGATTGCATAGCTTCCTGTTTAACCTCCAATCTTTTAAATTTAATATCTCCAATATAATCTTTCTTCAGATAAAATGCTCCAATCTGAAATCCACTTTGAGGAAAACTATCTGGAGTTTCAAAAATAACAATTTCTTTAATTCCAAATCCTTCTTTTTCAATATCTCTAATTCTTGCTTTAAGCCACAAATGATTTATAGTTGTTAGAAAAACAATATTATCTGAAACTTTCATAGATTGTTGAATAAACTTTCGCATTTTAGAATAGGGTGGATTTGTGATTATCCAATCTACTTTATCCTTAAAGTTAAAGAAGTCTTTACCTTCTGTAATCTCACACCAAAGGATAGATACATTTTGTCCATACCCTTCTATTGCTCTAATAAAATTTCCAGTTCCTTTACAAGGTTCTAAGACTTTTCCATGGGGTTTAAAATGTTCTACTAAAGCATTTGCTAAGTCTTGTGGAGTCATAACACAATCTTCTCTTTTAGTATTTGTTGGTATTAGTTTTCTTGCCATGTTCGTTAAGATACCCTACCCTTTAGGGTACGGGAGTATGTCATTTTGTATTTTCTCTTCTGGCTCTATAATATCAAATTTCTCAAAACTGTCAATCCATTTTTTCATAATCTTCTTCATTTGTTCAATTTCTTCTTTGGTTAAGTTCGGATAATTACCCTTTCCACCAGTTGTTAAAACGTATCCACGTGTCAATATTCCGCTTCCTGATGGTTGTGTTATGCTCGTGGTTTTCTCCTCTATGGTTTTTGTTGTTTTTGAAAATAATCTATAGTCAGAATAAGATTTTTTTATGTTTCGCCATAAAAGTTTCAAAAATAACCAAATATGCTTAATTCTTGCCATGCGCCGCTCCTTCGATATTACCAGATTGAGTAATCAAAACTTTATTCGTTTGTTTTAATTCGTACAGCGAATGAGACCCTGTGTAAAACATGGCTTGTTTTAATCCATTAACTAATTGGCCTACTACGTTTTTAACCGGCCCGATGTAAGGGACGGAAAATTCTTCGCCCTCTACATGAAGATGATTTGGATCTTTGCCATTTTCTTCCACCAAGGCTGTTTTGCTAGCCATACCACGATAAAACTTATACCATTTTCCCATATCATACTTATTTTTAGACTTTAACATATTATTTCTAGCATTGTTTATAACCTCGTCTAATGTTTGCGTTTCATTGCTAAACATTGGAAAATTTGGCATTATCTCTCCGGGCGATTCGTCCGTACCGGCAAATAACTTGCCTATAATTGCGTAGTCAGCACCCAGGGCCAAAGCTTTAACTAGATCTCCGCTGTTACGGATTCCGCCATCTGCTACTAGGACGATATCAGAGGTATTCTTAAGATAATTACTTATTTCATAAATTGAATATGCAAGTGGTACGCCTATTCCGGTTACAACTCTAGTTATACAGGCACTCCCACTGCCCACGCCTATTCTTAAAACATTACAACCATATTGGATACATAGATTTGCTTGATCCGGTGTTGCTATGCTGCCCGACATAATATCTGCGCTAGGTACTTGTTCTCTTATGTATTTATAAGTATTTAAAGCATTTATATGAGTTCCATTGGCGACGTCAACACAAAAGAATTTATGACTAATTTGTATTAATTTATCAATAGCGTCTTTATGAGAAGGAATGGACCCAACGGCTATAGGTAATTGTTCTCCAAAAGTTACATCATTTTCTATAGAATTAGCAAATCTATCCTGACTAATGGATAATAATTTGTTTATATCACAATATCTGTGGCGAATGGCCAGCCCATCAAGTACAAGCATTTCTACAATCATATCATATTCAGTAACCGTTGACATTGGACTGCTTATAATAGGTATTCTGGGGGCTATATTTTTAAATGCTTTAGGAACTATATTAGCTTCTCCACGTTTAATTTCGGAATATTTTGGCTCGATCAGAATATCGTCGAAAGAAAAAGCCACGGGAAAATTGTTTATATTATTGTTTAGCATTAAATTAGCCCATCGGATTAAATTGATTATTTACGCTATCCATCACTAATTTTTGCGCAAATTTAGTGGTCTTATTCATAAGATCCATGCCCTCCGAGAGCAATTCTTCGTTCAGATTCATATCGAAAAACTCCAGGTCTTCCATTGGAACGGTCAAGACCCCATAATAAATAGGTCTTGGCATACTGGTTTTTGAATCAGGTTTAAATTCGCCGCTGATGTAATATTCTATTTCGTAACTATTACGGCTCATAGGATCTAAACCGGTTTTGACACTGACAATGATTAATTTTGCGTCTTTTGGTAAATTCATACTTTTCCTTTATGTTCTATAGATTAATTCTCTTATAAATAAGCCTATTGACGAGCCAATCGGAAAGGCCAAAAATTCTGCTTTTATTGGATAACTATTTTTAAACACCCTGCCCTGTAGATAATACTCCCATATATAGCCCACTAAGGTCACTATACTCCATACTATCCAAAATGGTTGCAGATATCTCATGCCCAACACGGACAGAAATGCAGCAAAGAGACCATGTATAAGACATGATATCTTAGTTTTATTCCCTCCTTCATTTAAGAGCTTTTTAATTTCCTGGATCATCTGCGGTGGTAATGTCCTCATCTATATTAGACTGTTTCTGTTGTTGCGCGGCTAAAATAGCCATCATTAATTGATGTTTCAAGTTCATTTCCAAGAAAATAGTATATTTGATGAGGCCCATTTCTTCTTTATTATCCACCAGTAAGTTATATTTACTATATAATTTTTGCACATCTGGTATTTGTATCCCCATATTAGCTGCTGTGTCTGCTATCATTTTATCAATAGTCATATTTAATTGAAGCATTTGTTGTTTTACTTCATCCGGCAATTGATCAAATTTTCTTTTCTCTTCTTCTTGATTCATATATCTCCTTATACTTTAAGTAACTGTGGTTTTTTCTTATCTAAACTATTGGTTATTTTAAATGTTGTGTTTTTATCTCTATTTTCCCACGCGGCTATATCCTGCATATTTAATTTTGTTCTATTATTAGAACTTTTAATAAAATCATCAAATACCATTTTTTGATTAAAACCAGCCATAAGCCAAAAATATCTAAAAGCAGAGACTAAATTTTTAGTCCAATATTTGCCTACAAAAGCATTCTTCCTGCTGGTCTGATTTAATGGTGAGAATGCCTGTGGATATGGTCTAATACCTAAGTTTATGCATTCTCGCATCCTATAATCTGCTTCATGCGGCATATCAATAAAATTAAAAAGCACAAATGCAGTAATAGCACTTTTTTTAACACCATATTTAATAAGTTTTTGTATCGAGTCTTGAAACAAACCATCTTCTTCCAAACGATCAAATGATGTTTTTAATCCGCTCGAAAACCATTTTAATTTACCTAATAAGCTGGCTATTTCATCATCCACGTATTTTGGATCAACACCATTATTAAACAATATTTTTTTATTTGATTGTTCCAAAAATTTAAGTACATTAATAACGTGTTTTCTATCGTAGTAAGTTAAATTGTTGTCTGATATCATTATATATTTTTGATTATCGGTTAATATATCTTGCCAAACTGGATTAATCCAAGCATCTTTCTCTAGATGGGGCACAGCGCAATAAAAACAGGTATTAGGACAGCCCCTGGCGGTAAAAACCGCACTAAATTCAGACCAGGGTTCTTCTACATCATAATCTATTCCGTAATATGGTTTAGTCATATCTAATATTTTAGAATAGTTCTTGAATATATAGAAATTATTTATACCAAGCTTAATTAATAAATTTTCTAATCTTTGTGTCATCATACTGGCATAAATACCGCCAATTAATATTTTTACCGATGAGTTAAGAAATCTAATTCCTTTTATTGTGTCTAATACCTTATCTTCATCATAGGTAAAAACACTTGCAACACATACTAAATTAACTTTTTGGCCGGAGTATTCTCTCGCAAAAGAAAAGGGGATTTTTTTAAGCTTTAAGAATCCGGCTATCTTAGCCAGTCCTAATGGTATATACTTATGTTTATATTTGGGCTCGATTAATAAAACGCTTTTGGCGTCTTTTAAAAGAGATATCATTTCGTCTTCAGACACCAGCATTTAGCCGCATCCACCACTGGATTCACCACATGTTGGACAAGTATAGCATCGCCCCGTGCTTACCAATAAATCTCCGCACTTTTTACACACTTGTCCGGTGTATATAATAGCTTTTGTTTGCTCTGGATTAACCGGTTTCAACATAGTATCATAACCGGGTGTCGTGTGTTTTTCAATATCTTCTAAAATTTGTTTTTCTTCAATTTGTTTTTCTTCAACCGGCGGAACCCCTGTTACGAAATTCAAGTCTTTTGGTTTATCCATACTCTTCTTCAAATTTTCATAACGATTTTTAATCATTTCTTTGTCTTCTTCATTTTCAACAATGAATTCAACGTCTTTATTGCCAAATTCGGATTCAAGATACAAACCAAGATAATCAAGTATTGATTTAGTCAATGGTATTTCTTTATTACGTGTTATGCCATTTGGTGCAAAAGTAATTCCCTTGAGTTTACGAATAATGTCTTCAATTGGAGCACCGTACTGGAGAGCAAAAGATATAAAAATACCTATTGCGTCTAAGGTGCCGCGAGCAAAACTACCATGACGATTGCAACTTATAAAAACTTCGCCCGGTCGCCCATCTTCATAAAGTCCAACTGTTATATAAAAAGTCTGACCGCTTATATTACATTTATGGGTTATAGATTGTCTAGTATCTGGCAATGTTTCTCTAGTTTTTTTATTTCCTACTTTCATTTTGGTATCATCAGTACATTCTCCTTTTTTAAATTCTTCTATCGCCTGATTGATTATTTTATATATCTTTTTCTCTAGTTTTTTATCTTCGTCCAACACTTTGTCAATTTCATGATGAACTTTTTGTCGTTCGACAATTTCTTCCATTGATCTTGGCGGTGAGTTAGTTTCAGATGGCTCAATTTCTTCCATTTCGTTTTTGCCCACTGATTCTATTTTTTTATTAGACCTGCTTATATTTAAATCAATTTTATCTATGTGTGGTCCGACTGATTTTTTCTCCATTTTATTAGTTAGTGGTTGGCTCATTTTACAACCATCTCTATAGACCGCGATACACTTTACACCTAATTTGTAGGCTAGTTCATATATTTTTTGAATATCTTCAACAGTTGTATTGTTTGGTAAATTGACCGTTTTCGATATCCCACCGGAAACGTGATTTTGTATAGCGGCCAACATACGGACGTGTGCTTCTGGGCTAAGAAATCTTCGTCCATTTTGCGGTTTGAATGAACAGTCGAAAATAGGCAGGTGTTTTGATTTAAGAATTATATTTTTAGTCCCCTTGCCGTCTTCGTATTCAGCATCTTCAATAGTTCCATGTTGACGAACATATTGCACGATATAACCAATATCATTTTCCGTATATCCTAATTTTTCTAATGCTTTTTTAATAGTAGAATTTATGGTTTTTATCGTTCCGCCGCCGACCAAGCTCTTGTATTTGACCAAGCTTAATTCTGGTTCACAGCCCGTTGTATCACAATCCATCATAAAACTCGTTGTTCCGGTCGGAGCCATGACCGTTACTTGTGCATTTCTATATTGTGTTCCTCTTGGGTGGATTATATTTGTTGCTAAATCATATATTATGGCAATATCTTTGCTACTAGCTTTTTCTATTTCTTTATTCATATGATCTATATGTTTATTAATTATTTGATGGTGATGATCGTCCCATCCTTCGTACGGCCCAAACATTTCGCACAAAATATCTGATATACTATATGCCTTAGCCGTCATAAGAGCAGTTATTGCACCGGCTAATTGTCTTCCTTCATCTGAATCATAAGGTAATCCATGTGCCATTAAAAGTGCACCCAAGTTAGAATAACCAATACCTATGGTTCTATATTTACGTGTTTCTTGTGCTATTTTTTCGGTAGGATAATCCGCAAAATCAATAAGGATATTCATAGCTATTACGGCTATTTTAACACTATGCAAAAATGTGTCTACATCAAATAGTTTATTTGCTTGTCGATACCAAGTATTATTTCCAGGGCCAATAGAATCACTATAAAATTTCATTAAGTTAAACGAACCTAAATTACACGACGTAAAATTTAAAAATAAATATTCCGAGCAATTCGACACATTAAATCCCTGGCACCAGAAAGTATGAGATTGATTATCTACTTCAATATCAAATACATGTTCACTGCCATACTTTTCTCTTCCAATGATTTTGACCGGAGACGATTCAACTAATTCGTCTTCTGGCAAAGATAATATTTCTAAATGTGTTGAATCTTCGACTGGTATTTTTTCTCCACTGGAAATTATCCTGTGATCTTTGGTTGCGTAAAAGAATTTGTTATTTTCTGTAGTATGGCGATAAACATCTTTATATCCCTGATCATAAACTTTTGTAATCGTGGTCCAGCCATCTTGAGACCAAATCTTATCTCCCTCTTTAATTTGAGAAAGTGAG
>Ga0209518_1001468_pt1 | contig 25014 bp, 31 predicted proteins | sample RifGroB1_FD_183993 | JGI IMG/M metagenome (GOLD analysis project Ga0209518, IMG submission 183993) | Groundwater microbial communities from Rifle, Colorado, USA - Groundwater B1 (SPAdes) (version 2) | ecosystem: Environmental > Aquatic > Deep subsurface > Groundwater | place: Rifle, Colorado...
ATTAAAAATAATCGTGGTCGGGACTCGGCCTTGCACCCGGGTAAGGATTTTGCCGTTTCATTAAAACCTTTGGTTTCAATGTCCATCCGTAGCTCATAGAGCGAAGGGGGACAATATATAACCGTATAGTTTTACTCGCCCCACGCCGCTAAAAGCTTTGCGGGGCGTCCCGACACTTTCGCATCGGGACGTCTCTGTTCGCACCTCTTGGATTGCTCCAGACGGGCGTTACCCGCTACCTTTTATTTCTCCGACCTTGCGTCGGAGAAGGGAGTTCGGACTTTCCTCTAGCCCAAGAAAAACTTGAACCAGAAACCGCTCAATGTAAAACCACAAACATTATACTATGTCAAACAAAAAAGCGCAAGACCGACGAAATTTGCACCAGTATTAGTTGGCGCGCCGCTCAAAATTATTTTGCTGTCCAATTTCCAGCTTCATCAAAATTATGCGACCGCTTGAAACCGCAAGCATTCCAAATCAAGTCAAACATTGGACGCAAAATATCTTTTGGCTCAATATCGTATGATTCTATAATAGTTTCGGGTAATTGTAAAATGTCCCTGTCAATTTTGTAATAATCATTATGCCAAAATCTCATTCTATCAACGCCCATCTCCCAATCTTTAACTCCAATCAGTGTTAGAAAAATAACAATCGGCATATTAACGCCAAGCTGTTTTGCTAAATTCAAAAATTCCGCCAATGATTTCAATAATTCCAATTCATAAGTCAAACTCGGGATAATTTTTTTATCTCGGTCTGCGCTTAATATTAAACCCTCAACGGCTTCAATAATTCCATTTCGGTATAACTGAATATACGAATGAGATTTATCGTTTCCACCGCCAGCATAGGATAAAAAGCCTTCAAGATTGATCCGGTGGCTCCAGCTGGAAGTGTATATCGGCTTTAACTTCGCGGGCTCATTGATTATCGGATTCAAATCTATGCTGTAATTCGGGCTAAAAGATTCTAATGGTATGAGATGTAAAATAATTTTACCGCCCTCATAAAATGGAAGTGGTAAATTATCAGCAACAAGTTGGGCAATTCTTTCCGTTTTGAATTTGCTTATTTTTTCGGTTAGTGTTTGAGAAAGATTAAAAGCGTTTTTTAATTCGTTCGTATCCAACGCATATTTTCCAGCGGAATTTCTTGAATAAAATTTGTCATGCCCTTTGTAAATAACGCGGTGCGGGCCCGCCCAGCTTTTACTTATTCGGAATATAAAAACATTATTTTTGCCGGAAACATTAACAGCTTGCGTTGCAAAAATAATTCTCGGCTCAATTCCGTCTCGGATAATGTTCTCATATTTTCTGATTTCCTCATCAACATTTTCTATTTCCACGCCGTCAATGCTTTTCGGGCTTCCGTTTTCTTCCGAAATGCCAAAAATCAAATCTCCGCCAGAGGCATTGGCAAAAGACGAAATATCAGCCAAAAATTCTTTTCTGTCCGCATCGGAATTAGTCGGCAATAACTTTTTATATTCAATCGTTTTACCTTCCAAAACAGCGTTGCTTCGCAACTGCTCCAAATCGTTGAGGTCAATTTTATCAAGATGTTTGTTAATCATAAATTGTTACTATTTTGCTATAATCAAAACTTCTTTTGAGTTTCCGTTACTCAAAACATATTTATAGTCCAGCTTTTTTACTTCAACCGTTTCCTTGTGTCTTTTTAGCATATTTATCAATTCAGATATTGTCGGGGTTCCGTCATCACGATAAGAAACTACTAAAATTGAATTTTTGAATTTATCAAATAATCGCTCAAAAGCACCATGTATCTCGCCCTTATTGCACCATTCATTTTTTCCGTTCCTTATTTTTTTATGTTTTGAGCTTTCATCAATCAGCTTTGGCCACTCGTTGTAAAAAACAATACCCTCCAAAAAATGATAAAAATCAAAATAGTTTACGCCCGTGCCTTTTGCAGAGATATAGGGCGTATCAATATAAACAAGATCAATTTTTGGAATGACTAAATCGAAAATATCTGAATGGAATGCTTGATTTTTTTTGCCATTATCAAACACGGCATTGTTTGCTTCTTCAACAAACTTGAGAAAATGATCCTCAAACGGGGTGTCCCATGTTTTTTTGTTTCCGAAACTTCGTTCAACCTCTGCTGTCCTGATATAGAGATTTTTACGATGAAATAAATTATATGGCCGTTTGATTATGCAAGATTGAAACAAAGCGTAATATGCTAATGCTTGCTTGTATTTATCTTTTATTTCACCAATGTTTGTAATGACAACATCAAGCCATTTATTCTCCTCATCTGTAAAATAAATGTCATGGAAAGTATCATAAATAAAGGAGGGATATTTTATTTTAGATTTCTTTTTGAGAATAAATTCCAAATCCTCATCATTCAATATAGTTTCTTTGTTTTCAATCAAGGCAAGCCCTACATAATGATTGAATTTTAGTGAATCATTGTAGAAAACCTGCTTGCCGTTTTTCTTGTACATATAACCAACGCAACCGGTTCCACCGAAAGCGTCAAGCACCGTGTCAAAATCTAAATCTTTCGTGTAATAATCTATCCATTTTAGGATTTTATATTTGCTTCCTTGATAACGAGTAGATGGTAAAACTCCAGCGTTTTTCGTTAGAATTTCATTAAATAATTGCGATCGCTGTTGTTTTACACTTCTCATAGCTAAAGATTTTTTATGTTGCGATATTTCAAATAATCTTTGAGGTTTGAGTATGGCGGCCGTTTCAGTTTCGCACTCCGCGCCATTTCCAGTGTCATATAATTTATCCAGAAGTCGTCAAACACCTTAACTCCCAGCGTAGAAAACGGGCCTGTTCCTTCCCTCAATTCGCTCATCTTTACGCAGGAACCTATATTTTTTGTGTTTCCGCTTCCGGGCCGGTCTTTGGCAATTCTGTATTTTTCTTGAACGATGAAATCAAAATCTTTTACCACCGACAAAATATCTTCCAAATCATCAATGGTATACACCTTATTCTCGTCAATCAGTTCTTCTTGTTGAGTATAGATAATGCCGAGAATATAATGCTTGTCATATTCGTTGTATGGGAAGGTGATATTTTTCTTTGAATCCCTGTAGCGAAAATATCCGGTAAATGCACCGAGCGTAAAACCGGAAATTGCCTCGTGATTTTTTCGGTAAGTGCTTTTGAGATCGAGAGCGATTTTCTTTTGATCTTTTGTGACAAAAGTAACATCGGGGTAATGATTTTGTTCCGCAGAAAAAATCATCTTGTAGCCGTTCTCTTTTGCGAATTTCTGAATGACCGGAAACATCATCAGCTCGATAATTTTTGAAACAACCTTTGTATCAATCGATATGGTGTAGATATTTTTAGCTATATCAATAAAACCTTTCACCGACCAATCACCTGACGGGGTGGCAAGAACCTTTCTAAAATCCTCTGTGTGTTTGAGTAAATTCTTTTGAAAGTTATCTTGTTCCATAAGTTTATTTAATTAAATCATCAAGTGAACCGGCAATCCAATTCAATGACATCATAAATGTTAATTATTATACTCTACAGTTCGGTTTCAACCAAAACACACCATCAAGGCAACCCCTTGATGGTGTGTTTTGGTTGGCTTGTTGTTGGCTACATTTAATAATCCATTCCGCCCATACCTCCGGGCATAGGCGACATAGCCGGTTTTTCTTTCGGGATTTCGGAGACGGCGGCTTCGGTGGTAAGCAAGACGGCGGCGGCCGAAGCGGCGTTTTGCAAAGCGGTTCGGGTTACTTTGACCGGATCAATAATTCCCGCTTTGAGCATATCGGGGACGATGGCATCGGAGCCGGCGTCGTAGCCGATGTTGGAAGCGTTGTTTTTGGCAATTTCTTTTTTGATGTCGTTGGCGATGACGGCCCCTTCGTGTTTGCCGGCGTTGGCGACAATCTGCCTCAACGGCTCTTCTATCGCTCTTAACAATATTTCAAAACCGACTTCATATTCTTTAGTGAATTCTTTCGGGGCTTTTATCTTTCCTTCGGCAAATTCTTTGGCGACAATGGCATTGGCCTTGAGCAAGGCCGTTCCGCCTCCGGCCACGATACCCTCTTCCACGGCGGCTTTGGTCGCTTCCACGGCGTCTTCTATCTTCATCTTCACGTATTTCATTTCCGTCTCGGTGGCGGCGCCGACTTTGATGACCGCCACTCCGCCGACCAGTTTGGCCAGCCTTTCCTGCAATTTTTCTTTGTCAAAATTGGAATCGCTTTTGGCAATCTCTTTTCTTATCGCCGCTATTCTGGCGTCAATATCCTGTTTCTTGCCTTTGCCTCCGACGATGGTCGTGTTGTCTTTGGTGGCGATAACTTTTCTGGCTTTGCCCAGCATATTTATTTCCGCCTTGTCCAGCTTCAAACCCACTTCTTCGGAAATTACTTTGGCGCCGGTTACAATGGCGATATCTTGCAACATCTCTTTTTTCCTGTCGCCGTAGCCCGGGGCTTTTATAGCCAAGGTGTTGAAAGTCCCTCTTAATTTGTTCACAACAAGAGTCGTCAGAGCCTCGCCGTCCAAATCGTCGGCGATAATCACCAACTCCTTTTTTCCGGTGGCGGCGATTTTTTCCAGCAACGGCAATATCTCGCTGATGGCGGAAATTTTCTTGTCCACCAAAAGTATCATCGGCTCTTCGTAGACCGCTTCCATCCTGTCGGCGTTGGTTATCATATAGGGAGAAACATAGCCCTTGTCAAATTGCATCCCTTCCACAAACTCGCTTTCTACTCCGAATGACTGCGATTCTTCCACCGTTACCACCCCGTCTTTGCCCACTTTGTCTATGGCGTGGGCGATTTTTTTGCCGAACTCTTCCGACTCGGCCGAGACCGTGGCCACTTGTTCTATCTCTTCTTTGTTTTTTATCGGCTTGGCGATTTTTTTCAGCGCGGCCACAACAGCGACGGTCGCCGCTTCTATGCCTCTTCTTATGCCGAGCGGATTGACGCCCAGTGTTGTTACTCTCATTCCTTCTTTGACGATGGCTTGGGTCAAAACAACGGCCGTAGTGGTGCCGTCTCCGGCCGAATCGTTCGTTTTTCCGGCCACTTCTTTGGCAATCTCCGCGCCCATATTTTCAATCTTGTCTTCCAGCTCAATTTCTTTGGCGATAGTCACTCCGTCGTTGGTTATCGTCGGCGCGCCGTAGCCTTTTTCCAAAATGACATTTCGGCCTTTCGGACCGAGCGTTATCTTGACGGCATCTGCCACCGCGTCAATTCCTCTTTTCAAGCCTTCTTTGGCTTTTTCCCTGAATATAATTTGTTTTGCCATATTTTTTAAAAAAATTAGAGTTTACGAATAATTTTTTTGTAAAAATATGAGCAATCCCGCAGCAGCGGGATGCCATACCTTTACTTAACTACTCTATAACCGCCAAAATATTATCTTCGCTTATAATATAGTACTTCTTGTCGCCGACCTTGATTTCATCGGGGCCGTATTTGGAAAACACGACCTTCTGCCCCTTTTTGACGGACATCGGAATAAGTTTTCCCTCATTGTCTCTTTTGCCCGGACCGACTTCTATAATCTTGCCTTGATCCGGCTTTTCCTTGTCCACGGTTTCGGGAATGAAAATCCCCGACTTGGTTTTAGAACCTTTCTCCTCGTCGGAAAACGGCTCTATCAAAACATTGTTGCGCAACGGCTTTATATTCTTCATAGAGTTAAACAATTAACTGATAATTAATTTTGTGATAATGGCATTATATGGAAATGGCTATCTTGTTGTCAACGGATTGACAAATACTTTTAAATGCGCATAATTAAAGATAGATTTTTGATTTGATAATTCAAACCTGATTCTAGCCAATCGGGTTTGATTCTTTGACAACAACCGCCGGCTAGGGCGAAAACATAAGGAGATTGCAATGAGTGCGGAAATAAAAGTATTAAAAACAGAACATGGAGATATTCTACAAATTAAAATACATAGGATTGAAAGAAATGTCCTAGAAAAAAGACTGAATGATTTCAAAGACATTGAAGCAAAAATATCCGCAAAAAATAATGAATATGGAGAAGAAAAGTGCCTTAATGATGAAGAAAAGCTTATGAACATTGCTGGTTTAATGGGGGCATGCGTTGCCGAGCTGACCGTTATATACGGAGAAGTATCTGCTGGATTTATAAATTATACACACATTGCAGAAAAGAAAATGTCATCCGGCAATGAAGCGCTAAATTTCCTCATGGGAAAGATGAACGATTTAGCGCCCAACTTCCAAAAGAACAATTATAGCGCCGAGCGGCGCGTTGTTCACAAAGAAAAAAATGGATTGAATTTAATTCATTTACACGGTGTCACTGGAAACTTATTAGCGACAGTGGCATCGTTTGACTTATATATAAGAGAAATTTAACCTTAATATATAAGAGAAATTTAGTAAAAGGCTGTTGTTTTCGTCAATTCGCGAGCGACAGCCTTTTTTATTTGGGTATTATCTTGCGTTAGACAAGACTTCGTCTTGTTTTTTTATTTTTTAAGGGCTATACTTTAAAAAACGGATAAGAAAAAGCAACAATTTAAGGTAATTATAGAACAGGGCGAGGATGGTTTTTTTGTTGCGTCTGTTCCGTCTTTACCTGGGTGTTACACGCAAGCAAAAACTGTTAAGGAACTTAAAAAAGAGTGCAAGAGGCAATCTCCTTATGTCTTGAAACTGCTCAGATTGATCCCCAATATAGGCGGAGATTAAAACTTTTTACTGATGTGTTATAATTTTCAATCAAAACTCACTTCTTGCTTTTTAATTTCTTTCCTGTATAGTTTAAGCAATACAAAAAAATGGCTCTTGGATCGATTATTTCAATATTCCAGATATTTATAAGCGTTGTTTTGATTATTTCCGTTTTGCTTCAGCAAAGGGGAAGCTCTTTGGGTTCGTCTTTCGGCGGAACGGGGACTTCTTACCACACCAGGAGAGGCTTTGAGAAAATTTTATTTAATTCAACAATCATTTTTGGCATTTTGTTCGTTGCGTCCACAATCGCGACTCTTGTCATCAAATAAATCAGAATTCACTTTATGAGGAAACATTTCCGTCTTCCCAGTTTGGAAGAATTTATATATGTCTTGAGAAATATGAAGCTTTGGGAGAAGCTGGTTTTTCTAGCCCTGTTTATTTCTTTCTTGGTCTCTTTTTTGGCCATAATTTGGAAAATAAGCGACCTATATATGGCAGAGACGTCGGCTTACGGCGGAACTTTGACGGAAGGAATCATCGGCACGCCAAGGTTTATAAACCCGGTCTTGGCGTCTTCTGACGCCGACAGAGACTTGGTGGCTCTCACTTATTCCGGATTGTTGAGGCCGGATAACAGGGGTCGGCTGATTAACGACCTGGCGGAAAAATATGACATCTCGGAAGACGGCTTGGTCTACACCTTTACCCTTAAACCGAATATTTTTTGGCAGGACGGAGCGCCTGTTACTGCCGATGATATTATTTTTACCATAGAGAAAATAAAAGACCCGGCTATGAAAAGCCCCAAAAGGGCCGGCTGGGAAGGGGTTTCCGCAGAGAAAATAAACGATAAAACTGTAAAATTCACCCTCAAGAAACCCTACGCTCCGTTTCTGGAAAATACAACTATCGGAATCTTGCCCGGCCATATCTGGGAAAATATGTCTTCCGACGAAATCGCTTCCAGCGAAATGAACACGAAACCAATCGGGTCGGGGCCGTATAAAATAAGCGACATAAAAAGAAATTCCGTCGGAATAATCAGCTCTTACGAACTTAATTCCAATAAAAATTTTGTCCTAGGGAAGCCGAATATCAAGAAATTGATAATGAAATTCTACCCTTCCGAAAAAGACCTCCTAACCGCTTACCAAAAAGGCGAAGTTGAAACAATCAACGCTGTAACCCCCCAAGAACTGGAGAAAATAAAAACAAGCAACAGCGTCAAAACTCTTAATCTCCCGAGAATTTTCGGCGTCTTCTTAAACCAAAATAGCGCCAAAGTCTTGACCAAAAAAGAAATCCGCCAAGCTTTGAATTTGGCCGTTGACCGGAAAAAAATAATAGATGAAGTGTTGAAAGGTTATGGCGCGGAACTTTTTTCCCCTCTTCCGACCGGAACATTCGGCGCCGTGCCAAAAAGCGAAATTGACGCTTATTCTTTGGAATCCGCCAAAGAACTTCTTGACAAAAACGGCTGGAAGATGAATACTGGCGAACAAGTTTTGGAAAAGAAAATCGGCAAAGAGCTGTTCAAGTTTTCTTTTTCCATTTCCACCTCCGACGCTCCGGAACTTAAAGAAACCGCTTATCTTCTCAAATCAATGTGGGAAAAAATCGGAGCAAAAGTTGACGTGAAGATATTTGAAACGGGCGACCTGACCCAAAACGTCATTCGGCCGAGAAAATACGACGCTTTGCTGTTTGGCGAAATAGTCGGCCGCGATCCGGACCCATTCGCTTTTTGGCATTCTTCTCAAAGAAACGATCCCGGGCTTAATGTCGCCCTTTACACGAACATCAAAGCGGACAAACTTCTTGAAGAAGCGAGAGGCGCGCAAGACGAAGCAAAACGGGCGGACAAATATAAAGAGTTTCAGGAAGAAGTTTCCAAGGACATACCGGCAATATTCTTGTTTTCTCCGAAATTCATTTATGTGATTCCCAAAAATCTGAAAGGAACGGACGATATGGAAAGTGTTACGGTTCCGTCGGAAAGATTCTCCATGATCCACCGATGGTACAAATCAACAGACAAAGTTTGGAAAATTTTTGTAAAGTAACTCATCGACACCGGACTTCGACGAGCTCGTCGAAGTCCGGTGTCGATGAAAACAAGCCCTCGTGGCGGAATTGGCAGACGCGCTAGTTTCAGGTACTAGTGGCCGCAAGGCCGTGGAGGTTCAAGTCCTCTCGAGGGCAATAGTTCGGAACGAACAATTAAACTAAATATTATTATTAATTAACTATTTATGGAAAAACAAACAAAAGAAAGAAAGATGCCGGTCAGGATAATCCCCATCGGCGGAGTGGAAGAAATAGGCCGCAATATGACAGTCGTTGAGTACGGCAACGAGATTATCGTCATAGACGCCGGCATTCAATTTCCCGAAGAGGAAACACCGGGTATTGACTTCATCATACCTAACACCGAATATTTGGAAAAAAACAAAAGCAGGATTAAGGCTCTTGTAATCAGCCATGGACATATGGATCATGTGGGAGCGGTTCCTTACCTCATAGACAAACTGGGATTCCCCGTTATCTACACCACTAGATTCTCCAAAGCGATTATTCAAAAAAGACAGGATGAATTCCGGCATATGCCGACATTGAAAATAGAAGAAGTCACTTCCGACAGCGTTATAAATCTTGGAAAATTGAAAATAAAATTCTTTGACATCACTCATGCTATACCGGACGCCATCGGCGTTATCATAGAAACTCCTTACGGCAACGTCCTTTACCCGGGAGACTTTAGAATAGAACTGGACGAAAACAGCAATCCGGTAAACATTGAGCACTATCAAAAATTGGGCAAAGAAAATAATTTGGTTTTGTTTCTGGAAAGCACCAACGCCGAAGAGCCTGGTTTTTCCATTCCCGAAAAAGTCGTCTACCAAAATCTGGAAAAAATGGTGACGGAAGCGAAAAACAGAATCATAATCGGGATGTTTTCTTCTCACATAGAAAGAGTGATAGAAATAGTAAAGGTTGCCGAAAAATGCGACAAAAAAGTGGTTATAGACGGCTACAGCCTTAAGACCAGCTTTGAAATAATAAAGGCTTTGGGCTATTTTCATCCCAAAAAAGACGTGATAGTTCCGATTGAAAAAATAGACAACTATCATCCTTCCAAAATTATCGCCATTTGCACCGGCTCTCAAGGCGAACAAAACGCTTCTTTGATGAGAATAGCCAACAAGAGGCATAAACATATTAAGATAACCAAAGATGACACCGTCATTCTTTCTTCGTCCGTTATCCCCGGCAACGAAAAAAGCATCCAAAGTCTGAAAGATAACCTTTCCCGACAAGGGGCCAAGATTGTCCACTACGGAGTGGCTTCGGTGCACGCCTCGGGACACGCCTGCCAAGAAGATTTAAAACTAATGGTTAGAATGATCAAGCCAAAGTACTTGATTCCCATTCACGGCAACCATTTTATGCTTAAAACCAACGCCGATGTGGCGGAATCAGTCGGTCTGGCCAAAGAAAATATCGTCGTGCCTTTTAACAACGGCATCATAATAGAAGCTGACGACGAGAAAATAAGAATGCTAAAGGAGAGCGTCCCTTCAAACTACGTAATGGTGGACGGGCTGGGTGTGGGCGACATTAAAGAAGTGGTCCTGCGCGACAGACAGATGCTTTCTCAAGACGGGATATTCGTGATGATTACGGTCATAGATTCGCAAACCGGCAAGGTTAAAAATTCTCCGGATATTATTTCCAGAGGTTTTATTTACCTGAAAGAATCCCAAGATTTGCTCAAACAAACTCGATTCTTAATCAGAAAAGTGGTGGAAGAAGCCACCGGCAAAATGCACCCCATCAATGTTGATTATGTCAAAGAAAATCTGCGCGAGCGCGTCGGCAAGTTTTTGTTCCAAAAAACTCATAGAAGGCCGATGGTGCTTCCGGTTATAATAGAGGTGTAAAAACAATCAAGGAGTGGTAAAATAAATTTAATGCCGAACAAGAAAAAAATAATATTCAGCGGAACGGCGCCGTCGGGCAATATCCATATAGGAAATTACCTTGGCGCCATCAAGCAATGGGTGGAAATGCAAAACACCGGAGAATACCAAAATATATTTTGCGTGGTGGACGAGCACGCCATCACCGTCCCGCAAGATCCGGCAAAATTGCGTTCAAAAATTCTAGAAGTTTTTACCCTTTATTTGGCGCTTGGCATTGATCCGGAAAAATCAATTATCTTTGTTCAATCCAGCGTTTCCGAACACGCTGAACTTAACTGGATTCTCTCCACAATAACTCCAGTCGGTGAACTGGAAAGAATGACGCAATTCAAAGACAAATCTCAAAAACAAAAAAACGTTTTGGCGGGGTTGCTTAATTATCCGACGCTTATGGCGGCCGATATTCTGCTTTACAAAACCAATCTTGTTCCCGTCGGCGAAGACCAGCTTCAACACATAGAATTAGCAAGAACGATTGCCAGAAAATTCAATTCCACCTTCGGCGAAACTTTCGCCATTCCCGAGCCTTTTATAAACAAAGAAGGAAAAAGGATAATGGGCTTGGACGACCCGTCAAAAAAGATGTCCAAATCGGCGGAAAATACCAAAAATTACATCGCCTTGCTGGACTCACCGGAAACGATAAGAGAAAAAATAAAGGCCGCCGTCACCGATTCCGCCAGCGAGATAAAATACGATATGAAAAACAAACCGGCCGTCTCCAATCTGCTGACTATTTACAGCCTGTTTTCCGGCAAAGCAATTGCTGAATTGGAAAAAGAATACGAAGGTAAAAATTATTCTGTTTTTAAAAAAGATTTGGCTGAAGTGATAATTGAAGGCCTTTCCCCCATCCAGAAAAAATACAAAGAATTGTCCGCCAATCCGGATTATCTCAAAAAAGTTTTGCGAGACGGCGCCGAAAAAGCCAAAAACATCGCCTCTCAAACAATGGCCGAAGTCCGCTCAAAAATCGGCTTTTTGGAGATTTAAATTTCTATATTCAAGAAAAATTTTTGGATGGCTTTTTCTCCGATTATGTCTTTGGCTTCGCCGCTAAAAACAACTTTGCCTTTATCCAGCAAATAAGCCCTGTGGGCGATATTAAGCAGAGATTTTATATTATGCTCCACCACCATGATCGCCACTTTGTGTTTTTCGTTTATCTCTTTGATTTTCGCGAAAACTTCTTTGACGAGTTTAGGCGCGAGTCCGAGAGACGGCTCATCCAGCAGTAATATTTTAGGATCGGCCATAAGTCCTCTGGCCAGCGCTAGCATTTGCTGTTGGCCGCCGGAAAGAGTTCCCGCCTTGGTCTTAATTTTCACTTTCAAGTCCGGAAACATTTCAACAACCTCTTCAATCCTTCTTTTCAATTCATTTTTGTCCCCTACGGCAAAACCTCCCAGTTCTAAATTTTCCGTCACAGTAAGGTGGGCAAACACCCTTCTGCCTTGGGGAATGAAAACTATTCCCATCCGCGCCATCTCATAAGACAACGGCGTTACCGCTTTTTCGTGCCACAAAACAGAGCCGGAGTAAATCGGCGCCAAGCCGAAAATAGCTTTTAGCGCCGTGGATTTCCCCGCCCCGTTCGGACCCATCAGCGCCACTATCTCACCCTCGTCAATGGCAATATCAACCCCGTCCAGGGCTTTCACCCCGCCGTAATGAACATGAACATTTTTCAACTGAAGCAGAATTTCTTTTGGCATTAGTTAAAGTTTTTCAAGAATGTTTAGAAATTCATTATGGCTAATTCCCAGCACTCTTAAATTATTACGAATGATAAAAACCGGAATTTCTTTGTCTTCGGGAAAAACTACCGGTCTTTTTAAATCACTGCGTCCGTAAATCCTGTGATCACCTTTTTTTCTTTCATAATGACAACCGACATAAAATAAAAAACTTTCAAACTTTTTCCACGAAATAGGCTTCAGTTTCGGCATATAATTAGCTGACCGCGAATTGAAACATCTGCGATTCTTGGGAAACCAAAGAAGGTGGCGACCATCGCTTTTTTATTTTTTGCCAGCCTAAACTTTCTAAAACCTCATCCATTGTCCCCTTTTTAACCAATTCTTCAAAAAAAATACTTACGGATTCTTTAAATCTTTTTTTAACCTCTTCGTAATTTTTACCTGAAGTTGATAAATCCAAAACTGGCGTATAGGCGATAAAATGTTTACCTTCTTTAAAAACGGATACCGGCAGTTGCAAATTTAACTTAATCATACTTTCATACTACCACGATCAAAAAACTATATCAAATCCAAAGTTTTGTAAACCACAAATTAAGTCAAATATATGGTTTAGCAAACCACAAATTTAACCTACTCCCCCAAATACGCCTCAATAACTTCTTTTTTCCTCAAAACTTCTTCCGGCTTGCCTTGCGCCAGCAATTTGCCGCTGTCCATCACTATCGCGTAATCGCAAAGCTCGCGGATAATCTCCATATTGTGCTCAATCAAAATCACGGTTTTGCCTTCCTGTTTTAAATTTTTGATAATACCGGAAACCGTCTTTATTATTTCCGGAAAAAGTCCGGCAAAAGGCTCGTCCAAAAGATATATTTCCGCCTTCGTAGAAATGGCGCGAGCGATTTCCAGCAGTTTTCTTTGGCCGTAAGAAAGATTGACCGCTAGCTCGTTCCTCTTTTCCCAAAGACTGACTTTTTCCAGCGCTTCTTTCGCTTTGCCCAGATGATAATCATTGTGCTTTTCAAAAAGCGCGCCGAAAACATTTCTTTCCGTAAGTACCGCCAGCACATTATCCAAAACTGTCATTTGATTGAAAAGCCGCGCCTCTTGAAATGTGCGAGTGATTCCATAAGCGGAAATATCATACGGCTTAATCTCGGACAACTTCAATGTTTCATTTACAACAACCGCCCCACCGTCAATTTTAATCATGCCGCTTAGCAAATTAACCAATGTGGTCTTGCCCGAACCGTTGGGCCCGATAATCCCCGTGATTTTCCCTCTTTCTATCTCCACAGACAAACCATCCACCGCCTTCACGCCGTCAAACCGTTTCGTCAGATTTTTTGTTTGAAGAATGGGCATGGAATTATTTTACATTATATCTGAAAAAATAAAATTAAGTTTTCTTAAAACATTAAAGGTGCTATACTAAAAACAAAAACATTAAGGATAATTATTAAGAATTTTCTAATCTAACACTAATAAACAATATGAAAAAAATAATATACATAACCGCAGTTTTAGCACTTTTAATTATAAGCTATTTTCTATTGAATAAACAAGATCAATCAAAAGAAAAGGTGTTAAAAATTGGTGCCGCATTGCCCCTTACTGGTGAGCTTGCCTCTTTTGGTGAGGAGTTCAAGCGTGGTGCAGAAGTGGCTCAAGATGAAATAAATGGAAACGACAAAATAGTGCGGGTAATTTTTGAAGACACAGCATTAGAGACAAAAAAATCAGTTGATGCAGTAATGAAATTAGTAAATGTTGATGGAATTGATGCTCTCTTTGTTTCTGCTTATGGTGAAGCAGCGGTGACGCACGATATAACTGATAGAAAAAATATTCCATTAATAGTCCTTTGGGATTCCAACCCACAACTTGAAGCCATGGGTGATAAAGTCTTTGCTCTTGGTCCATGGACACCGGCTTCTGGAGAAATTACAGCTAATTTTGTATATAAAAAGGGAATGAAAAGAGCGGCGATTTTTGGTTATAAACAAGAGTGGTCCATTGCAGTATCAGAGGCATTCACAAATAAATTTAAAAAACTGGGGGGTATTATCACTGCCTTGGAATATGCAAATCCAGGTGTTACGGACTACAGGACTGAGGCAGCAAAAACAACAGCATCTAATCCCGATGTGGTATATGTAACAGCTGAAGACTTTCTTAAGGGCGTTAAGCAAATTAAAGAGTTAGGCTATAAAGGAGTAATCATTACTTCTGACTTATTGGATAACAGTCAAATAGAACTGTATCCAGGGCTCTTTGAAGGTGTTTATGGCTCTCAAGTTGCAGACCCCGCAGTTCCTGAGACTTTACATTACATAGACTTATACAAAAAGAAGTTTGATGAAAATCCAAAGAAAATTTTATATGGTGCATGGGGCTATGACGCTGTCCACTTATTTTATAGAGCTTATTCTGACCAACCCAACAAAAACATCACAGAAGGCTTATATAAAGTTGATTATAAGGGAGCTTCCGGAGAAATTAAGTTTGATAATAACGGAACATCAAAGACAATTCCAAAAATGTTTATTGTTAAAAATGGCGCAATCACAAAAGTAGATTAGAAATACCGCCTTCACGCCGTCAAACCGTTTCGTCAGATTTTTTGTTTGAAGAATGGGCATAAAATCAAAGTTTCTTATTCACTATATAAAATGGAACGGCCGTCTTTCACAGTCCAAAAAACAGGTGGCTTTGTTACTCCACCTTTTTCATCAAATGTTAATTCGCCAGATACTCCAGAATATGTTTCCAGCTTAGCGTAAGTTTTTTGCACGGTGCTAACATCATCAGTCCCGGTGTCAGAGATTATTTTTGCGTAAATATGCAAAGTGTCATACGCTGTATCAGCAGTGATACCCGGTTCGTTTCCAAACTTTATTTTATATTTATTTATAAATTCTTCCTTAGGTTTGGCGTATTGAACATAAATAACGCCTTCAAATGCGCCTTGCGCTTGGCTAATTCTGCTGTCATCCATAAGAATAGATATTTGTTTGCCCTTATACCCGAAAACCTTAAGCTCTTTGGCCATTATACCCATATTATCAAAATTTGAATACATAACCACATCTGGATCAGAATTCTTAATTTTTATTGCTTCCGTTTTAATATCCTTTTGAGTTAATAATGGCTCTTCCTTTGCGGTAATTATTCCTCCAAGTTTAATAAATTCATCTTCAAAAGCATTCCCCTGTGTTTGATACCAAGATTCTTTACTGCTAAAGATAGCCGCCTTTTTAAAACCTTTTTTAAACGCAAAATGCGCAAGCTCTCTTGTTGCAATGTCGTCGTGCGGCCAAATATTAAATATGTTTTCTGATTCTTCATTAAAGTCGGCAACACCAAGAGATGGCGATGTAATAATGACATTGTCTTTTTTGGCTATTGGCGCAATAGAAAGCCCCGCCTTTGTCCAGTTTGGACCAATTATATATTCAACTTTTTGTAAAACCAGTTGTCTGTATGCAGAAACTGAATCCGCCGGATTATCTTCCGCGCTGTCTTGAACCACCAATTCAACAGGTCTTCCAAGAACACCCCCGTTATTATTTATCTCTTCTGTTGCTAATTTAAGACCATTTAAAGAATTCTCGCCCCATTCCGCGCAGTTTCCAGTGAGACAAAGGAGCGCTCCAATTCTAATCGATTCATTCTTTGAAATGTCTTCATTCCCATTCCCAAAGAAATAAACAGCTCCCGCGACTATTGCGATTATAAGAATTATAAAAAATTTCTTCTTCATTATTTTATGTATTATAATTTGTATTCACCGACTAATCCTTGCGGACGATAGAGCATAAGCAAGATTAATATCACGCCATAGATAACCTGCCGCATTTGAGCGGCGATGTCGTTGGGCATCCCCACAAAGCGCAAAGCTTCCGGCAGAAGTATCAAAAATAAAGCGCCCAAGAGCGAACCTTTCAGGTTGGAAAGCCCGCCCAAGATGACAATGGCTAAAATGAATATTGACTCCATAAGCCAAAACGACGACGGGTCAATAAAGGTGATGTAGGAAGCGAAAAGCGAACCGGCAACCGAAGCCATAGCCGCGCTGATGACGAAAATCGCCAGTTTATAGTAAAGCGTGTTGTAACCGAAAACTTGAATGGCTTTCTCGTCTTCCCTTATAGCCTTCAATATCCTGCCGAATGAAGAATTGACGATAAAACGGGAAGCAAAATAAATCAATCCCAAGAACACCAAAGACAGCCCGAGAAACGATAAATTTGAGGAAAAATCCAGACCAAAAAGATTCGGCTTGGAAATTCCTGGTATACCGAGCGGTCCTCTCGTTAGCTCCTGCCAATTAAGAAATACCGAGAAAATTATGATGTTAAAACCGAACGACGCCAAAGCGTAATAATCGTCGTCAAATTTGCTCAAAATAAGCCCGATAAGAAAGGCGATGATGGCTGAGACAATTATTGCCGCGAGGACGGATACGAAAAAGTTTACTCCGAATGAAGTAAGGAGTATTGCCGTCGCATAAGCCCCGATGCCATAAAAAGCGGCGTGAGTGACGGAAAGCAAGCCGGTATAACCGACAACGAGATTAAGGCTTAATCCCAAAATGCCGTAAATGGCGAACAAAATTGTTAAGTGAATTAAATATTCCATATAGTTAAAAATCAAAAATAAAATCTAAAAAATATTATTACTTCTTCATAATACCTCGCGGGCGGAAAAGCAGAAAAATAATTAATAATCCGAAGGCTATCGCGTCTTTCCACTCTCCCGATATTTTCCAGATGCCGAAATTTTCCGCGAAGCCGAGCAGGAAAGCGCCGAGAAATCCCCCGTAAATATTGCCGACTCCGCCGATAACGGAAACAATTACGCCCTTGAGCAACAAACTCATCCCCATAGTCGGCTCAATTCCCGTGTCAAAACCGACTAAAATGCCCGCCAGTCCGGCAATGGCCGAACCGATGATAAAAACCCGGCTGATTATCTTGTCCGTATTTATGCCGATAATTTTGGCCGCTTCTTCGTCGTCGCTTACCGCTCTTACCATTTTACCGAATAAAGTATATTTCAAAGAAAGAACCAGCGCGGCCGTTATCAAAATTCCCGATATTAAAATGATAAGCTGGGTCTGAGTTATCACTCCGCCATAAATTTCGTATATTTTTTGGGTTGAATAATTGCGCCAAAGAGTTTGAAATTGGCTGGTAAACAATATGGCGATAATCGCCTGCAATGCAGTGAAAGCGCCAAGCGATGCGATAAGAAGCGCCATATTGGACGCCTTTCTTTTGCGAAGCGGAAGATATATCAGCTTGTCCAGCCCATAACCGGCAATCGCCGCCGTAGCGACGCCGATGAAAACGCTTAAAAACAAATTCAGACCAAGCGTCTTGCCGAAAAACAAAAAAGCGTAAGCGCCGATGACGGCGATTACGCCGTGAGTCAAATTGAAAAATTTAGTCGCGCCGTAAATAAGATTGAAGCCAAGCGCCACCATGGCGTAAATCGCTCCGGCGATGATGCTGTTTAAAACAAGCTGGGGAAGAATGTCCATTTGGAAATTATATCTTTTTCGGCGATTTTTCTCAACAAAAAAACAGTCCCGATTACAATGGGGCTGTTTTTATGGCAAACTAATTTATGGGTTATTTTATTTGAAAAATTTCAGCTTTACCGTTTTTAATTATCTTAAGCCCGTACTCAACCATTCTGTCGCCATTTTGATCTATGGTAATAGATCCGGAAATCCCGTCGTGATTATTTACTTTATATAATCCATTTTTAACAGCTTCGCTATCATTGCCATACTTCTCAATCATTTCTTTCAAGAGATTAACTGCGTCATATGTTGACGCCATATATATTGGCGGTGTTGCGTGCGAAAATCTCTAGTATTGGTCGTATATGTTTCGGAAGTAGTGATTGTGCCAGAAAGTTCTGTAAACCTTTTCTCAAAAACTTTACGCAACGCTTGAGAATAATCGGTTTGTTCTGAAATAACGGCAACTTTTTTGTGTCCAATATCAATAATTGCTTCGGCTATTTTATTACCAGAAGACGCGTCTGACGCAAAATTGCGAAAAACATAATCTCCCGCATTTGTTATATCTGGGCTGGAAGATATAGGGGAAAGAAGAACTACTTTTGAAGATTCCGCGATTGGCGCCGAACCGAGAGTTTCCCCGCTACAAGCTCCGCCGATAATAAACTTTACTTTATCTATATTAATTAATTTTTGAGTGGCATTCGCAGAGGCTAGTCCCCCGCATTTTCCATCTTCATAGATCATTTCTAAAAGACGGTTTTTCACACCGCCAGAACCGTTAATCTCTTCGGTTGCAATAGTTATTGTATTTTTCAACGACTCTCCAATCGTGGCCGCGTCACCCGTCAACGGCAAAATTACTCCAATCTTTATCGGCTCTTTGGCACTCGGTTGGCTAGAATTTTTGCCGAAATAAGAAACTCCGACGACTATCAAAATGATGACTGCTATTCCAATGATTATTTTTTTCATATTTTATGATTAATTTATAAACTTGATAATTTTAAACCTTTACTATTTTTAAATTTTACTTATACGCATTGCCACGCCAATCAATTTTATCAATATAGGCTCGATAATTTTCAAATTGAAATTCGGTAATAATTCTTAATTTGCCGGAGCGAATTCTATGAAATCCTTCCCATTCCCCTTTAAGTTTTTTAATGTCTACATTTACATCCTCTCCCTTAAATTTTCTTAAAGCGAATTTTATTTTATCAATGACAAAATCTTCTTTGATATTATTTTGTTCTAAAAACTTTAAAGCGTTTTTGGAAAAATCAACATGCCATCTCATATTTCAATTTCAACGCTTTTAACCGGCCGGCAAACAGGCTTACCATGGCGCTTTTCAATATCTTTTTGTTCTTTTTGAGACACATCGGGCAACAATAAAGCGCGGAATTTCATCAATTCCTGGGAAAAAACTTCCCTAACGCTTTCTTTCACAACCTCTTTTAATTCTTTTTTTGGAATAGTAACAGTGTTCATATTATTTTCATAATACTATATCCACTCTTTTTCGTCAAACTTTAATTCGGCGACTTCGGCGAATTTTTCGGCGATTGATTTTTGCGCGTCTTCTTTCAAGGCTTCGTCGGCCATCGGGTATAAAATATTGTCTTCTTTGAAAATATGCTCCTCCTTGGCATGATGAAACTTATCGGCGTAATTTCTGATGAAATCAACGGCCTTGGCGAAAAAATCCTTATCAATTTCCTTATTACAGTTTGTATTCTATCGGCTCGCTGGCTGATTCGCTTATCATAAATTTCGCCATAACCATATTCCCAGACTTATCCTTAGCCGCCGCATCTTCCGAAGGATTGAAAGCTCCGTTATTGTTATCCCAATGGATCATAGCGTAAAAACTTTCCCCGGCCACACTCTTCCTGTTTAGAGTAACGGAAAAATTCCTGGATTCAACGGCGTTTAAAAGGCTGCTGAAACCGATAATCGCCCCCGGCGCGCCCGCTTCTTCCTGATGAATGGCGACATATCCTTTTTTGCTTAAAGTTGCCCGGCCGACATTGACGAATCGCCCCGGCTTTTGGTTGGCCACAAAAATTGAGTCTTCCATACCGGCTACTTGCTCGCTTTGTTCTCCGCCGACTTGATCATTGGTGGCGTTTCTGCCGGAAAAATATTTCCAAACGAATATGCCAACAACGATAACGACTATTATGCCTATAATAAGCCCTTTTGATGATTTTTTTTCTTCCATATTTTTATTATTTAATAATTATTTAAACTTTAAACCGACTTTTAATGTTAGCTTATTATATCAAAAAAATAAAACAACGCAATAGGTTGTATGAGGCCACCCATTTTTGCGCTTTTCAGGCAATTAGTTAATTGGTGATGAGCGTTCATTTTGGGAGTCTTGGGATAAGTATGATATTCTTTGAGGATAAATTCCAATGGCCAGATTCTTTTTCTTTTAATCTTCGGCGTTGTCTTTTTTTCGTTTAGTCCCTTTGTATTTACAAAATATCCGCATCTCTTTGCTGGCTCAAAGAGCGCAAGAAGTATGTGGCCTTATGCAAAAAAAGCCCTGCGTATATAAAATACAATTCAAGGGCTTTTTGTTTTCTCCCAGTCAAAACAAAGGGCATTAATGCTTTACAAAAGCAAAAATTTTTATTAAAATTAAAACACCCTGTTAAAGCGGGGTTTATTTTATGGAAATACGAAATATAGCCATTATCGCCCATGTTGACCACGGCAAAACGACTTTGACCGACGCTATTTTAAGGCAAACCGGCATGGTCACGGACGAAAATATCAGCATGGACAGCAACGCTCTGGAGCAAGAGCGCGGTATTACCATTTACGCCAAAAATACTTCCATCTTTTACAAGGACACCAAAATAAATATCGTGGACACGCCCGGCCACTCCGATTTCGGTTCGGAAGTGGAACGGGTTTTGCGTTCAATTGATTCCGTCGTTCTGGTGGTGGACGCCCAAGAAGGGCCGATGCCTCAAACTAGATTCGTGCTGAAGAAATCGCTGGAGCTGGGACTGAAGCCGATTGTGGTGATAAATAAAATAGACAAACCGGCGGCCAATCCGGCCAGAACTTTGGACTTGGTTTTTGAATTGTTTTTTGACCTCGGCGCCAACGAAGAACAGCTGGATTTCCCCGTCGTCTACGCCATCGGACGGGAAGGTGTGGCCAAACTCAACCTGACTGACGAATCAAAAGATTTGTCTCCCCTCTTGGACACGATTTTGAAAAAAGTTCCTCCCGCCGGAAGCAACAGCGAAAGCGATTTGGCTATGCAACCGTTCAATCTCGGCTATGACAATTTTCTCGGGCGTCTGGCTATCGGCCGGATTTACAGCGGCAAGATAAAAACCGGAAGCGCTGTTTTCGTGAAAAAGCCGACCGGCGAGACAAGAACCGGCAAAATCACCAAGCTCTTCACTTTTGAAGGCGTTCAAAGAAAAGAAACAGCCGAAGCTTCCGCCGGAGATATCGTGATGGCCGCTGGACTGCCCGATATTTACATAGGCGAAACGATCTGCTCAAACGAAGCCCAAGCTCCTTTGCCGGCCATCAACATAGACGAGCCGACCATTTCCCTTAATTTTTTGGTCAACGATTCCCCTCTCGCCGGAAGGGACGGAAAATTCGTCACCACCAGGCAGATAAAAGAACGACTGGAAAAAGAACTGGAAATAAATGTCGGACTGAAAATTGATTTTACCGCCAACGAATTCTTCAAAGTTTACGGGCGGGGCGAATTGCACATCGCCATACTTCTAGAAAATATGAGAAGAGAAGGTTTTGAGCTCCAAGTTTCCCAGCCGCAAGTCATCATCAAGGAAGAAAACGGCCAGAAAATAGAACCGTTTGAAGAAGTAACAATAGACTTGCCGAAAGAATTATCCGGCCCGATCATAGAAACGCTGGGCCGAAGAAAGGGCATAATGACGCAAATGAAAGAAGAACAAGGCTCCATCGTCCGCCTTGTTTTTGAAGCGCCGACTAGAGGCATCTTGGGCTATAAAAACCAATTCACCATAGACACCAGAGGCGAAGGCATAATGTGCAGCCGATTTATCGGCTTCCGTCCTTACGCCGGGGAAATCAAAAAAAGAGACACCGGTTCAATGACATCAATGGCTTCGGGCTACGCCGTGGCTTTTTCTTTGGACAATCTTCAGCAGAGAGGAACGCTTTATGTGGAGCCGAACACGGAAATATACGAAGGAATGGTCATCGGCAACACGATGAAGGGAGATGAAATGGTCGCCAATCCGACCAAAGGCAAACAATTGACCAACGTGAGAATGGGCGGACAGGCCGACGAAAAAATCGTTCTGGCTCCGGCTTTGAAAATGACATTGGAAAGGGGTTTGGAAATTATGTCCGAAGACGAATATTTGGAAGTTACGCCGTTAAACGTCCGTCTCCGAAAACAACATCTCAAAGAAGGCGACCGAAAAAATTCTAAAAGAGCGAAATAGCCGAAGTAAAAAATGTTATACTGGCGGTATGGCGGTTTATAAAACAAAGCTCGTCAAAAAAGAAGTGGTCGCCGAAGGAACGATGGCTTTTTATTTTGAGAAGCCCGCGGGCTTTGATTTCATCGCCGGACAATATGTGACGGTTTCTCTTATCAATCCGCCGGAAACGGACGACGAAGGCGATTCCCGATTTTTCTCCTTGATAACCGCGCCTTATGAAAATTGCTTGGGAGTCGCCATTAGAATGAGGGATACAGCTTTCAAAAGAGTCCTTAAAAATTTGCCTATCGGTTCGGAAATAATGATAGCCGGCCCGGACGGTTCGTTTTGCCTGCACAAAGACGCTTCCAAGCCGGCTGTTTTTCTAATCGGCGGCATCGGCATCACGCCGATTTTCAGTATTCTCAAAAACGTCGCTTATGAAAAACTTCCCCATCAATTATTTTTATTTTACTCCAACAAACGGCCGGAAGACGCGGCTTTTCTGAAAGAATTGCAAATTTTGGAAAAAGAAAACCATAATTTCAAGCTTATTGCCACAATGACGGAAATGGAAAAATCAAAACAGGCTTGGCGCGGCGAAACCGGATTTATAAATAAAGAAATGGTACAAAAACATCTTAAGGATTTAAACTCGCCGATTTATTATATGTCCGGCCCGCCGATGATGGTGAAAGCCATGAGAGAATTGGCGGAAAAAATCGGCGCAAGCGACAGCAACATAAAATTTGAAGAATTCGCGGGATATTAGTATAATGTATTTATGTTTGACAAACTAAAACAATTTAACGAATTGAGGAAAATGAAAAACGCCATCGCGGGAGAAGCGGCGGAGACGGAAAGAAACGGCGTAAAAGTGAAAATTAACGGCAGTTTTACGGTGGAAGATATTTCCATATCTCCAGAAGCTATGAACGGCGACTTGGCGAAAAATTTGAAATACTGCTTCAACGATGCCGTAAGCAAAATGCAAACAAATATCGCCCAAAAATTTTCCGGAATGATGGGCTAGGAAAATTAACAATTAAGACGTTTTTATTAAAAAATGTACGAAATCTTGTTGATGATAAAATATTCTCTTCTGCAAAGCGTCGGTTTTTTCATTTTGGCAATCGCCGCCATCGCTTTGGTTTTTATAATTTTACACATAATTTCCAAAAAATTTAAACTGGCGAAGAAAATAGCGCTCCCCGCCATTGTTCTGGTTTTAGGAATTTTTTTGCTGTTCTTTTCGCCTCAAATCTTCCCCCAATATCTTAAGTACCCGTTTTTCTTAAAAACTTTCGGACCGGCCGGCGGTCCGGAATTGCCCCTGAAAAATGTTTACACTTTTTTCAAAAATATCAAAAATTTGGAAAAAGTTGATATTGCCAAAGACCCTGCCGATATTCCCTCGCCCGTTAGCAGGAACACTTCCGAAGAAGTGAATGTGGAAATAGAGGCCAAAGAAGTCATCGGAGAAATGGCGCCGGGGATTTTCTTCAATTACTGGACTTACAACGGACAGGTGCCCGGGCCTTTCATCCGGGCGCGAGTGGGAGATAAAATTAATCTTACTTTGAAAAATCATCCATCCAGCTTGCATAACCACAGCATAGACTTGCATGCCGTAAACGGTCCCGGTGGCGGAGCAACGGTAACAATGGTTGAACCTGGCCAATCAAAAACTTTCTCGTTTAAAGCCCTTAATCCCGGCCTTTACGTCTACCACTGCGCTCATCCCAATGTCGCCGCTCATATGGCGCACGGGATGTACGGATTGATATTGATAGAGCCGGAGGAAGGGCTGCCGAAGGTGGACAAAGAATTTTATGTGATGCAGGGAGAATTTTACAGCGCCGGAAATTTGGGCAAGAAAGGACTTCAAGTTTTTGATGCCAAGAAAATGATTGACGGCCGGCCTGAATACATAGTATTCAACGGCAAAACTCAAGCGTTAAACGGCAAAATGAAAGTTAATGTTGGAGAAAAAATCCGCTTATACGTCGGCAATGGCGGGGTCAACCTAATCTCTTCTTTTCACGTCATTGGAGAAATATTTGATAATGTCTACCCGGAAGCGGCCATCGGTTCGGAACCGCATCGCAATGTTCAAACAACAATGATACCGGCCGGCGGAGCCAGTATTGTTGAGTTTAAAATTGATGTGCCGGGCAAATATATTCTCGTTGACCACGCTTTAGCCAGACTGGATCGAGGCGCTTGGGGCATAATGACCGCCGAAGGTCAGGAAAACAAAGAAATATTTGACGGCGTGCCGGACGCGTCCGAAAATAGCGGCCACTAAAAACGAAGAAAATAAAAAACAATTCCGCTAAAAGCGGAATTGTTTTTTGGCTACCGATAGATTTAGTAAGAATTTCTTCTTCCTCCAAATCCTCCTCGGCTGCCTCCGCCTCCGCCGAATGACCTTCTTGGTCTGTCGCCTCCTTCGGTTTTCGGCTTGGCAATGTTGACAGTCAAGTTTCTTCCGGCAAATTCCTTTTCGTTAAACATTTCTATGGCTTTGTTGGCTTCCTCTTCGGAAGACATTTCCACGAAACCGAATCCTCTTGATCTGTTGGTTTCCCTGTCCATTATGATGCTGGCCGAAGTTACCGTTCCGGCT
>Ga0209518_1001472_pt1 | contig 24996 bp, 35 predicted proteins | sample RifGroB1_FD_183993 | JGI IMG/M metagenome (GOLD analysis project Ga0209518, IMG submission 183993) | Groundwater microbial communities from Rifle, Colorado, USA - Groundwater B1 (SPAdes) (version 2) | ecosystem: Environmental > Aquatic > Deep subsurface > Groundwater | place: Rifle, Colorado...
TCGCCGTATCCCACTGGCCCCTCCCCCCGCTGAACGCAAGCCAGAGGTCCGCGTCGAGGAACACGACGGCGCGCTCTACCTCGTCGGCCACGGCTGGAACCGCATGCTCTGCCGAACCTGCTCCGGCTTCGCCTGCACCTCCCACCTCGGCCACGCCGCCCCGTGCGTCCACTGCGGAGCAACAGGCTTCGAGCCCTCAAACCCGCACTCCTCCGGCTGGGGCTGGCCAAAGTGATCCCGCTGCGATAGACTGACCGATGACGTCCAGTCGCCCACGAAAGATCATGCGCTCTCCCGCCGAGGTCTCTGCCCTCCTCGAGCGTAACTATGGCCTCGCCCGCTACGTCGCAGTTCACGCCTCGCTTCCGCGGCCGGCAGTTTTTGACCGTAAGGACGCAGAGACGGTCGCCGCTACTGCTCTCGCCCGGGCGCTGCACACCTGGGACGGCAGACGCTCTCTCTCGTGGTACGCCTTCCCTCCGATGCGCGCCGCCGTGCGTCGTGAAGCTGCCGCCCACGCCAGCGTCACCTACGCACCAACTCCGCGTACAGGCCAGACCTTGGCTCAGAGGCTCCAGTCCTTCGGTCTGACCGAGACCGATATCGACCTCGAGGCCCGATTGGCCGTTGACCATGAGCACACGCCATCACCCTGCCGAGCCGCGGAACGTGAGGAGTTCTGGCGCATCGCCAGGTCGGTCTGTCGTGATGACGTCGATCTCGCGATACTCGATGGGCTCGCCCGCGGCAGCACTTACGCGATGATGGCGGAGGACTCTGGAGTGTCGACCTTCACCGTTCACGCCAGGCTACAGCGCCTTCGGCCTGCGCTCGCAAGGGTTCTCTCGGCCTTCCTAACGCCCGGCGCTAGATTCGGGTGAATGTGGGCGCAAGAAAAGCAATACCGTGGCTGGCCATCGAGCGGGAGTATGTTCGTGCTGAAGTCGACGTCAGCATGCACTCGCTCGCAGACAAGTACGGAAGCTCACATCGCCAGATCGAGCGCAAATGCGCGGTCGGAAACTGGACGGAAAAGCGGCGTAAGTGGAGAGAAAGGCTTCAGGGGGCGGATGATGCCGCCGGACTTTCGGTTGTCGCTGCCGTTTCCATCGACTACGCCGAGAGGATTGTCGAGGCTCGGGAGCGATACGCAAAGGTCTTCCGGGAGCGTTTCAAGCAGATCGACGCAGCCTTCAAGGCAAAGGGATCGGCTCTCGATCACCAGGAGGCAAGCCAGTACCTCTCTGCCCTCTCTCGTGCTGCCGAGGCCGAGCGCTCCGCTCTTGAGTGGGAGCCGGTGAAGCATGGCATCGAGCCCGGCGCAGGAGATGACGGCGCTACCGCTGACGACATTTGTCAGCGCGTGCTCGACGCTGCCGCCAAACTCCCGGGCGATGGCGATCCGGGAGCGGCTTCGGGCTGACCCTCTGCTCTTCGCGCACGTCTGCTGGCCCGAGGAGATGGAGACCGCCAGCGCGCCGTATCAGGCGCAGATCATGCGCCCGCCTCAGAACGACCTCCGCGAGGCGATCACGACGTTTCGAGGCGGAGCCAAGACCTCCCTGGCCCAGAAGCGGCTGGCTCACGGGCTGGCCTTCCGCAAGCCGTGGGCTCGCTTCGGGCTCTACATCTCGGCGTCGAAAGACCTGGCGACGGAGAAGCTCGACAACATCCGCGACAGCCTCGAGTGTGACGCGGTGCGCCGGCTCTTCGGGGAGCCCTTCCCTCGCGGCCATCACGCCAGCGACGAACTGCTCACCAACTGGGGCCAGCGGGTGATCGCCCTCGGCGTCGGGGCGAAGTTCCGCGGCTTCCTGTGGCACGGCTCTCGCCCCACGTTCGCCATCCTCGACGACATCGAGGCCGGGCGCGAGGAAACCAGCGCGGCCGACCGCCAGAAGGCGATTGTCTGGTATCAGCGGAAGCTGTCCTACGCGATGGCCCCGGGCGGTGTCATCATCGCCATCGGGAACAAGGTTCACGACGATGGGTTGATGGCGTTCCTGCTCAAGAATCCTCGATGGCAGCGGCTCATCGTGCCCGCCGTCAACCGATGGCCCGACCGGGCGGACTTGTGGGAGGAGTGCCGCCGCATCTTCTGCCGGCTGGAGGATGAAAACCGCGGAGATCGGGCCCGGACGTTCTTCGGGCTGAACCGGACGGCGATGACTGCCGGCGGCGATCTTACCTGGCCAGCCCGCCTCGACTGGCTCACGGACATTTACGTTCCGCGATGGTCTGACGGAGAGGGCGCTTTCCTCGCCGAGATGCAGTGTGACAGCACGCGCACAGGCATCGGCTGCATCCGGCCCGATGCGCTCTGCTGGGAGGAGTGGCGCGCCGCCACGCTCGTCGGGGATGACGGATGGAAGGTCACTCGCCTCGACATGCGGACGCTCGGCTTTCTCGACCCTGCTGGCGGCACTGGCGGAGGTGACTACTCGGCCATCGCCTGCATCGGCGTGGATCAGGTCGGCTACAAGCACGTCCTCGACGCCTCGCTCTCCCGCGACCGCGAGCCCTCGCGCCAGGTCTCGGACTGGTGGGATATGGCCGAGCGATGGGGCTGGACGTGGGGCGGCGTCGAGTCTGACCAGTACAAGGCGATCGAGCGGGCGCTACGTGAGGAGCAGGACCGGCGCCGGCAGGCGGGCCGACACTGGCAGACGACGATCCTCCCTATCACGCAGCGAGAGAAGAAGGAGCGGCGCCTTGCCGGGCTCGAACCGCCCATCTCGAACAAGTGGCTACGCTTCGTTCGAGGCCTGCCCGAGCAACTCATGACGCAACTCTACGCCGTGCCCAATGGCTCGCACGACGACGGGCCGGACGCGCTCGAGGGAGCTCTCCAGGTCGCCCGGAAAGTGGGAATCTGACGATGGCCGAACTCTCTGACACGATGTTCAGCGTGGTCCTCCCCGGGCAGTACGAGACCGAGGGCGGCGGGGAACTCTGGCCGCCCGCCGAACTCTATCGACGCCGTCAAGTGTACGCGCGGAACATGATGCTCTATCGTGGGGAGCACACGGAGCTATTCAAGAGCCTTCAGCCCGAGGCGTTGAGTGGTTCGAGTGACCCGGCGATGCAGCGGTACCGGGCCGCGCTGATGTCGTTCAACCTGCTCCGCAAGTCCTGCCACTCTCTGGCCGACCTGATGTTTCGCGAGACACCGATCCTCGATGCTGGCCGGGCCCCGGAGGCACAGGAGGCTATCGACCGCATCGCCACGCGATCGGCCCTGGCCCGGACGCTCTACAAGATGGCGCGCAGCACGATCCCGGTGAAGGGCGATGGCGTGCTGAAGGTGACGATCGACTCGACTGGCAGCGCGATCGTGTCCAGCGTTCCGCCGGAGCTTGTCCACTTCGACGTCGACGAGATGGACGGCGAGAAGTTCGAGCGAGCAACCATCGGCGTCATCGTGCGCGACCACAGGCCAGGCCGGGGATGCCGTTCTCGTTTGCTCCGCAAGGAGATCCACGCACCCGGAACGGTCGACCTGGAACTCTACGAGATCACGGCAGAGGGCGACGAGAAGGCTGGCATGTACCGGGTCGGAAAGATGGTCCCGCTCGCGGCGGCCTACGACATGGGCGACGAGATCCCTCCCGAGCACTACGACACCGGGCTCAACGTACCGACGATCTGGAAGCTCCCGAACATCGAGGTTGATGGCCAGTTCGTTGGCGAGAGCGACTTCACGGTGACGGCGGTTCAGCTCCAGCGGGCAATCACGACGCTGCTGGAGGACTGGTATCGGAACGTCTTGAAGCGGTCGTACGGCGGCACCGACGTCTTCCCTCGGGCGATGGAGGGGATGACGGCTCCTGGCCCCATCGTCGAGGCGAGCCGCTGGGCGAACGTCCGCAGCGCGTCAACGATGATGTCTGGCCGGGCGCGAACTATCGACCGCAGCAAGCTAGATTGCATCTTCGAGGACAAGGACGACAAGGGGGTTGCCAGGCACTTCTCCGTCGAGAGCACTCACGAGTCGGTCTCGCGCTTGTGGGAGCGGCTGGTTAAGGCGCTCGCCTACGAGCTAGGGTGCGACGTCAACGCGCTCTTCGAGAGCATGGGCCAGATAGCAATCAGCGGCCGGGCGTTGCAGTTTCGGCTTGCGCCGAGCCTGTCAATCGTGGCTGCGAAGACTGTATTCCTCGTGCCGATTCTCGAACAGGTCATCTTTGCCGCTCAGGTGTTCGAGCAGTTTCACCGCACCGCCACGAAGGCAACGAAGCCGGCACCGTACAAGCCCGTAACGCCTCGCGTCGAGCTTCGCCACGGCTTGCCTCGTGACGAGGAGGCAGAGGGTAACGTGGCTGCGGCGCGCATCGGGACCGGGACGCTCTCCCGCAAGAGCGCGATCAAGCGGCTCGACAACACCGACGACCTCGGGGCCGACGAGGAACTCAAGCGCATCATCGACGAGGAGATCCGCTTTGGAGCGGTGAAGGCCGACCTTTACCAGACCAGCTCGGGCGTGATGGCCGGGCGCGAGGATGCGACCCCTGGAGGACCCGCAACGGCCGAGAGCCTGATGGCTCGCGACGAGAAGCTCTCGGCGGCGCAGTCTAGCGATGATGCCGATGCCGAGGACAAGGCCGAGCAGGAAGACCCGAGCGGCCTGATGGCGTGACGCTGTAGCCGATGCCCACGCCGACCACTCACGGCCCGAGCCAGGCACACGCGAAGGCCAGGCAGGAGATCGCCGCGAAGGCCGAGACCTTGCGTGGGATCTTCGCCACGATGCAGACGCGGCTACAAGCGATCATCGACAGTCCGAAGGCCAAGGCCGGGGACGTGATGGTCGCCAAGAGCCTGCTCGCAGAGGCCCGTCAGATCACCGGGACGGCGCAAGACAAGGCGCGGCGCTGGGTCAGCGAGAACTTGACGAACGCAGCCAAGCTCGGCGTGAAGACCGCGGACCTAGCGACAGAGTCAGGCGGCGTCGAGCCGGTAGACAACCTCACGATGATCAACGAGAAGGCTGTAAAGAAGGCAATCAAGGATACCTTCTCGGACATCGCTGGGCAGACCGAGCAGATCACCGAGCGGATGACCGATGTGCTCCGCAGCAAGGCGGCGCAGGTGGTTCGGCAGGCCGTGGCCCGCGGGGCGCACCCGAGCACGAGCAGCCGTGAACTGCTCGATGCGCTCGTGGCCGAGGGCTTCACGCCACAATCAGCCTTCGATCAGCTCAAGAAGTCGATGAAGGATCTCAGCCCAAAGGACCGCGGCGAGGCGTTGCGCGACCTGGTTGACAGCGGGAAGATCACGGCGTTCGTTGACCGCGCCGGCCGGGTATGGGAACCGGCCGATTACGTGCAGATGGTCGCCAAGACCAAGCAGGCGATCCTGTACAACACGGCGAACACGGCACGGCTCAAGCAGAACGGGCTCACGCTCGCGCAGTTCACCAAGACCAAGGCGCATGTCGATCCACTCTGCGGCCCGTTCCAGGGTCTCATCGTCGCACTGACGAAGGAAGCGGCCGGGCGGCTCGGGCTTGCGGTGCTCTCAGACTGCCTCGGTGGCGGACCCCCGTTCCATCCCAACTGCCAGCACGCAACCATCGGACGCGTAGAGGCGCTGGTGTCGGATGCCCAACTTGAGGCGGCGCGCGAACAGACGACTCGGATTCGTCCACTTCTGGGCATCGACGACCCGCGCGAGTTCCGGCTGAAGGCGATCGATCTCGGCTTCTGATCGCGCCTAACGCCTCGCGCTAGTTTCTGGCGAGCGGTGCCCCGCTGCGTGTCGGGCTATACGGCGTGACGGGCTGGCAGGGCGGCGCAGGAGGACACGAGATGACCGACCCGACGACCACACCCGCACCCACCGACATCGCAACTCAGGCCGCCGCCGCTCCGGCTGGAGGCGTCACGCTTCCGGCCGAGACGACCGTGCAGCCCAAGGGGGGCGACGTCGGGAAGTTCAGTCAGGCCGACATCGACGCGGCGATCAGCAAGGGGTACGAGCGCGGCATGGCCAAGCTCAAGGCCGATGCCGAGGAGTCTGCGGCCAAGCAGCGCGGCGAGTTTGAAAGGCTCTACAACGACCTCAAGCCGAAGGCCGATCGCCTCCCGGCTCTCGAGGAACGCGCCAAGGGGATGCTGCTGGCCACCGTGCCGGAAGCGTTCCGCGACCTGTTGCCCGATGGCCCGCTCGAGGCGCAACTCGACTGGGCGCAGAAGGCGCAGGCAAAGGGCCTGTTCACGCCGGCAGTAACGCCCGCTCCGGTCAAGCCCACGCCGGCCGGTCAGCCCACGAAGCCGGCCGACGCCGCCGCATCCCAGGCGAACGGCGCCCAGACCGAGCCCGAGCCGATCACCACGGAAGACCTCCGCGACCTGACCGCCGAGAAGCTCGCGAATCCCGAGTTCAAGAAAAGACTTCTGCACCAACTGACCAAGCAGCGGCGCGCCTGAGTGGCCGACCGCGACACGAAGGAGCAATAGCACATGGCCACCGGCACGATCAACGTCACCTCCGAGAGCGCACAACTCGTCACCGCACTCGCCATCGAGTCCCTCGGACCCCTCTCCAACTTCACCGTCATGCCGGGTCTTGTGAAGACCTACCGCAGCGACGCCTACAGCGTGAAGGGCAAGAGCGTCACCGTGCCGATCCGCGGCGTCGTCGCAGTGCAGGACGTCACGCCCGGGACCGCCGTCGACCCCGAGGCCGAGAGCGGTTCCAGCGCCGTCGAGGTCGTGCTCAACAAGCACAAGACCGTCGACTTCGTCATCGAGAACCGGCTGCTCGCCGAGTCGAGCGTTGACTACATGGCGGGCTACCTTCGCGATGGCCTGGCCAAGCTGATGGACAGCCCGGACGCCGACCTGCTCACGCTCGCGCAGACGCTCTCGACGAACTCGACCGGGACCGCCGGGGCCAGCATCAACCAGACCACGGTGGCTCAGATCCAGAAGCTCTTCATCGACAACAAGGTGCCGCCCTTCCAGCTCTGGAACGGCGACCTCGCGATCATCGTGGGCTCGAAGGACTACAAGGCCATGCTTCTCGACGAGGACATGGTCACGGCCTTCAACCTCGGAGAGACGCAGCTCCCCGGCCCCCGCCGCACGGGCGAGATCGGCCGGCAGTTCGGCATGCGCTTCTACGTCGATCAGAACGTCACCAGCACGGGCTCGGCGCCGGTCTGCTACTACAACCTCGCGCTTCACCCGGACGCCCTGGCGCTGGTCACGGCCCGCATCGCGCCGCCGATGAATATCCCGTTCCAGTACGTCACGCTCCAGATGAATCCGACCCTGCCGGTCGGTGGGAACAACCAGCTCGAGGCGCTCGTGACCTACTCCGACGACGTCAGCCGCCGCGGCATCCGGGTCACGATCGACATCCTTTATGGCGTGAAGATCCTCCGGGACGCGCTGGCCATCAAGGTTCTCTCCTGATCTGCTCTCACTGACCAACCACCGCGATGGCCCCGGGTTCGCGCCCGGCCAGGGGCCTGCGTGATCGGGCGCAGGAGTGCAGCCAACCATGAGCTATCCCGTCCTCGACTTCCATCCGAGCGCCGCCAGGACCGCGAGCGGCTACGCCACCGGCAACGCTAGCGACGTCGCCCGTTTCGCCACGTGCGATATCGCCGTCGTCGTCAGCGCCGTCACCGGCACCAACCCGACGCTGGACATCACCGTCGAGCAGACCCTCGACGGCTCTAACTACTTCGTCACCGACACGTTCAGCCAGTTCGTCGGCACGGGCTCCGCGCTCAAGCAGAGCGTCCGCGTCAGCGGATCGACGATGCGGCTGCACTACGTCATCGGAGGGACCGCTACTCCGACGTTCACGTTCGACGCGCGGGCGAGCTTCAAGAAGTGATGGCCCGCCGCAAGACAGAGGACGAGGCCCCGGCCACGTCCAGCCCGGTCATCTGCTACGGCATGCAGGTGGTCGAGCGCTTCAACCACCCCGAGCCGCCGCGTGACGTGTTCTCGGAGTCCGCGCTGCCCCCAGGCCGCCGGCTTCCTCGAGTGCTTTCCGGCGGCGACGTCCTGATGATTGGCCCGAACGGAGCCGACATCGTCGTGCATCCGGTGAAGGATGAGAAGGCCGTTGAGAGACTGCTCTCGGAGGGCTGGCACTTCGTCAACGCCTGATCCGCCATGGCAACTACTGTCACCGTTACCACGACGCCGGAGACGGCCCGGAACGCCTTCGTTGGCGTCACCGCGGCCGATGCTCTCGTGCTCGAACGGTACGGGGCGGACGCCGATACCTGGCGGGCCCTCACTGGCGACAGCGGGACTGACACCAAGGCCCGGCTGCTGATCACGGCCTCGCGCCAGATCAGCGCCGGGCGATGGCAGGGCGTCAAGACGGCGAGCACGAACGCGCTGGCATGGCCGAGGTCGCAGATCGAGAGCGATGACGAGCAGTACACGACCGACACGATCCCGCCCGAGGTCGTGCGCGCCACCATCTGGCAAGCGCTCTACTTGCTCTGCGGGCGGGACGCGGACGCGAAGGCCCAGCGCGACGGGCTGCGCTCGACCGGAGTAGGCGGCGTTTCCTTCGCCGGCCGAGACACGGACATCTGCCCCGAGGCTCTATCGGAACTCGCCGGATGGCGGGTGTTCGGAGCTGAGATCGTATGAAGAACGACACCCTTTTCAGCTCTGCCACCGTCACGTCCGGGTCCGGTGTCACCAGCAGCACAAAGGACGTTAGTGGGTACGAGAACCTGATCATCTGGCTTCTCGTGAGTGCTGCAAGTGGTACGCTCCCGACGCTTGACATTACCATCGAGCACTCGCCGGACGGTACGAACTGGTATCCACTCTTCACGATTCCGCAGATCACAGCGGCACTCACTCAGGCTTACCACGTCCTTGGGAGCGCGGACCCGTTCGGCCAGTACCTTCGCGGCAAGTACACCGTAGGCGGGTCCGGCCCGAGCTTCACCTTCTCACTCGCCACGACCGCCAAGACGCGGGAGGCGTTCGCCTGATGGCGTGCTCGCGTTTCCATAGCACGCGCTACTTCCTCTCGACGTGCAGTGTCACGAAGAGGCGCTCGACGGGTCACACCGGGGAGCCGTCCGGGTCGACGGTGGCCACGTTCCGCTGTGCCGACCAGAGCCGGAAGCAACTCAAGCGGCGTCTCGAGAGCGGGGATATCGTCATCTACTCGCGGTTCCTCTTGCCGGCAGGGTCTGACGTGCAAGTCGGCGACACCATCGCAAGCGGGGCGGCGCCGGCCACGGACGACTACCGCGAGATCACGAACGTCAGCACCGAGGGCGATCACCTGGGCCACGACTCGCACATGGTTGTGGAGGTGGCCGCGTGACCGACTTCGCCGCCGGGATGGCCGCGCTCGCCGAGCGCATGAGGGCGCAGAGCTTCAAGCTTGTCGCGGCCTTCGGTGAGGACATGGTGTCCCGCGTGCAAGACCTCGTGCCTGTCTTTCAGGGCAACCTGCGAATGAACGTCACGATGCAGGGCCCGGTCGACACCGGGGACGACATCGTTGCCAGGATCGGAGCTGTGGGGACCGTTGGCTCCCGGATGGGGCCCTCGTCGAAGCGCTCGGAGCGCGAGCCAGAAGAGATCGTCAAGCGCACTGCCACGCACGGCGGGTCGCAGATGGTCAACTACGCGATCCTCACTCACGAACTCATGGCGTTCTCGACCGGCCAGCAGGTGCCGCACGACCCGTTCCAGATGGGGCGCTCCGACATCGAGAGCGGAGGCAAGACGCTCGACGAGGCGCAGCTCGGCATCGAGCCCACTGACGGCGACCGCGGCGGTCAGTTCATGCGCCGGCCACAACTCAACGGAGAGGCGAACTCGCGGCGCTGGAAGGATCTGGCCTCGACGCTGCTGAGGCTCAAGGCATGACCGCACACGCGCTCTTCGAGGAGGACATGATCGACTACCTGGCCGCCAACGGCTTCGGGGTCGAGAACACGTCTCTCTTCCTCAACACGATGCCGGACTCTCCCTCCCCGTGCTGGGCCGTGCGCCCGGTCGGCGGCGGTAGCCTGGAGCCCAACGTCGGCGCCGTGATGCGCCGCTCCTCGATCCAGTTCCAGTATCGGCACTCGGACCAGATCGTCGGCAAGCAGGCCGTGAACTCGCTGGTTGACCACTTCCGGGGGAAGGTCGACTTCGCCGTCGGGACGCACCACGTCATGCACTGCAACCCGGCTCAGGAAGATCCGCCCATTACCTACTTTGATCAGCATCAGCCACGGCGCGCGACCTGGACGCCGACCGTGACGTTCACCTATTACCAGACTTGAGGTGACCCATGGCCGTCACTCCCGGCAACATCACCATCGGAACCTGCACCGCCATGTTCGACGGCGTCGACCTCGGCGCGACGGCCGGAGACGTCGTCGTGTCTCCGAACCCTGAGATCGCCCGCATCATCTGCGACAACTACGGCAAGGCCCCGCTGGGCGCCATCGAGGCCGGGCTCTCTGTCGCCGTCAAGGTGCCGTTGACCGAGCGGAGCTTCTCGCAGCTCGCGAAGCTCTACGACGGCTCGACGGTCGTGACCGATGGCGTCACGCCCACCAAGCAGAAGCTGACCATGGGCCGGCTCGTCGGCAGCGACCTGAACACCGGGACGCTCGTCCTGCACCCGCAGCACATGGGCTCCAGCGCCAAGAACTTCGACTTCACGATCTACAAGGCGTTCATCGCGGACGTGGGGGACTTCTCCTACAGCCCGAGCAAGCAGCAGGGCCGGATGGTCACCTTCGAGGCGATGGTCGACACCAGCCGCGCCGATGGCGATCAGCTCTTCTGCATCGGCGACACCAGCGCCACGGCCTGACTCTGAACCGGGAGGGACGAGGATGGCTCGCAAGACGCTCGACGTTGACGTGCTGGCACCGGAGCCGGACGTGTTCGTGTTCGGCGGTGTGGAGTACCCACTGGGCGACCTCGACAGTTGCAGGTGGGAGGACTTCGACCGTTTCGGAGAGGTCAAGCCGGGGATGCCCCGGGACATGGTTCACGCCCGCGTGAGTGCCGTCTCGCGGCTCCCCGTGGCGGTGCTTGAGAAGCTGACGCTTCCGCAGTTCCAGGCGGTGGTGGAGCACATCATCGCCCCTTTGGCGGAGAGGGCCCGGGCGGCCAGGCAGCAGGAGGAGAGCAGCCCGAGCCCTTCAGTCGCACCCGAGCCTGTGCCCGCCTTGCCCACCGATACGGCTGGAGCCACGGAGAAATCAGAGGACTGACGCAGCCGCAATTCCTGGCCTACTTCCGCGAGGCAGAGCGGATCAATCTGGAGGAGCAGCGGGCGGCGATCGGCCTGTACCACTCGGCGGACTCGCAGCAGTACGCGGAACAACTGGACCTGGCGATCAAGCACTTTGACGGGCCGAAGACGATCAGCCCGAGCGAGGCCGAGACGAACATCGAAGCGCTCGCGGCGCTGATGGGAAGGAGGCGATAGACAGATGGCGGATACCCTGGACCTGGGCGGCGTCGTGATGTCCATCGCCGTGTCCGGCCTGTCAGGCTTCGCCAGGGACAGCGCCACGGCTGGCGTTGCGGCATCGTCTCTCGGAGAGATCGTCACCAGGACGATGGCCCAGTTCAGCGCATTCAATAAGATCGTCGGCGCGGCCGGGCTGGCGATCACCGGGTACTACACCGCGCTCGGAGGAATCCGTCAGGCTGCCGGAGGGGCGATCTCGTTCCTCGGCACAATCGGCTCTGCGTTCAAGCAGGCCGGGGAGTTCGCATGGGGTTTGGTCAAGTTGGCCGTGCCGGGGATCGCCTCTGTCAAGGACGCGCTCTTCGGGCTCGCATCGACGGTCGGCGGATACCTGGAGACGGCGCTCGCGCCGCTCCGCATCATCTCGAGTTTTATCGGCGACCTCGTCGGGGCGCTCGGAGAGATGGCAGCAGGCGCAGCGAAGGCGTTTATCGGCTTCGGGATGGTCGCTGCCAACGCGGCGCAGCAACTCGTTGTGTTCGCGCTCGACGTGCAGAACATCATCGACGGCACGGCGGACCTGGCCAGGGCGCTGGGGACGACGAGCGGAGAGGTCAACCTTCTTCGGTCGGCGTTTGCTGGGGTCGGCATCGAAGGCCAGCAGATGGCCACGATCATCAACCGCCTCACGACGCAGGCAATGAACGAGTTCACGAAGAGCGGGGAGAACGCGGTCAAGACGCTCGACCGGCAGGCTGCGGCGCAGGATGCGGTATCGAAGGCCAACGTCTCTTACCGTCGCACGGTGGAGGACGCGACCGAGACGCTCAAGAAGGCGCAGGAGAGCTACAAGCAGCACGCGCAGACGCTCGACGCACAGCGGGCACTCAAGGCGTCAGAGGCTGTTTACGTCAAGACCGTGAACCGCGCATACGAGGACTACCAGACCGCGCTCGGCGGGGCGAACGAGAAGATGCGGATCGCCGGCGTTGAGGCCGAGAAGCTCCAGGGCCCGCTCGGTCGCCTCGGCGTTCAGCTCACAGACCAGAACGGAGAACTCAAGACCGCGGTCCCGCTGTTCTTCGAGGTGGCGCGAGCCATCGCAGCCATCACGAATCCGACCGAGCAATCGGCTCGGGCTATCGAGGTCTTCGGGAAGAACGCGACCAAGATCCTCCCGATCTTGAAGGAAGGCCCGGAGGCCGTCGAGAAGTACCGCGCCGAGATCGATAAGCTCGAGCTGAACTTCACGAAGCTCGAGACGGATGCCGCGGCCAAGGTCGAGTCCGGCATGTACCGGATTCGGATGGCCTTCGAGGGCGTCAAGGTAAGCATCGGCGCTCCGCTCCTGAACCCGCTTTCTGTCGTGCTGGAAAAGCTCGTGAGCTTCACGTCGAACACGCTGGCCGCGGCCCGGGCGAGCGGAATACTGGCTCAGATTCAGCAGACGCTTGCGACTCCGTTCCAGATCGCTGCCGGGGCTCTGACTGCCGCCGACAATGCCGTCTCAACATTCGTGCAAAGCATCGGATCTGGCCCTGAGAGCACGAACAACAGAGGCGGCCCTGCGCTGTCCAACGTGCTGACGAAGACGCAAGGCAAGGCGTCAGAGCTTTCGGTCTTCATGGGTGGCCCGTTCGGGCAATCATTCGTTCAAGTGGGCTCAAAGGTACAACTCTTGGGCGGCACCATCGACGAGCACAATAAGAAGATCGAGAGAGCCGCCACGGTATCGAAGCTGGCGGAGGTTGCTACCGAGAAGTTTAGTGACATTCTTCGTGACGTTGCTGGAGCGTTCAAGGAGGCTGACAAGAAAGGAACAGGCTTCTCAGGCATGTTCGATATCCTGATGCGGAAGTGGTCTGCGAACAGTCCCATTGTCGCGCGCGTCACCACGGTGCTTGAGAAGATTCGATCTATTGTCTCCGGCATCGACTTCAACGGACTCGGCCGCTCGTTTGCGTCGATGATTGATTCTATAGTTCAGGCTGCTCCAGCGCTAGTGTCCGTAGCCGAGACAATTGCCAAAGGAATGATGGTGATCGTCAGTTCCGCGATGTCCGCAGTCGCGGCGCTGGCCCGTCTCGCTGCGGAGATGGCTCGCGCTCGAGCTGCTGGTGTTGGCAACGGAACACTCGGCACTGGCCTTGGAACGAACCTCAGTGTTCCTGGTGCGCCTTCGGTCTACAAGACTGACGGCGGTTCCTTCGTGTCCTCCGTTGGCTCATCGCGCCCGTCGTCGCTCTCGGTCGGGCCACAGATGAGCTTTGCCGGGAACCTCAACGTCTACGGCGGTGGCGGCGGTGGCGGCATGGACCCGCTCGAGGTTGCCTCTGCCGTCCGGGCGGCCAAGGCAATGGGGGCTCTGTGATGAGCCAGTTAATGGCGGACACTTCGCGGCAGATTCGGGAGATGCTTGCATGGATGCGGCGGCAGGGCGTTGACCAGTTTGGCCAGTCATACGCGACACTTAACGCGCTCATGGATGACTCTACAGGGGCGATTCGAGAAGGTCTCCTGTCAACACTTGTGAATACGGACATCTACTTGGCTCGCGACGTCATGGCCGCGGCGGTGATGCACGGGCAGATCACGGCAGCGCAGGTGTCTACGTTCGACACCGGTCTGAGGATGTTCAGCGCGATGGGAGTGGGCGAGCGCCAGGACGTTGACGCTCTGCTGCGGCACTACGGGATGACCACCCTCGTTCAGTCCAGCGTCCAGACGGCGCAGGGCGTCACGAGGGGGCAGGCCACGCAAATGGCCGTGTCCTTCGGTGGCGCGCAGCTCGGGGGCGTCCTGGGCGGGGCGCTTCGGGCCGGAGACAACCGATCGCGCTCGGTCATCACGGGCCAGTTCTTCACTGGTGGTGCGTCCTGATGCTCTGCACGCCAGCCATCGAGTACGGGGACGAGCCGCGCAATCGCTGGGTCTTCCCGTTCCCGGTGACAGCCTTCGACCCGGACGTTGTGTCCTCGCAGATGGCAACGACAGTCACGAACGACGGGCTGGTTGAGTCCACCTTCTGGCATATGGCCAGCACCATCGAGGGCGTCTGTCCGAAGCTCAACTCTTGGGACCGGGCGGCCTTCATGGGGCACTTCAAAGGCTGGCTCGGCCGTGGTAAGTCGTTCCGGTTCTATCCCGACTACCGGATGGGCCGGTACTGGAACTGCACGATCACGGTGGGCTGGCTCCCGAAGTGGGTTCCAATCGCCGGTAACACCGTCTTCTCCCTCGCGTTCAGCTTCCGCCGGGAGGACGTTACGACGTGACGGTGACGTTTGCCGATGCGCTCGGCTGGTCTTCGCGTAAGCCCATCTTCCTGATCGACCTGCTGGGCCGCGGCGTCCGGCTCTCGTCGGGCGTGGTCGAAGGCGCCACCGATGACTACGACGTGCTGATCGATGAGGATAAGGTGTCCTTTGGGGCTGTCTCGGTTGACCCGCTCGAGGGCATCACGTCAATCGGGAGCGTTACCGCGATCCTGTCAGACATCAATCGAAAGGTCACCGATCTGTTTGCGCTACAGCGGAAGTGGATGTCAGGTTCCGAGGCTGTGGTCAAGGTGGGCTTTCAGGGCATCAACGAGGCCCAGTATGCAACCACGTTCCGCGGCTTCCTTTCTCAGTTCTCGGTGCTTCAGAATCACCGTGGTTACAGGGTCGTCCTGAATGACGCGATGACGCTCTTTCGCCGTCCGGTTTTCCGCTCGGCGACACCAAGCGCTCCTGTGACTCTAATCGGCAATCCTCTAACGGTGATGATGCAGGTGCTCGCATCAACAGGAGCGGGGACGAATGGTCCCTATGATGTGCTGTTAGAGCCGAACGGGCTTTCCGTTGATCACTCCTCGTGGGTTAACGAACACGCAATTGAGAGCGAGCGGGCGATCTGGACTCCGGGCGTAACGTACCAGTACGTTATCTGTGAGCCGGAAGACGCTTTGACTTGGGTGCAGCAGGAGATATGCAAGCCGCTCGGCTGCTATCTGATGATCGGAGTAGATGGGAAGCTCGCCGTGCGCTTCGTGCGCCCGATCCAGATCCCGACCGACACCATCACCCTCACCGATGCCGAGATCATCGGACCTGTCGACTACGCGCTCGACCTGGACCGACAGAATTTCAACGAAGTCCTTGTCAGGTGGGACTACGACAGCACTACTAAACTGTACGGTTCATCCGCTACCGTAAAAGATTACAAGCTTATCGCCCGGTACGGACGGACGATCACGAAGGAGATCACAAGCCAGGGGCTCAGAACAGCTTACGGCGGAGCAGCTCACGCCATCAGCATCGGAAACCGTTTGCTCTCCACGTTTGGACAAGTCCAGCCGCAGATCACGATCCGATCGAACCTAAAGGGTTACAGTGGAGCGCTCGGCGGCATGATCCTGATGAGCGCGAAGACGATGCCTGAGTCGCTCTTCGGGGCCAACTCGGTTCTTGCGGAGAACGTACGGCCGAGCTATTATCATCTGCTGCCGCGCTCTGGTGGACACGCTCCGGCTGGAACTGCGGACTACAGTTCTCAGACGCCAGATCAGAAGCTCCGCTACTGGTCCGTCTGCTCGATCGCGACATCGAAGATGAGCAACGGCGACTCTGGCTTCGCGATTGGTGAGGATGCTGGAGTTGTCCTCACGGCAGAGACGGCCGGCTCTACATCAATACCAGTGCAGGTTGTCAGCCGTCACGCAGACATTGCCGCAGGCGTTATGACGTTCCGAGGTCTAGCCATTGAGGCTCAGTCCAGGACCGGCTATCATGCTTTGCCGATGACGCCGGACTACACCATCGCAACGGTTGTCGCAAAAGGCACTTTTTGGTTTGTGGCGTCGTCAGTTACCGGCGAACTATCAAACGGTGACAAGGGCTACGTGATCGTATGACATGGATCGATATTCCAAGCGAAAGTTGCGGCTCCGGAGACGTGCCGCCGACAAACGCGCTTATGACCACTCTCAGAGACAACGGGGCCGACACCAAGGAGCGCTTTTCTGGAGCTTCGCCCATCTTCTACTTGTATGGACATGGAGTTAACGGCGAACATTCGTGGCTCGGGTACTACTACTTTTTCACGCGCTGGTATCAGCCTCAGAGCGATCCTTCTTCTCCGTCTCCTGACATCAGCGTGGCAGGCAATAAAGTTGCCTACGCATTCGCCAACTCGTACCTGCCGCCTACACAGGACATGTACTTGGCACCTCCTACCCTAAAGGATCTTCCTGGGCTCGCCGGCACGAACGCTGGCTGCATCCTCTCCCAGCACTACTTTGCTCGCCGTGGTGGTAACGGCTACAGGATTGAGGCGCTCGACCTCACGACTCTCGTCAGCGACCCGGAGACTGCAACGCTGATCGCTGGAGGCTACGCCATCGGAGATACGGCATGAGCTACACGAAGATCCCAGACAGCGCCATTGACATCGACAGTCCGAGCGCCACCGGGGCCGACACGCTGGCGAACCTCTTCCGGCTCAATGCCATCGCGCTCAAGGCCCAGGCCGAGGCCGGTCACGTCCTGATCACTGGCGGATACATCAACCATTCGATCCTCAAGCTCGGGACGGTCTGGAACCCCACGGGCCTGACGCTCGTGCAGAACTTCACGGCCCGCGCCATCCCTACCGGGGACGAGACCTTTGATCTCGGGGCGATCCCGGTCCTGACCGACACCTACGGCGTCATCCCGTTTGCGGCCTACTTCGTCGACGCCGGGCCCGACAACGACGGCGTATTTCTCCGCGCCATCCGCGCCACGCCCACCAACATCTACGCGGTGATGTACGGCGAGAACATGGACGGCGCCCCGCTCGCTGGCACCTACTCGATGCGGCTTTGGCGCGTCCCGGTCGACGGCAAGGACACGCCGCCCGTCACGAGTTGGCAGACGCTCGCAGACGCCGAGATCGCCAGCGGGGCCTACCTGACCGATGGCCTGCTCACGAAGTACCGCAACCGCGACGAGCACGCATCCGAGCTCCTCCTGGCGCAGCACGACTCGGCTGGCGTCCACAAGATGGGATGGCGACACCTCAAGACGAGCAAGCTGATCGAGCGTCAAGCCGTCACGGCGGACCCGGCCGGAGCGGCTCGACAGACCTTCGCGTGTCCCATCTCGGCCTCGGACGGCTACGTGAAACAGTTCGTTGAGGTCTTCTCGAACGGGGCCGGAGACACGGGCATCGACGTCTACTTCGGAGTCATCGCAGCGACGAACGCCCCGGTGATGATCGTCGACCTCGTGGCCGGCGGCACGGTGACGACCGTCTACGAGATCAGCGTCTGGCAGCTCGGGACGTAGGGGCTAACGCCTCGCGCTAGTTTCTAGGCGACGGAGGTATGCATGAACTTCTGGAAATGGTCAACCCTCTCGCTGCTGGCGGCGCTTCTTACCGGCGGCTCCTGGGCCGCCATCACCGGCGGGCTCTACCCTGAGAGTGAGCGCGCCTTCGCCTATCGCACGACGTCCTACCGATGCGCGGTGACGTCGGCGAACACGGCGCTGCCGTTGCTCGGCGACTCGAACCGCGGCGTCAAGAACCTCATCGTTCGCAACGACGGCCCGGACTCGGTCTTCGTCAGCGTGACGAGCACGACGGCCTCGACCGTGGCCAGCGCGTCGTTCAAGCTCCCGATCGATCAGAGCCTCGCGCTCGGGGACTTCTACACTGTGGGCATCGGGCTCAAGTGCTCGACCGCAGAGACCGCCGCAGTCGAAGTGCTGGCGACCTACTGATGAACAAGCGCATCGCGTGGCCGCTCTCCGGTCTTCTTGCTGTCTGGCTCGCGTCGATCGCGTGGGCCAGTTCTCCGGTGTCGATCCCGGTGACGCCCAAGGCAACTGTTGCCCGCGCAGGCAAGGCTCGCCTCTCCGTCGCGCCAGCGTCCGCCGCTGACCCGGTCGCCCTCGGCGCCAACGATCCGAGCGTGGCAACCACAAGCCTGCTCTCGACGACGCTCTCGACGTACACGACTGGCTCCGGGACCGCAGGCGGCATCGTGTCGTGGCATAGCACGCGAGGGCTGACCGAAGCTGGCGCGGCGCAGGAAGCGACCACGGCAGCGCGGGGGCTGATGTCCGCAGCCGACAAGACAACGCTCGGGACCAGAGGCACAATGCGCGACGTCGTTACGACTGCGTCCGTCCTGATCTCCGAAGCTACAACCGTCGAGTTCGCGGGGACTGGAGTGGCAGTCACGGAGCCCACGACAGGGCATGTGGTCGTGACGTTCTCGGCAGCAAGTGGGGGCGTTGCTGGTTCCGGGACTGCAGGGTCTGCAGTGCGCTGGAACACAACTAGCAGCTTGACTGAAACTACTGCACTAACCTTGACTGAGGTAAAGGTCGTCGGTGATACGCTGACGCTCTCTCGAAATGGTGCAGGATACATCTACATCAACTCGTCAGCCAGTTATGGAGCATATCTTGGCTATCCAACACCATTCGCGGAAGTCTACGCGGATAACGTCCATGTGTATGGCATCACAGCACCAAACCCATGGAACTACATCACCCTTTACAATGACATCATCCCGGACGTATGGAGCGCCCCCATAAGCATCGGGGATGGGTTGTACCCAGTTGATGACGGGTTCTTCACAAGGATCAACGCGGCAACTCCGGTAACAACCGCAACTATTTCGACCCTTCTCCGCGATCCGCTTACGATCAGCAGCACGCAGGTTGCCGTCAGCACGCCGGGCTATGCAGTCATCGCCGAGTTTGCTGCGGGCGTGACGCAGACAGGCGCGAGCTTCCTTTTCAACACGCCAGCTAACGCCACGTACAGCACGCCGGACACCACTGCAGTCATCTATCTGGCGCTGGCCTCTACCGACGACACGACCGATACCACCGCGATCATCACGATTAGCGGCAAGCAAATGGCGCCAGGCATCCAGCACGACGCCGCACAGGACTTCGACGGCCTGACCGATCCGGCGTACACCCAAGTCGTTGCGCTTCACTCGCGCGACATCACCCGAATCACAACGGCGTGGCCCGGGTTCGGCACGAACGCCGAGTATCTCGCGCTGTCCGTCTCGCGGCTAGGTGCTGATCCGGCCGACGTTTGCACCGTTCCGATCCGCCTCATCTCCGCACAGATGGGCTTCGCCGTGACGCACGGCCAGTAGGAGCACCAACCCATGCGCGTTCTCGTCCTCTTCGCCGCAGCCCTCGCGCTGCTCGTCACGACTTGCCCGGCCGCCCCGAAGCTCATCCCCAAGCCGCCGCCTCCGAAGGTCGAGTCGCGCAAGCCTCTTTCGAGCGACTCGGTGGACGTGTTGTCAGTGGACCGCAAGACTCGCAAGGTCAAGCGCGCGCACGTCAACCTCAAGGGCATGGTCTCCGGGCTCCCCGCAGAGGAAGCCGCCGAGATGCAGGCGGCCATTGCCCAGCGCGTGAGCGACCTATCCGAGCAGGGGCTTCGCATCCTCATGGGTGCCGCGGCAGACGCCTACCGCACCGCGTCACCGGAGGCGCAAATCGCCTTCCTTGGCGAACTTTCCTCCCTCATCGACAAGCACTTCCCCACCGCACCGACCAACTGACCACCGACCCGCTCGCAGGCCCGATGGAGGGGCCACGCTCATGACCAAGACCGTCCGTACTCTCGCCTCCCTGGGCCTGCTCCTGGCGCTCTGCCTGACCTTCGCCTCTCCGGCCGCGGCCGACAACAGGCTCGTTGACAACACGTTCGCCTCGCTGTTTTCCTCGCAGAGCATCGCGGCGTCCGCGCTCGTCACCGCCGTCATCGACCTGGAGAAGGCCTGCGTGCAGGGCGTCGGCTGGAGCTTTACCACGACCGGCAGCATCAACGTCGCCGTGCTTGTCCAGTATTCCGACCGCGCGATCTCGGCCACGTCGACCCAGTGGGAAACCGCAGCCAGCATCCACTCGTCGACGCTTACCGGCTCATGGACGATCAGCGCCGACAAGCGACGCACCAACCTGCTGCTCGCGCCGGCGCGCTTCGTCAAGTTTCAGCTCACCAACTCTGACACCGTTCCGGTCACCCTGAACTGGTTCACTCTGTTCAAGCAGTGACGGAGAGCGTTAGCACGCGAAGGAGACCAACGACCATGAACACTCGCATCATCGCTCTCTATACTCTGCTCGTGGTGAGCATCATCTGCGCCCCGGCCGTCTTCGGATGGAGCGGAAATCAGGGCACGCAGGCCATCGGGGATTCTCCGACGAGCCACACGCACGCTGGGGCATCGTCAGGCGGCTTAGCCCTAACGCCGCTGACCATCGACGTCTCCAGCTCGGCCAAGATGCCAGCCGTGACGCCGATCGCCTCGCGGCAGATTGGCTTTGCCAACGACATCTTCGGGGCCTACGTCGGCGGCGCACTTCGGCTCTACCTCTACGACCTAACCGCTGGCACCGGCATCGTTGAGACCGGCACGGGCGGCACCCGCACGCTGGCGATCGATCCCTCCGTGGTTGTGACTGACCCGGCTGCGGCTACGACATGGGCAACGTGCCCCGCCGGGCTCTCCGTGGCCGAGACCAACATCGACACGCATTCCGTCGAGCTGGTCCGCGTCGGGACGGCACCAGCAGCGGTGTCGGCACTGCAGGACGTAGCGCTGACATCGGACGAGTCGACTTGGGTTACGAGCCAGACCACGCGCGTCGGCCTGGCCCCGGCCCTGGCGACCGCCGTGGTGACGGTTCCGTCCGGACTCGCTACTGCCGAGACCAACATCTCGTCTCATGCACTTGCAATCGCCTCGGCCCAAGCTGCGCTCGCAACCGAGCGCACGACGGCGGCGCTGGTCTTCAGCGCGGCCGACAGCGTGGTTGTGACCAACACAAATGCGCTCTGCTCGATTACTCCGACAGCAGCAATCGGAAGCCAGTCGCTCACAGCAAACACCGTTACCACTGGCGCGGTCTATGACGTGGATGTGTGGTGCCTGCTGCGAACCAAGGCGTCCGCACCAGGCAATCTAACCGTGGCGCTAAACGTCGGAGGTAGCGCGGTTTGTTCGGTAACGATGTCCCCCGGCAATGGGTGGATCGGAAAGCCGATGCACCTGTCGAACCAGGTCACCGTCCGCGCTGCCGGCGCGAGCGGCTACGTGATCAGTCAAGGGGATGGGGCCGTGGCCGGCGTCTCGGCGCTGGGTGCTGCTCCAACCGGGAACACAACGGTCGCTGTGGATTTCTCGGCCGAGGTCAGCATCATTCCGACGTTCCAGTGGGCGACGGCGGACGTTGATAATTCGATCATCGTCCAGCAGGTCACGATCAAGCGCGCGCAGTAAGGAGCACCACTCATGAGAACTATTTTCCTAGCCGTCCTCGTGGCGGCCTGCATTGCACTCCCGGCACGGGCCGACTGGAACATACTCAGTGACTACGTGGCGACCGTGCAGGATGCGCAGACCGTCGCGGCCAGCGCCGTCGTCACTGCCGTCATCCAGACCGGGCTCGCTGACAAGCACTCGCTCGACTGGGGCATTACGACGACCGGGAGCCTGAACGTCACCGTGCTCGTCGACTACTCGGCCAGCGAGCTTGCGGCGACGTCGGCCAACTGGGCGAGCCTGAGCGGGAGCGCGTACACAACGAGCTTCACGATCACGGCATCGCCGCGGCTCTACGTGCTCAACCTGGCCCCGATCCGGTACACGCGGTTTCGCTTCACGAACGCCGACACCGTCCCGGCGACGATCTCGTGGTTGCGGATGTTTCGCCGCTAACCACGCTCCAGCCTCCGGGGCCTAGATTCCGGCGGCGAACTGCTAACTAACGGCAAGGTTTCTCGCGTCATTCGTCTATAAGACGATGGCGCGGCGCAGTAAAAAGGGCAGAGTGACACTCGATAGCGAACTGTTGGCGAAGACCGACCGGGAGCTGTTGTTGCTGCTCCACCAAAGGATCGGCGGGATGGAGGACGTGCTCGAAGGGCACTCCGGGTGCCACGACAACATCGCGGCGCTCTGGCGCTCGTTGCGCTGGACGCAGATTGTGATCGGGATGGGGGCTGTCGTCGGGCTGGCGCAAGTCGTCGGGTTCGAGGCGCTAGCGAAGATCGCGAGCATGCTAAGGGTGGCGATCCACTGATGCGGATCTGCATCGACGCTGGGCACGGCGGGGCTGACATCGGCGCGGTGTCTGCAGGCGTCCGCGAGGCGAGCGTTGCGTGGCAGATCGCGCACGCGGCGGCAGGGCGGCTCCGCGCTCTCGGGCGGCTGGTCGTCGAGACGCGGCCCGAGGCGGGCGACGGTGACGCGCTGCGGCGAGACCTTGCCCGGCGGCGTGACGTGGCGTCGTCCTGCGGCCTGCTCGTGAGCGTCCACTGCAACGCGAGCGATAGCGCGACGGCGAACGGGGCCGAGGCATACGTGCCAGTGGGCGCAACGCCAGTCTCGCGGCTCGTGGCGGGCATGGCCATCGAGGCGTGCCGGGCCTCCGGGTTCCACGGGCGCAGTCACGACGGGACCGCGCTAGGGGCCGTGCGGCGGGAGAGCGAGAGCCAGCATCCGAGGCTCGCCATCCTGCACCTGACCCGCCATGCGGCGCTCATCGAAGTTGGCTTCATCACGCACGCCGGGGACCGGGAGCGACTCGTTGACCACGCCGCCGCCATAGGGGCGCGGCTCGCGGAGGGCATCGACGCCGGGCTGCGCCGGGCCGAGGAGTACACCATCGAGGTCGAGGTGCCAGCGCCGCCGGCACCGGAGGGCTGGGTCTGATGCACGACATCAACGCAAGCTCGCCCGACCGGCCGCCGTCCGGCGACTCGGTGATCGTCGTGCTCCTGGTTGCGCTCGGGCTCGTGGCGGTCTTCGTCGCCGCCGTGAGCGCGTTCGCGCTCTGGTGGCCGACCTTCGTGGGGGACTGATGCCCGACACCGACACGCTCGACATGGCTGACGCTGAGACCTACATGCGCGAGGCGTCCGACGCGCTGCTGCACGGCCACGCCGCTCTCGCCGCCCACAAGCTCTCGCACGCGCAGCAGGCCATTGCCGAGGTCCGTGCTCACCTGATGCTGGTCGTTGGACCGGAGGACGTGCCGCGTGACTGAGCTTGGATACTTCGCGGTGGGCTGCCTCGGTGGCTGTCTGCTGATCGTGCTGGGAGAGGAAGCGGTCGAGGCGGCCAGTCTCATCCGCGAGGAGTGGCGCCAGTGGCGCCGGGAGGATGGGAATGTTTCCGACAACCGAAGCCGTGCAAGTGCTGCTGAGTGACGCGGACCCGTGGATCATCCTCATCAAGCTCGCCGGGCTCATCATCATCTACATCGCCGGGCGCCGAGTTCAGGATACCCGACTGCGAGGGCTGGCCATCGAGGCCGTCGAGGCCGTCGAAGAGGCGGCAAAGGCCGGGATGATCCCGAAGCCGCGCAAGTTCGACGAGGCCGTCGCGCATGTTAAGTCGCGAGCGTGGTTCACCCCGGTCGCCACGGCCAGCAAGCTCGTGTTGCAAGCGACGTTCCGCACCGAAGGCGCGGGCGCGAGCAGCAAGCCAAACGGAACAGGAGGCGCACAGTGATCGACTTGAGCAAGCTCCGCAAGGGGCCGACCGGCAGACAGAACGACAAGGGTTTCGACTTCAATAACCTCGAGGTGCTCGACGTGATCGCCGTCCCCCTCGTCCGCGACAAGTCCAACGGAAAGCGGTATCTGGCCGACCCGGAAGCCATCCGCGAAGGGCAGCTCGAGCTTCACCCGTGGCTGATCGCGCTCGCCCAGATGGGCACGATCACCGACAAGAAGACCGCCACCGACCTGACGCTCGGAGAGGTCCGCAAGCGTCTCGCGGGGCGAATCGCGCAGCTCCAGACGCTCCTCGTCGACGCCTCCCCGCAGTTGATCGAGCGCGTCGTGATGGCGCTCGCCGGGCTCGTCAAGCTCTGACCCCTGTGGCCGGCGGGCGGAAAACTCCCCCATCCCTCCCGTCCGCTCGCCGGCCCTCACCTACCACGGGAGCGGAGGCCTATGCACGCGATCTGCCAGTGCTGCGGCGAAGAGGGGGCGGCGCTACGCGCTCCCTGTGTCTGGCTCTGCGACAACTGCGTGACGCTGGCGGCCGAGGTCGACGCGCCACTGCACACGCTCAGCGAGGAGGCGGCACCGTGATCGCTATCGACCGCGAGAGCTCGACGCTCGCCCCGCTCCCGTGGCGCTGGCCGCGCCGGAGGATACGCCCATGCTGACAGAGACATCCCTGGCCCCCACACTGCCCGAGACCGAGATCGCCCCTGGCGTGGACCTACAGCCGGCCACCGGGCCGCTCCTGTGCCCGGATGATGCCCTCGACAGCCTACTCAGGCTCCCGGCAGGCTGGGACAGCTACGGCGCAGCCTCGATCACTGTGCGCGCCGTGGCGACAGCACGCGCTATCGTCCGCGTGCTATCGGCCATCGGTGCCATCGCTCCGGCGATCTGCCCCAGGCCGTGCGGCGGCGTCCTGCTCGAGTGGACCTGCGGGGACTGGTCGGCGCTGGACATCGGCCCGGACGGGATGATCGAGACGGATGATGACTGAGCCGGCCCGCGAGCCCATCCCCCCGCGCGGCTGGCTGACGCTCGCCGTCATCGCCGTCT
>Ga0209518_1001474_pt1 | contig 24989 bp, 30 predicted proteins | sample RifGroB1_FD_183993 | JGI IMG/M metagenome (GOLD analysis project Ga0209518, IMG submission 183993) | Groundwater microbial communities from Rifle, Colorado, USA - Groundwater B1 (SPAdes) (version 2) | ecosystem: Environmental > Aquatic > Deep subsurface > Groundwater | place: Rifle, Colorado...
GAATTGGCAAACGAGGGAACAAATGAAGAAAAACTTCATTTGTTCAAAAAAGTCGGTTCGAACTTTATTATTGAAGCTCGAACCGTACTTTTTGAGCCACGCGGAGCGTGGCGAACCCTTTCAGATTCAGGATTTTTTGGGGGGAATACATTTGTGTCGGCACTTCGTGCCGACCCCATTTCGGCTTCCGATTCCGATTTTCAATTCTGGCGGAGAGGGCGAGATTCGAACTCGCGAAGGGTTTGACCCCTTACTCGCTTTCCAAGCGAGCGCACTAGGCCACTATGCGACCTCTCCAAAACAAAAATTATTTTATAAAGATTACCTTCAAGCTGGCTTTCGCGCAATAACGGCTACTCTCGAAAGATTCGCGGGGAAATCCTTGGTTGATAATTTTTTTAATTGAATATCCGTAAGGCCTGATTTTCCGCAAATCCGCCTTATCTCGTCCGGAGAATATTCTTTAAATTTATAAACCATGCCGAAGACCGCGCTCGCCGCCCCTTTTTTCATTCCAAGATTTAAAAAAGTTCCGCCCGGCTTCAGAAGATTCGCAATCTGGGGTATTGTTTTCGGCACATCAACATGCTCCAAGGCCGCGCTTACAAAAATAGCGTCAAATGAATTTTCCTGCAAAATATTTGTTTTAACCTCGCAGAGCGCGCGAATCTCAAAAGGATTATTCAAATCATTTTGGAAAAAAGAAACATTCTTGGCTCTTTCTTCCCGCAAAAGCCTTTTAAGTTCAAGGAGCATGCGAGTGTCAATGTCCGTCGCGATTATTTCCGAATCAGGAAAACGTTTTGCAAGATAAAGAGCGACGAGTCCGGTGCCGGTACCGGCGTCAAGAATTTTTGCGCCTTTCGGCAGATTAAAATCAATCCGATCCAAAAAATTTTCAATTCCCCGCTTAAATCCGGTTAAAGTTAAAACACCGTCATAAATATTCGCGAGCGTCCCGTAACTTGAATGCTTTGTTCCCATATTCTATTAAAATCATAGCAAAAAATAGGACGCCCGCATAACGCGATCATCAAAAAGAAGGTTCAAAAATTGCTGCTTATACCCCCATCTCCCGCAAGCGGCGAATCCTGTCTTCTATCGGCGGATGCGTCATAAACAATTTCGCGAACCAGCCGATTGTTTTCTTTTTCCCCTGATACGGATCATCAAGCCATAAATGCGCAGTCGCATGATTTGCCTGTCTCATTGGCGTGTGATCGTTCGCAAGCTTTTGAAGTGCTGAAGCAAGTCCGTCGGGATATCTCGTCAAAAGGGCGCCCGAAGCATCTGCCAAATATTCTCTTTTTCTCGAAACCGCAAGCTGAATCAACATGGCCGCAATCGGCGAAAGTATTGCGAGCGCTATTCCGATTAATACAAAAACCATCTGGGCTTGCCCGCGATCACGATCATTCCCGCCTATTCCCCATCTCATCTGCCGAAGAAAAATATCTGACAAAAGTTGAACCACTCCGACAAGTACGACGACAACAGTAGAGACGAGCATATCCCGATTTCCAATATGGCTCATCTCATGAGCAATAACTCCTTCAAGCTCTGACCTCGACATTATCTGAAGTATGCCCGTTGTTACCGCAACTATCGCGTGCTCCGCGTTCCTGCCGGTGGCAAAAGCATTGGGCTGAACCGAATCCACAATAAAAATTCTCGGCTTTGGAAGTCCCGCGGTAATCGCGAGATTCTCTACAATATTATAAACCTCCGGCGCCTCTTTTTCAGATAAAGGCCTCGCTCCGGTAGTCGCGATCACGATTTTATCCGAAAACCAGTAAGAGCCTAGACTCATAACAACGCTCAAAATGAAAGCTATCGCAAAAATCGCGGGATTGCCGTAAACTTTTGAAAAAAACCAGCCCAATGTAGTAATAAAAACCAGAAATATCGTGATCAAAAGCCACGTTTTCCTGATATTTGATTCCCTGTGGGTCCACAAAGTCGCCATAGCAAAAAATTTAAATGTTTAAATATTTAAATATAGTCAAAATTTTCTTAATTTTCCTAAAAAGAAACTTTGACTGGTTCGCGTTGCGCTGGAGTTTCGTCAAGATCGAAAAATTCTTCTTTCGCAAATCCAAAAGAAGAAGCAATCAAATTCGTCGGAAAAGTTTCAATTTTAGTGTTCAACGCAAGCACGTTCGAGTTGAAAAAGCGGCGAGAAGCCTGAATTTTATTTTCAGTATCCGAAAGCTCGCGCTGAAGTTCAAGAAAATTCGTATTGGCTTTTAATTCAGGATAAGCTTCCGCAACTGCAAAAATGCTTTTCAAAGCGCCTGAAAGCGCGTCTTCTTTTTGCGCGCGATCATGCATAGACCCCCCGGAAATAGCCGCAGCGCGGGCTTTAGTTACATTTTCAAACGCCTGCGACTCATGCTTGGCATAACCTTTAACTGTCTCAACAAGATTCGGGATCAAATCATAACGGCGTTTTAGCTGAACTTCTATATCAGACCACGCCTCTCTCGCCCTGTTTCGAAGAAGAACCAGGCGATTAAAAGCAAAAATCACCCACAAAACCGCCAAGACTATCACTCCTAAAATTATCCAAAGTATATTGCTCATATTGATAATATTTTACCTCTGTTAAAACTATCTGTAAAGCTGGTTGGTTTTGAAGCTGTAAATTTCGAAAATAATCTTGACCATATCTCAAAAACCCGCACGATGGCGGATTTTTGGTATATTAATAATCCCCATGCGGCATTGGTGGCGCCGGCTCTTCTTTTTTCGGAATCTCCGACACAACAACTTCAGTCGTAAGAAGCATCGCCGAAGCCGAAGCCGCGTTTTGCAAAGCCGATCTTGTCACTTTTTTCGGATCAACTATTCCGGCCTGTACAAGATCTTCATATTTGCCAAGCGCCGCGTTATATCCATGGTTGCCTTTTAATTTTTTAACTTCCTCCACAACAACCGCTCCGGGAATTCCCGCGTTTTCCGCAATCTGCCACAAAGGCTTTTGAATCGCCTCGCGCATTATTTCAATACCGGTAAGCTCGTCTCTGTCAAAGCCCTGAGTTTTTTCTATCTTCTCTACCATGTCATTAAGAACTTTTGACGCACGGACAAGCGCCACACCGCCACCCGGGACTATACCTTCTTCAATCGCGGCTTTTGTGGCCGAAATCGCGTCTTCAATTCTGTGCTGTTTTTCTTTTTGCTCAACTTCAGTCGCGGCTCCAACGCGTATCACCGCAACTCCGCCGGACAACTTGGCAAATCTTTCCTCAAGCTTTTCGCGATCATAAGTCGAGTCCGCGTTATCAACCAAAGTTTTAATTTGCTTCATTCTTTTTTCTATTTCATCTTTTTTCCCACGGCCTCCGACGATAGTAGTATTGTCTTTAGTAGAAATTACTTTTCGTGCGTGTCCGAGCATATTCGCCTCCGCTTTTTCCAGCTTCAAGCCGGCTTTTTCGGAAATGACTTTTCCTCCGGTTACGATCGCGATATCTTCAAGCATTTCTTCTCGCCTGTCTCCATAACCAGGCGCTTTTACCGCAAGCGCGTGGAAAGTTCCGCGAAGCTTGTTTACAACAAAAGTCGCGAGCGCTTCTCCATCAACATCTTCGGCAATAATCAAAAGTTCTTTTTTCCCTTTTTGGGCGACCTTCTCAAGTATCGGTAAAATTTCCTGAATAGATGAAATCTTTTTATCGGTAATAAGTATGTCAACATCCTCATAAACCGCTTCCATGCGATCGGGATTTGTAATCATGTAATGAGAAACGTAACCGCGGTCAAACTGCAAGCCCTCTACTATTTCATATGAGATCCCGAATGTCTGCGATTCTTCAACGGTAACAACTCCGTCCTTTCCGACTTTATGAATAACCTCCGCGATTTTTGCGCCGATTTCCTTGTCCTTTGCGGATATTGTCGCGACCTGCGCAATGTCTTCCTTTTTCTCCCCAACCGGTATGGCCAATTTTTTTAAATGCTCAACCACCGCTTCCGTTGCCTTTTCAATGCCTCTTTTAAGGCCAATGGGATTCGCGCCCGCCGCGATATTTTTTATTCCTTCCGTTACAATGGCCTGCGCAAGAATAGATGCTGTTGTTGTTCCGTCGCCAGCGACATCATTTGTTTTTGTGGCGACTTCTTTGACGATTTCCGCACCGAGATTTTCAATTCTATCGGGAAGTTCAATTTCTTTCGCGATTGTCACGCCGTCATTCGTAATAGTCGGCGCGCCAAATCCTTTTTCCAAAACAACATTGCGTCCTTTCGGGCCTAACGTTATTTTGATGGCGTTCGCAAGCTTATCAACTCCGCGTTTCAAAGCCTCTCTCGCCTCTGTGTTAAAAGTTACTTGTTTTGCCATGTTTTTGTAAATTGAAAATTGATAATTGTAAATTTGCGATTATTCTATAATTGCCAATATATCTTCCTCTCGGCAGATTAAATATTCTCTCCCATCGACTTTTATCTCTGACGGGCCGTATTTCGAAAATAAAACTTTCTGTCCTTTTTTAACTGTGGGCTTTATAAGCTTACCGTTATCATATTTACCTTCTCCTACAGCGATAACCCTTCCCTGCTCCGGCCTTTCTTTTTCAGCTGTATCAGGAATTACAATTCCGTATTTTGTTTTGCCTGCCTTCTCCTCCGCGGAAAGCGGCTCTATTAATACTCGATCACTAAGCGGTTTGATTTTGGTCATGTTTATAATTTAATACTAATAACTTTTCACTAAAAACTAATCTTAGCACTTTAAACCCAAGAGTGCTAATTCACATTTTAATTGGGCGCCTCGGCTTGTCAAGCGCCATATTTTTTGTTTAACTCAAAATGGCTCCTACCAAGGAGTACTTTACAAAACAGCCCACAAAGGGCGGAAAGAAGGTTTTATGATAGGCCAAGATGAAGCTTCGGCAAGGCAAGTCCGCTGTTCGATAAATTTTGAGAGTTTCTTGAAGATTAGCACAGGAGACGATTCAAGATGGAATCAGGAACTCTTCGACAATCTATGGGTCAAAGAAATTCGCAACGCATGCATCGCGAATTGGATGGGGGGGCCCGCTTATCTGGACGACCAAAAATGGTTTGAAAGCAGGATTTTGCGTTTTCGTGAGCTTAGCGAAGATCTATGGAAAAATCTTTTGAAGGTCTATATCTTCAGGTCAGATCCCAGCCTCACCCCCAGAGCGCTCGAGTTTGCCATTCAAATCCTAAAGAATGACGAACGCGATTTGCCAATTATATCCAAATACGTATCAGCCGACGCGAATTTGTATCATTATTGGCGCGTTCCTTCTATGGATGAATTCATCCGAATATCGTTAAAACAGATAGAGCCAGGCGATCCAATGCATAAATCGCAGTATTGGGAATCACAGTGGAGAATGGCTGAAAATGCCATGACAATGATAGTGCAAGCGCGCGATATTACATGGCTTGAATACATAAAAAAATTAGCGCGCCTACATCGTGAAGGACAGATCAGCCGCTCAAAAACTAGCATGCCTGATCCCCCGTGGAAAGCCGCGGCCACTGAACGAGCTTTCCTTAGTAAGGCCATGGAAATGCTACAAAACGCCGAAAAAGAGCAGACCACGGAAACATTTGGCACTTTTCTGGCAAAGGAAGCCCAGTTAACTTTTCCGCCAAAAGTTTTAATCCTTTATGAGCATAGAGATGGAAAAATCATAGTAAGTGTCAACATCAAGCCCCACCCTCATTCAGAATATGCGGACCTAAAAAAAGTTCTCGATAGTTGCCGTGTTATTTGGAACGACGATGGATTTTTGCCTCTTGTTATTTCGCTCAACACAGGAGCGCCATTTGGCTCTACGGAAGGAGTGAGCTTTAGCGAAGACGGCGGTGATTTCAAAACAGCCTTTAGCGCAACTCCCACAGCCGGAAAAAACCGCGTCCGTCTTAGGTTTGAGCACTGGAAGCCAAATGGCGAAGTGTGCAAAGTTGGGTCGGCGACTCTTTACATCTACGTCTAGTTTGCAATTTGGCTATGCAGATGGACAAAAACCGAAACGGTGGATCTTCCGATCCACCGTTTCTTCATTTTTGCCTAAGATTTTTTAAAGTTAAATTAATAATCTTTATTTATCTCAACTACTGTTTTCAAAAGCCGAGGCTCATACCCTACAGACTCGCTTGTTTTGATTATCGCGGAAACATCTTTTGGATAACATTTTCCGCCAAAACCGCGGGAGTCCGCGAATACAGCCGTATGCATCCGTTCCACGCGTTTATCTAGAAGCCAAAGCTCACGAAGCTCTGAATATGATACGCCTAATTTCTCCGCAATATCGTAAAATTCATTACAAAAAATTACTTTAGTTGCTCCCCAAGCATTCTCCATATATTTTGTAAGCTCGGCTGTTGTGGAATCAGTAATGCGATAAATGGCATCCGGACCGAGACGTCTTTGGAAAATTTGCAAAATCCTTTCTGCATCGGGCTTATCACCGCCCACAATAAAAAAGCCGTGGGATAAAGGATCGGCCGGATCCGGGTATTTCCACGGCGGAACATAATACTTTCCTTCCCCAATATATTCGGGAGAAAAACAAATTCTTTTTTTAAATTTTTTTCGAAACTTATCCGTAGTCCCAGGCGAAACTGTGGATTTAATCAAAATATAGGGGGTATTGAGCCAACAAACGGCTTCTTCCACAATACTTGCGTCGCAAGATCCGTCTTCAGCAATCGGTGTCGGCACACAAACAATAGCGAGTTCAGCGTTTTGATTTACTTCATCCTTTGATCCTTTATCAATATCGTACAAAATCGCGTCAGGAAAAATTTTATGCATTCCTTTTCCAACATAGCCATATCCGATTAACGCGACCTTGCTTTTTATCATTGTTATTAATTATAACATAACTATCAGAAAAAAATGGTAACTAATTTTTCTTAAGCCACTCTCCAGTTATGGAGTTTTTTGTTTTGGCGATCTCTTCAGGCGTTCCCTCCGCTATCAGGTGCCCGCCTTTGTCCCCGCCTTCAGGCCCAAGCTCAATAATCCAGTCGGCGTTTTTTAATACATCCAAATTATGCTCAATTACCAGAACGGAATTTCCTTTTTCAACAAGCGCCCTTAAAACAACCAAAAGTTTGCGGATGTCTTCAAAATGGAGCCCGGTTGTCGGCTCATCCAAAATATATAATGTTTTTCCTGTTCCTTTTTTCGCAAGTTCAGTCGCAAGTTTTACGCGCTGGGCCTCGCCTCCGGAAAGAGTAGTCGCCGATTGCCCAAGCTTCATATAACCAAGACCGACTTCATTTAAAGTTTCGATTCTAGTTTTTATCTGCGGAATATTTTCAAAAAACGCGACCGCTTCCTCAATTGAAAGACTTAAAACCTGCGAAATATTAAGACCGTTGTATTCGATCGCCAGAGCTTCTTTGTTATATCTTGTTCCTTGGCATTCTTCGCATTCGACATAAATATCCGGAAGAAAATACATTTCAATCTTCTTAACGCCCTGTCCTTCGCAAACTTCGCACCTCCCGCCTTTGACGTTAAAAGAAAATCTTCCCGCTTTATACCCGCGCGAACGCGCTTCCCTTGTTTTCGAAAATATTTCCCTGATAAAAGCAAAAGCGCCGGTGTAAGTCGCTGGATTTGAACGAGGTGTTCGCCCTATCGGCGACTGATCCACGACCACAACTTTATCCAGATTCTCAATTCCCTTAATTTCTCTGTGCGCCCCGGGGTTTTCGCGCGATCCGTAGAAATATTTTAAAAGCGCCTTGGCGAGAATATCGTTTACAACAGTTGATTTGCCCGAACCGGAAACTCCGGCGATCGCGACAAATTTACCCAGAGGAATTTTCAAATTAATATTTTTAAGATTGTGCTCGGAGGCACCAAGGACTTCCAGACTCGAAGTATTTACAGTAGAGCTTGAAACTTTTGGATTTCGAGCTTCCGACGCCGGAGCATATACTTGTTTTTTCCCCGACAAATATTCTCCGGTCAAAGTTTTTGATTTTAATAAATCCTTGTACGCGCCTTCAAAAATTATTTTACCGCCGTGTTTCCCGGCGCCCGGGCCAAGATCAATTATCCAGTCGGATTCTTTCATAGTTTCTCTGTCGTGCTCCACGACCAAAATCGTATTTCCGTAATCACGGAGCTTTTTTAACGTCTGGATGAGCCGTGAGTGATCGCGCGCATGCAATCCGATTGAAGGCTCATCCAGAACGTAAATCACTCCGGAAAGCCCAGATCCTATCTGTGTTGCAAGCCGCACCCGCTGGGCCTCCCCTCCCGCAAGAGTTGTAGAAGTCCTGTCGAGTGCCAAATATTCGAGCCCGACATCGGTTAAGAATTTAAGCCTCATTGAAATTTCTTTTAAAAGCGGGCCCGAAATTTTTTCCATTTCCTTTTTCCTTGCAAAATTTTCCGAAAGTTTTTTCACAAACGCGAGCGCGTTTTCAGAAGACATCGCCGCGATCTCCGCAATATTTTTCCCGTCAATCAACACAGCCAAAGCCTCGGGCTTAAGCCTCTTGCCCTTGCAATCAGTACAAGGTTCAAATGACATATAACGCTCAATTTCCGAGCGCGTCCAATCTGATTCTGTTTCTTTCCAGCGTCTTTCAAGATTGCCAATCACGCCCTCATATCCTCCGATCTCTGCGTCCGTTCGATCGCCGTAAAGAATTATATCTGTGATTTTTTTTGGAAGCTCCTTAACCGGAACTGAAAGCGAGAAAGCGTATTTTTGAGAAAGCTCTAAAAGCATATACCAATACCATGACTGCCTTCCCACTCTATGCGAAGCTCTTGCCCACGGTAAAATCGCGCCCTCATCAAGCGTGAGATTTTTATTAGGCATCACAAGATTCGGATCGACTGTAAGCGTATGGCCAATCCCCGTGCATTTTTGGCACGCGCCATATGGAGAATTAAATGAAAAGAGACGAGGTTCTATAGGCGGAATAGACCGCTCGCAAACAATGCAGGCGAGATGCTCGGAAAACAGATGATCTTCATATTCAATTCCAACTGTCGTCTTTTTCTCAATCGCGACTACGGCGATTCCTTTTCCTTTTTTTAGAGCCGCCTCCAATGAATCAACCAATCTTGCGCGCTCGGCTTCCTCATCAAACATCAGACGATCCACCACGACTTCCAAAGAATGTTTTTTTCTGGGATCCAGAGAAACTTCAAGCGCCTCATCTATTCTCATAAGAACACCGTCAAGACGCACCCGCAAAAAACCTTCTCTGGCCAAAATCTGAAGCTCCCGTTTATGCTCGCCCTTTTTCGAGCGAATAATCGGCCCCAAAATTAAAATGGAACTTCCTTTTGGAAAATTAAAAATTTTGCGGGTCATTTGATCAACGGACTGCTTTTCAACTTTGCGTCCGCATTCCGGACAATGCGCCTCGCCCGTTCTCGAAAATAAAATCCGCAGATAATCATAAATCTCCGTTATAGTGCCCACGGTTGAACGCGGGTTTTTTGAAACCGACCTCTGATCGATCGCGATCGCGGGCGACAAGCCGGAAATTTCATCCACGTCCGGTTTTTCGGCAAGCCCCAAAAATTGGCGCGCGTAAGATGAAAGTGATTCCACGAACCGGCGCTCGGCTTCGGCGTAAATAGTATCAAAGGCAAGAGAAGATTTTCCCGATCCGGAAAGACCGGTTATAACGACTAATTTATTTTTAGGAATATCAACATTTATATTCTTTAAATTATGAACTTTAGCCCCCCTAATATGTATAAAATCTTTTGAAGGTATCGCCATAAATGCCTAATTGTAATCCGAAAAACGATTTACAGCAAGATTCGACATGTCTCGCTCCATCTGATAAATTATGGCTAACATTGCAAGGAGGTAATTAACAATGAGGGACAAGTTTTTAACAACGCAACAAGTCGCAGCTTATCTGCGCATCAATCTGTTCACCTTATACAGGATGATTAAGAAGAGCGAGGTGCCAGCCTACAAAATCGGTGGTCAATGGAGAATAAAAAAATCAGAAATCGAGTTGTGGCTCACAAAAAACTCCAATCAGACGCGCGTTTGAAAACTTTTCCAAAGGAAAAGTCAAAAAGCCGCAAGTCCATTGGCTTACCTTGGACTCGGCTTTTTTGTTTTGGAGAGTAACTTATAATAAACGTATGCTAATATGGGAAGACTTCAAAAAAGCTCCTTCCGGGCCGGGAATCTATTTTTTCAAAGACAAATCCGGAAAGACTTTATATATAGGCAAAGCGCAAAATTTAAAATTGCGGCTTTTAAGCTACGCGGATTTGAAAATGGTCGAGCCGCGCAAACACCAAATGCTTAAAGAGGCCGAAAAAATTGAATGGCGCGAGCTTGAATCCGACATCGAGGCTCTTATCGAAGAAGCCATAGCCATAAAGCGATATAAGCCGCAATACAACATTCTTTTTCGCGACGACAAACAGTATTTTTTTGTGGGAATAACAAAAGAAAAATTCCCACGCATCTTTCTAACTCATCAAAAAAACAAACTAAAAACTAATAACTTTAGACTAATAACTAGATACATCGGCCCCTTCACTGACGGCGGCGCATTAAAAATGGTCATGCGATCTTCGCAAAAAATTTTTCCTTACTGCACATGCAAAGAGAAACACAAGCGCCCTTGCGTGCGTTCGGAAATGGGCAGATGCCTTGGAATATGCTGTATTGATGAAAAATACGCGAATAAATCTTTTAATGACCGCGACGAAAGGGAAAAAATTTACGCAAAAAATATCAGGGCGATAAAAAATGTCTTATCCGGAAGAAAACAGAATGTTTTTAAAAATATGGAGCGGGAGATGAAAGCCGCTTCAAAAACCATGCGGTTTGAAGACGCGCGAAAATTGCGCGATCAAATTTTTTCACTCGAAAATATTTTCCGGCACAGGGCAATAATAAAAAGGGAGCTTGATCCGGAACGCCATAAAGCCCTTACATTAATCCAAGAATTGCTTTCTTTACCGGACATTCCACACAGAATCGAGGGCTATGATATTTCAAATTTGCAAGGGTCAAGCGCCGTAGGGTCGATGGTTGTTTTTAAAGAGGGCGTGCCTAAAAAATCAGATTACCGTCTTTTCAAAATCCGACTCAAAACCGATAAAGGATCTAACGACACCGCTATGATTCAAGAAATGCTCCGGCGACGGCTCAAGCACAACGAATGGCCTCTGCCTGATTTATTTCTTATTGATGGCGGGCTTGGACAATTTAATGCGGCGAAGAAAGTTCTCCAATTTTACAATTTGACGACGCCTCTCACGTCGCTCGCGAAAAGAGAAGAAGAACTATGGATAAATCCGCAAAAAAGACTCGAGCTTAAAAAACTCCCACTCTCTCTTTTATTCCTTTTCCAGCACATAAGAGACGAAGCCCACCGGTTTGCGATAAATCTTCACAGAAAGAGAAGGTCAAGAGCGTGTTCTAACTAACCTCTTTTGACACTTTTTGTAGTTTAAATAAATCTAGTATTTCTAGTGGCGTTTTTCCCTGAAGCCCACAGTGTTCCAGGTTGTTGTATTTAATATTCCATCTTTTCAGTTTTCTTTTCAAATCGTTCGAATTTTTGAATATATTTTGTTGATAAAACTTCTCTTCATCTTCTCGGTGTGATCTTTCCACGGTGCCGTTCTGCGCTGGTTTTCCAGGATCTATCAGATAATGGACAATTCCTTGTTCGGCGCAGAATCGATCGAGAGTATGGATTGTTTTCATAGTCAGATCGCTTCTTCTAGTTGAACCGACATAGTAGTTGGTGAAAATCGATCCATTGTCTGTTTTGATCGCCAGTATCTTGTATTGGAATCTTTCAATGACTTCTTTCAGGAATCGTATCGAATGAAAACTTGATTGCTCGTCATATATGGCCAGGTATCTCCAACGAGACGAGGTATCGATAGCCGTATATTGATAATATCGCTTGCCCTCAACGCTTCCAGGCACATACTTGACGTCTATCTCAATCAATTCACCCGGCCGCCTTTCTGCCCTAATATATTTGTATTTCACTTTCCGGACTCGATATTTTCTGGTTAATCCTTCTTTCTTCAAGATTTTTCCAATGGTGCTCACCGGAACATTCAATCCTAGCTTTTCCAATCTCCAATGAAGCTTCTTCGCGCAAAGGCTTGTCTTGTTACGCAACTCGATCACTCTTTCCTTGACCCAGATCGGAGTTTCTTTAGGTTGGGTCTTTGGCTCCGTTGATTTGGGTTCGAGCGCATCAGTCCCGCCTTCTCTAAATGCCTTCAGCCATCTTTTCAAACTACTCTCGCTATATGGGCAGACCTTTGCCAAATCAACTATAGCTATCTCTTTATCAATTATTGGTTTGACCCATCTATACCGCTCTTCTTTTACGTTTTTCGACATTTTGATAGACATTAACTGCTAATCTACCAAAAGTGTCAGAAGTGTTTAGACATTACCTATGACGCTTGACAAAACCCTTTAACGCAACGTTTTTCTCTACCCGTTTCCTCCCCAGCAATACAGAGATATTGCCGCTCACGAGAGAGATGCGAAAAATATCTCTCTCTACCGGCTTAACCAAGGAAAAATGGACAGACTCCCCAATTTGATTGAGAAGAAAAGAAAAACGCGCAGCTTCAATCAGCACACCCTCTTTATTCCACTCAAAAACGTTCTTGCGAGCCTCAAGACTCTGAAAAGGAACAGTTATCATAAACCACCTCCATTTGGCGAAAATAGCACATATTTATAGGCTTGAAAAGCCTGATAAAAGAAAACTTTTCCTATAGCGCAGCCTAGAGGGATGGAACGATTTAGGCCGAAGACCGAATAAAAATAGGGATGGAGCTTAGATGCCCCTCTCTTTCGCTGCGTCTTAGGAAAAGTTTTCTTTTTTGTAATTTACGAAACGTTAATGCGAACTTTACTCATACTCCCGCATCACCAACTGCGCTTCAACCTGCTTAATCGTCTCAAGCACAACCGAAACTACGATCAAAAGTCCTGTGCCTCCAATAGTAAGCGCGGCAACTCCGGTAACGCCCTGCATTATCACCGGAAGCACCGCGATAAACCCGAGAAAAAGCGCTCCCAAAAGAGTTATTCTCGTTAAAATTTTTGAAAGAAAATCAGACGTCGGCCTACCAGGTCTAATTCCCGGAACAAACGCTCCCTGCTTTTGAAGATTGGACGAAATCTGATCAGGGTCAAACGTAACCGCGGTGTAAAAATAAGTAAAGAGAAAAACCAGAACAAAATAAGCGACTCCGTAAAACCAGCTTGAGCTGATAAAGCTAAGCACCGCTTCTGAAATTTGTCGGATTGCCCCGTTCGAACTTTGCGCCAAAAAACCGACAATCATCTGCGGAAAAAGCAAAATAGAAAGCGCAAAAATTATCGGGATAACCCCGGCCTGATTTACTCTTAAAGGAAGATGCGTAGAAACCCCTCCGTAAACACGCATTCCGCGAACGCGTTTTGCATACGAGACAGGGATCGGGCGTTCCCCTTCAGACACAATAACAACTCCGGCAATTACCAAAACTCCGATAATAATAAATCCCAAAACCGTAGGGATTAAAGTCGGATCAATATATGGAAATTCCGTCCTTCCAACTGTCACCAAAACACTTCTTATTCCGGAAGGGATGCTCGATACGATTCCAGCAAAAATAAGTATAGAAATTCCGTTGCCGATGCCATATTCGGAAATTAATTCCCCAAGCCACATCAAAACAATTGAACCGGCGGCAATTATCGTAATGTTAATTAAACGATCAAAAAATACGAGCGGAGGAATTGCACCTTGTCTTTCAAGAAGAACCAAAAGCGCGAAGCCCTGCACAATCGCCAAGGGAATTGTTAAAAGGCGCGAATATTGATTAAACTTGCGCCGCCCTATTTCCCCCTCCTCCTGCGCGATTTCTTTAAGCCTTGGAATAATCATGGTCATCAGCTGCATAATAATGGATGCCGTAATGTAAGGCCCCACTCCAAGCATGGCGATGGAAAAATTATCCAAAGCGCCTCCCGAAAAAATATTTAAAAGGCCAAAAAATCTGTTTCCGGCGAAAAATTGCCGAATCTGCTCAAGATCAACTCCTGGAATCGGAAGCGCCGCCATCACCCTGAAAACAACAAGCGCCCCTAAAACAAAAAAAAGCTTTTTTCTTAAGTCCGGATCTTTAAAAATCAATGATAATTTCTCAAACATGGACTATTCAGTATAGCATTTACCCCGTTAGAATCCCACACATAATCTATTAAATTAAAACACAAATGTCCAAAATTTTTTATTTGAGTAATCCCCAGAACGTTAGAATATTCTAACGGGGTTTAAGACAAAATTCTGCCTCCGGCTTTTTCGATCGATTCTTTTGCCGCTCGCGAAAGCGCGCAATTCTTTATTGTAAATTTTTTAGAAGCTCCCGCTCCTAAAATTTTCACGTCAGGAACTTTGCCGGATATTCTCCGAACAAGCCTTTTCTCTACCAAAAATTCCGGAGAAATAACCGCGTTATCGCCGAAAACCCTCTCCAGATCTTTCACGTTTACGACGCCGATTTTTGAAGGACGCAGTTTTACTTTATATCCTTTTAATTTTGGAATTTTTACAAAGACATCCCGAAACTGCGGCCGAATTCTTCTGCCGGAACGGGCCTTTTGCCCCTTAGTGCCTCTCCCTGAAGTCGTGCCGCGCTTTCCTCCGCGGCCAACGCGTTTTTTATCTCTCGAAGAGTGTCTCGGTTTTAGTTCATGAATTTGCATGTTAATTCGTCAGCCTTAATTTTTTAAGCGCGTCCACTGCGGCTCTTGCGTTTGAAATTTTATTTTTCGTATGCGATAAAATTTTTGCGGACGTATTTTTGATTCCGGCCATATCAAGCACGGTTCTTACCGCGCCACCGGCAACAAGTCCCGATCCTTTAGCAGTAGGGCGAATCAATACCCTCGCCGCGCCGAATTTAGCTTCAGTTTGAAAAGGAATTGTTCCATTTTTCTTAAGCGGCACCGTGAACATATTTTTCTTAGCTTCTCTTAGGGCTTTCTCAAGCGAAAGCGCGGCATCAGTGCCCTTGCCCGTGCCAACGCCCACGCGCCCGTGCCTATCGCCGATGACTAATGTCGCGCGAAAAGAGAATCGTCTTCCGCCAGCAACGACTCTAGCCACTCTTCTTAAATCGATCATTTTCTGATCAAACTCTGACTTTTTTCCTCTAAATCCTTGTGCCATAACTTATTTTATTCGTTAAATTCGTAAATTCGTTACCCTTTAAAATTCCAAGCCCCCTTCACGCAAAGACTCAGCAAGCGCCTTTATTCTGCCGTGATATCGAAATCCCCCGCGATCAAACACAACTTTTTTAATTCCAAGCTCTAAAATTTTTCTGGCCCCTTCTTTGCCTAAATTTTTTGCACGCTCTGTTTTTGTCCCCTTTTTGATTTTAATATCCGAAACTCCAAATAATGTTTTATTCTTCTCGTCATCTATCAACTGAATAGAAATATGCTTTGAGGACCTGAATACCGAAATTCGCGGACGAATGGAGCCGCCTTTTAATTTCGCCCGAATTCTCCTGTGTCTATTTTCTCTTTTTGATAATGCCTGTTTCATATACCTATTTTTTAAGCTCCGGCTCCCGCGGCTTTTTTGCCGGCTTTTCTGCGAACCTGTTCGCCCTCATACCGGATTCCCTTTCCTTTGTACGGCTCGGGTTTTTTAAGCGCTCTTATTTCCGCGGCGACGCGGCCTACCTTTTCCTTGTCTATTCCAGAAACAACGATTATGTTTTTCTCAATTTTAAAAACAATGCCTTCTGGCGCCTGAAATTTTACAGGGTGTGAAAATCCCAAATTTAAAAGAAGATTCGCGCCGTCAAGATTCGCTTTATATCCGATTCCCTGCACGTCCAGTCTTTTTGAAAATCCCGCCACCACTCCTTCAATCATATTTTTCGCGTGCGACGCATATGTGCCAAGAAGAGCTCCAGAAATCCTGCTCGATTTATTTAATTTTGCGAAAAGCTCGCTTTCATTAACTTCAAAACCAACCTCATCTCTGACTTTAAGATTAAGCTCTCCTTTCGGGCCGCGGATCTTAAGCAATCCTCCCTCAAACTTAGCTTCAACGCCAGCCGGAATTTGTATAGGTTTTTTTGCTAGTCTGGACATTTACCCCGTTAGAAAATCTACAATAAGCCGAAACGACGAATCCGGTTTTTTAATTTCTTTATCTTTATTTTTTGCAAAATATAATTTCATAGATTTTCTAACGGGGTGCTACCAAATTTCACAAATAATTTCCCCACCCATTTTTTCGCCTCGCGCTTCCTTGTCCGTTTTTAGACCCTTGGATGTAGAAATAATCATTAATCCAAAACCTTGCTTTACCTTTCCGATTTCCTTGCTCCCTTTATAAACTCTACGCGACGATTTTGAAATTCTTTTAACATCCGAGAGGCGCGGGGTTCCGTCGTCCCGGTAGGCGATATCCGCTTCAATAATTTTATGAACCTTCTTCCCTTTTCTATCAATGTTTGAAAAATACCCGGCGTCTTTCATAATGCGTGCGATTTCCCATTTTATTTTTGAATATGGAATAAGCACGGAGCCCTTTTTAACCCGGGCGGCGTTTTTTACTGTTATCAACATGTCTGAAATCGGATCAATAACCATAATTTTTACCAAGAGGATTTCTTAATTCCCGGAATAAGACCGTCATTGGCCAATTCCCTAAAGCAAATTCTGCACAGTTCAAACGCCCTCATATAGCCTCTTTTTCTGCCGCAACGAAAACACCTCCGCACTATTCGTGAGGAAAATTTCGGTTTCTTTTTCGATCTTGCTACTACAGAAGTTTTTGCCATAATTTTATTTCTTAAACGGTACGCCTAAATCCCGATAAAATTCGAGCGCATCTTCCCTGCTTTTCGCGTTCGAAACCAGTGTGGCTTCGAGCCCGAAAATAGTTTTTACATCTTCACCGATTATTTCAGGAAAAGCAATATGCTCGCGAATGCCGATTGTAAGATTACCCGAACTATCAACGCTTGTCTCTGGGATGCCGCGAAAGTCGCGGCTCCTCGGCATCGCGACATTAATCAGCCGCGAAAGAAAATCATACATTCTCTTTCCCCTAAGAGTCGCAGCATAACCGATAATCATTCCCTGCCTCGATTTAAATGACGCTATGGAAATTCTAGCCGGGCGCGGAGAAGTTTTCTGTCCAATCATCATAGCGAGATATTTTGAAATAGCCTCGCGCTCTTTCTCATCTTTTATTTTTCCAACGCCGCAATTTACAACCACCTTCAAAAGTCTCGGCACTTGCATCGGCGAATGAAAATGACGCTTTTTCATAAAATCAGAAACTATTTTCTTTTCGTATTTTTCTTTCAAATCCATATGCCAACCCCTCCCTTTTTTGCAGGGAAAAGAATATTTATATTTATTAATTCTCTTTTATTAAATATTTTCATTGTGGATGTTTTTTTATAAAAGGGAGGGGTTAAAATTCTCCTTCGCACCTTCTACAGATCCTGACTTTTCCTCCTTCGGCTAAAACCTTTACGCCAATCCTCGCGCCTTTTCCGCAATTCTGGCATTTTGGCATTACGTTTGAAGCGTTTAACGGAGCAGGGGCCTGAATAATCGAACCCTTCTCTCCGGCTTTTCTTGGGCGCCTATGCATTTTTTTAATATTAATACCTTCCACCAGGACACGCTCTTCTTTTTTATCCATGCGCAAAATCTTGCCTTCACGGCCTTTGTCTTTTCCGGATATCACAATAACCAAGTCGCCTTTTCTTAATCTTGCTGGCATATTAAACAACCTCCGGAGCTAAAGAAATAATTTTTGCAAAACCTTTTTCGCGAAGTTCTCTTGAAACCGGGCCAAAGATAACAGCGCCCTTAGGTTCTTTCCCATCCAAAATCACCACGGCATTATCGTCAAATCTAACGTAACTTCCGTCTTTTCTGCGAAATGGAGCGCGTTGACGCACTACCACAGCCCTTAACACATCTTTCTTTTTTACCATTTTTCTCGGCTCGGCCTTTTTTACGGAAATAACAATAATATCGCCAAGCTGCGCCCAGCGTCGCCTTGTTCCGCCCAAAACTTTAATGCACTGAACGAGCTTCGCTCCCGTATTATCCGCAACGCTAAGCATTGATCTTAATTGAATCATGCCTTCTCCTCTCCTATAGCCGGAACCTCGGCAGTTACAGTTAAAACTTCGTCGGCAACCAGCGGCCTTTCGATCAAGCGAATAATTTTCCAGCGCTTGTCCCGCGACATCGGAGAGACTTCCTGAATTTCAACTCTGTCGCCTTCTCGATATTTGCCCTCTTCATCATGCGCCTTAACTTTTTTTGAAATTTTTATATACTTGCCGTATTTCGGAACTTTTTTGTAGCGCTCAATTAAGATAACCCGGGTCTTGGTCATCCGGTCGGAAGCGACTTTTCCTCTGAATATTTTGGGTCTTTTATTTTTTTCCATCCCGTTTAGAAATAAGACACAGACACAGCAAACACTTTGTGCCTTAAATTATATTCTAATAATTTTAACTTTATTATTTCTAACATATTTTTACTGTGTCTGCGATTTCTAACGGGATCCATTTTTCTGTTCATTTAAAATCGTAAAAATTCTGGCGATTTCCCGCTTGGACTGATTGGAAGATTTTACATTTTTGCCGCTTGAAGCTTTCCCGGTAAAGCGCGCCTTCCTAAGCCCTGAACGCAGATCTTTTATGAGATCTTTTAATTCATTTTCCGATTTTTCCCTTAGTTCTTTTACTTTCATCCCGTTTAGAAATAAGACACAGACACAGCAAACACTTTGTGCCTTAAATTATATTCTAATAATTTTAACTTTATTATTTCTAACATATTTTTACTGTGTCTGCGATTTCTAACGGGATCCATATTATTCTCTGGAAACTAATCTCGTCTTAACGGGGAGTTTCGCGGCCGCCTTGCGAAGCGCTTCCAAAGCCGAGTCCTTCGGAAGCCCGTCAATTTCAAAAATAATTCTTCCCGGCTTAACAACAGCCACATACCCCACCAAATCGCCTTTGCCGGCACCCATGGTTACTTCGGGCGGCTTTTGCGTTATCGGCTGATCCGGAAAAATTCGAATCCAAACTTTTCCGCCCTTTGCCGTATAGCGGGCAATCGCTTTTCGCGAAGCTTCGATTTGTTGCGCGGTAATTCTTGAAGCCTCAAGAGTTTTTAAACCAAAACCGCCAAACGCGAGATCAGTACCTCTTGTGTCAAAGCCTTTAAACTGCCCGCGAAGCCTCTGCCATTTTCTATATTTTACCTTCTTTGGAAAAAGCATGGTTATTTATTATCCTTATCTTTCTCGAATATCTCGCCCTTATAAATCCAGACTTTAATCCCTATATCGCCGTAAGGAAGATGCGCCCGCTCGCGCGCAAAATCAATATCCGCTCTCAAGGTTGTGAGAGGAATCCTGCCTTTCCTCAACCACTCATACCTTGCCATCTCCGCGCCGTCGAGTCTTCCGGAGAGCGAAATTTTTGCCCCCTTCACTTCCCGATTCGCCATCACCTTGTCTACTGTTTGTTTTAAAGTGCGCCTAAATCCGATTCTTTTTTCAAGATCTTCCGCCACCATTTGCGCGACAATTTTTGCCTGCGTTTCCGGAGAACGGACCTCTTCAATGCTGATTTTAAAATTTTTCGGTATCACAAGTTTTTGTTTGGCGCTGTAAGCGTGAATTTCTTTTTTAAGCTTCTCAACGCCCTCGCCGCCGCGGCCGATTAATAAACCGGGCCTTGAAGTTTTCAGGATTAAATTAAGGTCATTTTGCGAACGCTCTATTTCGACGGCGGCCACATACATTCCGCGGAGCTTTTTTTCAAGCCACTCTCTTAAGATTATGTCGGATTTCAAATAATCTCTGTAATTTTTTTCACGAAACCAGCGAGATTTCCAATCTCTAATGATGCCAAGCCTGAATGAATAAGGATGTACTGTGTGACCCATAATTATTTAATGTCAGATAATATTAATGTAACGCAGCTGGTTCTTTTTCGAATCGGGGTCGCGCGGCCGTGCGCACGCGGCATAAACCGCTTAAGCGTGGGACCTTCATCAACCCTTATTTCCTTCACCATCAATTTATCGGAATCAATATCAAAAGAATGCTTCGCGTTCGCCTTCGCTGATTTCAAAAGTTTTTGTAGAGGAATTGCCGACGTCTTTGTAGAAAATTCCAGTTCCCGCTCTGCGGCGCGAAGCGATTTTCCGCGGATAAGCCCGGCGAGAAGCCGCACCTTTCTTGGAGATATCCTCAAATAATTCAGCTGTGCTTTAATTTGAGCCATAATCAATTATTATTTTGCCGGAGCAGGAGCCGGAGCCGCCGCCGTCTCTTTGGCTTTAGCCTCTATTTCTCTCTGCATTTTCCCGCCGTGTCTAACGAATTTCCTCGTAGGCGAAAATTCGCCGAGCCTGTGGCCGACCATATCTTCCGATACCAGCACCGGAATAAAATCCTTTCCGTTGTGAACGCCGAAAGTAAACCCGATCATTTCCGGAGAAATCTGGCATGCGCGCGCCCAGGTTTTAATAACCGTCTTATCTCCGTGTTTAAGCGCCAAAACTTTCTTTAAAAGCTTTGCGTCTATATATGGTCCTTTTTTGAGTGATCTTGCCATTCCAATTTTACAAAATTACCTTAAATTTATTTAATAATCAATAGTTATTTTCTCTTCTGCAAAATAAAGTCTGAAGAATATTTCTTGGGCTTTCTGGTCTTAACACCTCGAACACCCCTGCCCCATTTGTTTTTCGGCCGCCTTGTACCGCGCATAGCCCTGCCTTCGCCTCCTCCGTATGGATGGTCAACCGGATTCATGGCCGAACCTCTGACTGTCGGACGGATTCCCATTCGGCGCGAACGCCCGGCGTTCCCGATATTAATCAGGCTTGCTTCTTCATTGGAAACCTGCCCTATAGAAGCCCAAGCTGAATCATTTATTTTTCTCACCTCGCCTGACGGCAGACGCACCTGGCTGTAAGGCGGGTCTTGGGCAAGAACTTCAGCAAAAGTTCCTCCGCCCCTCACGAACTTAGCGCCCGAGCCGGGATAAATTTCCATGTTATAAATCTGCGTTCCGACCGGAATATTTTTCAAAGGCAATCTATTCCCTTTTTTCAAAGTGGCAGTTTGAGAAGCGATAATTTCCTCGCCCGGCTCCAACCCGCTCGGAAGCACAGCGTATCTTTTCTCGCCATCTCTATAAATCAAAAGCCCGATAAAAGCGGTCCTGTAAGGATCGTACTCAACCGAATCTACTCTTGCCGGAATATCTTTTTTATCAAAAAGAAAATCTATTTCGCGATAAAGTTTTTTAACACCCCCACCTTTATGCCTGGTCGTAATTCTTCCGCGATTATTTCTTCCTACTGATCTTTTTCTCCCGTGAGTAAGACTTTTTTCGGGTTCCGAGCGCGTCAAAAATTTCCGGTACTCAACACCGGTCATCTGTCTTCTTGATGGGGTTCTTGGAGCGTATGATTTCATCCCGTTTAGAAATAAGACACAGACACTGTAGTCGTTTGCATCTTAAACTTATTTTTTAATAATTTCGGCTTTTTTATTTTTAACATATAGTTGCTGTGTCTGTGATTTCTAACGGGATTTATCACAATAAAGTAGGTCACGCGATATCTATTTTTTCACCCTTTCCCAAAAAGACCATTGCTTTCTTGTATCCCGAACGCGCCCCTTTTCTGCCTTTCATGAAGCGCGATTTTTGCGGGACTGAAACAACATTTACTTTTTTCACCTTAACTCCGTAAAGCTCCTCAATGGCCTGTCTGATTTCAATCTTATTGGCGGAACTCTCAACTTTAAAAACATAAACACCGGAAGAATCGTATCCGGCCGACTTCTCCGTCACAACCGGCTTCAAAAGTACGCGAAAAGCTTTTTCTGAAAATGCCTTGTCTTCTTTTAGGACCCGGGCCTCCTCTTCCGATTTATCTCCCTCCTTGCTTTTATGAAAATGCTCCTCGCGGCGCGCGGCCTTCGAGGATGTCTTTGTTTTTTTCTTTTTGAATATATCTAAAAAAGCCATATTTATGATGCAAAAGTTTTTTCCAATATTTTTGCACTTTCCTGCGGCAAAACTAGGAATTTAGACGAAATAATTTCAAGCGGATTTAAATTTCTCGCCTCAATGAGCTCGACATTTTTTATGTTGCGAAGCGCTCTCTGGATATTTCTATCGGGCCTTGAAACCGCGACAATCACGGATTTTGCTATAACATTTTCAAATCCTTTGATTTTTGAAAGATTTTTTAAAATCCCAGCGCCAATTTTTGTCTTTGCTTGGGTAATTTTCAACTCATCAAGAAATACAACTTCATTGTCCCTAATTTTTTGAGAAAGAACCGTAAAAACGGCTTTTCGCTTCATTTTTTTGTTTATCTTTTCAGAATAATTTCTGTCTTTTCGCGGGCCGTGCGTAATGCCTCCGCCGATCCAGATCGGAGAACGGCTTGAGCCATGCCTCGCGCGTCCGGTTCCTTTCTGGCGCCACGGTTTTTTTCCTCCGCCCCTGACTTCCGCCCTGTCTTTTGTATGAGCGATTGGAGTCCTTAAATTCGCGCGCTCGGCACTCACAACTTGATGAACCAAATCTGGGTTCCAAGGAACCGCAAAAAGTTTGTCTGAAAGCTCGAGCTCCCCTACATCCTTTCCGTCCTGATTGTAAACTTTTATCTTCGGCATTTTATTTGCTCTTTATCTCTATAACCGTCCCTCTAGAACCGGGAAGTGCTCCTTTAATATAAAGCAGTCCGACCTCCGGATCTATCTTCACTATTTTTAAATTTTTCACTGTAATCATATTTCCGCCCATGCGTCCAGCCATGCGCTTTCCTTTAAGCACTCTTTGAGGCCAGACTGAACCTATTGAACCTGGCTCTCTTTCTGAATGTTTTTGTCCGTGAGTTCTGGGGCCTCCTTTAAAACCGTGTCTTTTAACTACGCCCTGAAATCCCCTGCCTTTTACCCGGCCCCTGACTTCAACTTCATCACCTGCATTAAAAACCGCTGCTTCAATTTTATCGCCGATCTTCAAGTCTCCGGCCGGCATTTTAAATTCCTTTATAACTTTCGGAAAGGCGCCTGATTTTTTCAAATGGCCTTTCAGGGGCTTCGTAATATTTTTTTCCTTCTTCGAACCAAAACCGATCTGCAAAGCTTCGTATCCGTCTCTGTCGCTCGTTTTTATTTCCGTGACAATATTCTGACGAACCCGAACAACCGTCACCGGCGTGACGATGCCATTCTCATCAAACAATTCCATCATTTGAATTTTTTCAGCTAATATTTGCTTTGCCATTTTTTATTTGAACTAACTCACTTAAAATGCCCCTTCCGGGGCATCTTTATTTCAATACCTCGAATTTAAGACATTTTAACCTCAATATCCACTCCGGCCGGAAGATTAAGATTGGTCAGGGAATCGACAATTTTCGGCGTAACTTTTTTAATGTCGATCAGTCTTTTATGAACTCTCATTTCAAATTGCTCGCGCGCGTTTTTATAAATAAACGTGGAACGGTTGACCGTATACTTGCGAATTTCCGTAGGAAGAGGAATCGGCCCCATAACTTCCGCTCCGTAACGAAGCGCTGTTTCCACTATCTGCTTCGCGGAGGCATCCAAAATCTTGTGGTCGTACGCGCGAACGCGAATTCGCAGTTTTGGAAGCTCTTCAATTTTTTCAGCTGTTTTTTCCGCCATCATGCTAAATTTAATGAATTTTGAAATCCGTTTCAAGCCCCTTGGCAAAACGGAGCCCCGATTCGCTTATCGCGAATCGGGGCAAACTTTATCCGTTATTTAAGTATCTTTGTCACTACTCCGGCTCCTACGGTCTTTCCGCCCTCTCTAATGGCAAAACGAAGTTTTTCTTCCATGGCAACAGGCGCAATAAGTTTGACTATAAATTTGATCGTATCTCCGGGCATAACCATCTCCGTTCCTTCAGGCAAAGCCACATCTCCGGTAACATCGGTTGTTCTGATATAAAATTGCGGTTTATAACCTGTAAAAAACGGAGTATGCCTTCCGCCTTCTTCTTTGGTCAAAATATAAACTTCAGCCTCAAAATCTGTGTGCGGCGTTATAGAACCCGGCTTGGCAATAACCTGTCCTCGTTCAACATCTTCTTTTTTAAGGCCTCTCAAAAGAATTCCGGCGTTATCCCCGGCAATTCCCTCATCCAGCTGTTTATTAAACATTTCAATTCCGGTGACTATGGTTTTCTGCGTGTCGCGAAGACCAACAATTTCGATTTCATCATTTACTTTTATTTTCCCACGTTCCGCTCTTCCTGTGACGACTGTCCCTCTTCCTTCAATCGAAAAGACATCTTCAACCGGCATAAGAAACGGCTTGTCTATATCACGAACCGGCTCTGGAATATACGTATCAAGAGTTTCAGCAAGCTGAAGAACGGATTTCGCCCACTCGTCATCTACTGATTTAGCGTCAAGAGCTTTTACCGCGGATCCGCGAATAATCGGAGTTGTATCCCCAGGATATTCATACTTTGTTAACAACTCGCGCACTTCGGTTTCAACCAAATCAATTAACTCTTTGTCATCAACCATATCTACTTTGTTCAAAAATACGATTATGGCTGGCACCCCTACCTGACGAGCAAGCAAAATATGCTCGCGAGTCTGCGGCATCGGGCCGTCAGCTGCGGAAACAACCAAAATAGCGCCGTCCATTTGTGCGGCTCCGGTAATCATATTTTTAATGTAGTCAGCGTGCCCGGGAGCATCTATATGAGCGTAATGCCGTTTGTCTGTCTCATATTCCGAGTGGTGAAGCGCAATTGTAATACCTCGCTGTCTTTCCTCCGGAGCATTGTCTATTTGATCTATTTTTTCGAGTTTAACCTTTTTTCCCGCTAAATTTAGAACATGCAAGATAGCCGCCGTCAATGATGTTTTGCATGTTCTAAA
>Ga0209518_1001475_pt1 | contig 24967 bp, 20 predicted proteins | sample RifGroB1_FD_183993 | JGI IMG/M metagenome (GOLD analysis project Ga0209518, IMG submission 183993) | Groundwater microbial communities from Rifle, Colorado, USA - Groundwater B1 (SPAdes) (version 2) | ecosystem: Environmental > Aquatic > Deep subsurface > Groundwater | place: Rifle, Colorado...
GGTGAGACGTTGATCTATCCTCCACGCCCCGGCAAGGTGGTGATGGGCCAATGGAGTGCGAATAATACAATAGAGATTACTCTTAGAGAGGTGGAGAAGGCTGGACAGCTGGCAGACCTACTGAATGCCAGTGGTGCCACAAATGTGTATGGGCCAAATTTTCAATTGGACACAAGTGTCAAAGCTGATGATAAGCTGATGGGATTGGCGGTGGCTGACGCAAGAAAAAAGGCCGAGGCGATGGCGGCGGCTAGTGGAGCTAAGTTGGGAAGAGTGGTATCGATAAATGAGAGTGGGTCGGGGCCTATCTATCCGATGATGTATGCTGCTGAGGCGGCCAAATCTGCCTTGAGTGTGCCGGCTCCTGTCGAGATCGGAACGACGAAGATTTCTAAGACAGTGACGGTGGTCTGGAGCTTGAGATAGGTTGCTTAGGGTTGACATTTAACCTATAGCATGGTATCATACTGAGTATCGTATCGCTTTGGCTCAGGCCAATAACAATCCAAACTAGATATCTGTCCTCTCGAGGGCACGATATGAGGAGTAATCATGTACTATTTTCTGTTCCTTGTAATCGTTTTGATCGGCTATTGGTTTTGGACTTCCAAGCGTAAGCACGCCCCCAAACCTCAACCTGTTGGTTCAAATAGTAGCGCCTCTCGGTATTACGAACCCCCAGCAGACATGCCCAAAGGTTGGGAATGCTGTCGCTACTGTGGACATGTGTATGACCCGGCAACGGTCAGGTACGAAATCCCTAACCCGCAGGCATTGCGTCAACTTCTTCAGGGCGACTGCCCCAAGTGCGGAGAGTAGAGAGTTTATAAAAACACGGGCTTAGGCTCGTGTTTTTTTGAGGATTCGTTGTTTCTTGAGAGTGTGCTATAATATGGTGTTTTTGTGGCTGATGTAGCTATAAACACATACTTATAATGAATAATGAAAAAAGCAAACGTCCTGATGAGGAAGGTAGTGAAAAGGATTGGGTGGTTCTGGATTTTTCGAGAAAACCGGGCCTTAAATTTGGGGTACAACATCACCAGGTTTATGACCTATTGGAAGCCATGAGAGAGTCGCGACTTCAGACGGTGGAGCAATATAGAAGTTTTCTAAAAAGAGATAAGGTGAGGAAATATTTGGACAAAATGCCCCCTGACGCCAAGGTCAAATTTCTCTTTGATGTAACCTTCTATCCTTATATAAATGGTAATGTGGGTATAGCAGATATGGTGATGGAAGAAATGGGACTTGATGAGACCCAACAGAAAGTCTTTTCTAAAACCTTGGCAATCGAAGCTATGGACGGTCTTTCTGACCCAGACGGACTTCGGATATATACTTTCGATGAGGTAGCGGCACGGGTTTTAAGATTTTATCCTGATCTAAAGACAGACCCCGAGATGGTTCTTGCGGCAAAATCGGCATTTTTGACCGAGCTGGAAGAAGCTCGAGATGAGAAGGATTTTAAAAAAGCGTTGGTTTATGCAGAAATGGGATTTTTCGAGCTAGCAGAGGTAAAAACGGACCCATATCTGATAGGTAGAGTGACGCACAGACTTCTGAGTTGTTTGAAAAGTAGGGACGTGGACATCGCCATAAAAATCGCGAAAGACTTTATGTCTGACGAGACTCTTGCTGCTAATCAGGAACAGATCGAAGAGGTCGCCGAAACCGGTTTTAGGTATATTTTTGGACACATGGCCGAAGATGATAGGCTCCTGGCGGAAACCTTTTTGCCAAAAGATTTTTTGGCGAGACCCGAGATAATCAAATTCATCAGAGATGCATTTGAAGAAAAAATGGAAAAAGGGTATCTGAGTGGTTGCGTGGGAATAAACAGTTTCTTTGGTGAATGTTTACCAAAGAACTTCAGAGATTTTAGAATCTGGAAGACGCAGCTCGCACTGTCAGCAAAAATGGCCTTGTTTGAAGCGATTAAGGAAGGTCATGGTGATGATGTGGTTGAATTTATAGATGTATTTGGAACGCCAAGAGACTTTTTTGAAGATGAAAGATTTGGGCTAGCGGTGATTGAAGGATTGAGATCGGGTATTAAATGGTCTTCTCAGTCTGAAAGGGCAATGAAGCTGACAGAGGTTTTTAGTTTGGGTGATGAAATTTGGAAGCAAGTCTTTTCTTGTGATTACTTACTAGCCCTTTTTTACGGAACAAGCGAACACGCAGATTTGTCAAAGCTTGCAGACTTCATAGGGAAGTACCCAGAAATTGGAAGTTTGGTCGATGAGAGGGAAGTGGCGAATTTTGTGACAGTCTTGGCTGAGGCAGGAAAACCAATGGATTCGGACATGTTAGCTCAGTTTGGTAGACTGACCGAAGCCCTGCCTCAAGCAAAGGAATATTTGGATGTACCCGCTGGCGGTGAGTGGCCACAAAATGCGACAATAAAAGATTTGCTTGAACTGTGCACAGACAGTGGTTTGATGAGGAATGCCTTAGAGGGTTCTTATGCATTTAAGATTGATGAGGCCAAAGAACTTGCCAAATTACTTAATGAGAAAGAAAACTCAAATGGAGCCGTGACCTTTTTGAATATTTTAAAAAGGACAGACTTGATGACTAGAATTTCTGATGAGGAAAAAAGCGAGCTGATGAGATGGGTGAGAGAAATTGCAGCAGAAGCTAGAGCGGCTAAGGTCCACAGTAAAGACAGAGAGTATGCCCAGATTCTTAAGGCTCATTATAATCGTTACGCAAGAGGGATAGTAAACCAGACAGACGTTGAGTGTCTCAGCATGCTATATAGGCATAGGGCCGATGTTTTGGCCCTCGCCTTGGTGATAATGAATGATCCGTCAAAGATTCGAGTGATTGGTGAGTTCGTGCTGAAAATGGACCCAAATAAGGCCTTTTTGATGACGGAGAAGGAACTAACCAGAGTTTTGAAATCGAGATTCCCTGATTTATGGTTCCCGGGCTTGCGGTAAGCAGGAGGGTTTGGTATAATTCAAAAGTCCTTAGCAGACAATATGAACATAAACCAAAAAGAGAGTCTAAAAGCCCCCTAGGTTTTTTGGCGCTTTGGTTTGTTGTAAAGTCCGCTATGGCGGACCTTTTTCTTATCGGGCCGTTAGCCCTGCCTGCCGGCAGGCAGGTCATCTGGTCTTGAGGGAGGACCACTTAAATTGGGCTTGTAGCTCAGTTGGTAGAGCACTGCATTTGCAATGCAGGGGTCAGGGGTTCGAATCCCCTCAAGTCCACTCTATCAATCCTTGATCTGGTGATTGACTCTAAGAATTAATACCCTTAGAATCAACCACGAGCTCAAGGAGCTCAAAGTTGTTCCTTGAAAAGTGAATAGATTATGCAAGTAGATCGCACGAATTCAAATTCAAATTTGAAGCAAATTTTTGATTTATTCTACTCAAGCAATCAGTGGATGCCTTGGCAGTAAAAGCCGAAGAAGGACGTTTCAAGTCTGCGAAAGTTGTCGGGGAGGTGACAAGAACTTATGATCCGGCAGTGTCCGAATGGGGAAACCTAACCAGATTTATCTGGTTGTTACGCGACGTAAGTCGTGTTTCGGGAACTTGGGGAACTGAAATATCTAAGTACCCAAAGGAAAAGAAATCGAATGAGAGCCCCTTAGTAAGCGACGAGCGAACAGGGGTGAGTCTAAACCATCAATTTATTGGTGGGGTTGCAGGGCCAAACATAACTTAACATTTCTGCTAGAAGAACAACATGGAACAGTTGACCATAGTGGGTGAGAGTCCCGTATTCGAAAATGGGAATGTTAAAGTTTGGTACCTAAGTAAATCTGGAGACGGCAAACTCTAGATCGAATCCGGGCCGACCACGGTCCAAGACTAATTACTTTTACTGACCGATAGTGAACTAGTACCGCGAGGGAAAGGTGAAAAGAAGGGTGAGTAGCCCTATTAAAAGATCCTGAAACTGATTGCTAACAAACAGTCGGAGCCCCGACCTAATAAGTCGTGGGTGACGGCGTGCCTATTGAAGAATGAGCCGGCGAGTTACTCAACACAGCAAGGTTAACCGATATGTTCCGGGAAACCGAAGGGAAACCAAGTCTTAACAGGGCGTGTAGTTGTGTTGTGTAGACCCGAAACCAGGTGAGCTAACCATGAGCAGGTTGAAGGTCAGAGAAATCTGACTGGAGGACCGTACCGTTTAATGTCGCAAAATTATCGGATGACTTGTGGTTAGAGGTAATATGCCTAACGAACCTGGAGATAGCTGGTTCTCCTCGAAACATGTTTTGGCATGGCCTCGTATTTACGGTATGGGGGGTAGAGTGCTGAATGGACTTCACGAGTAAAATCGTGATTTTCAACCAAACTCCGAATACCCATATCAATTGTACGGGAGTCAGTACCCGGGGGCTAAGCTCCGGGGGCGAAAGGGAAACATCCCAGACCCACAAATAAGGTCTCTAAATATATATTAAGTGGTAAAAGACGTGTTATTTCTCAGACACCTAGGAGGTCGGCTCAGAAGCAGCCATCCTTGAAAGAAAGCGTAACAGCTCACTAGCCGAGAGATGCACGACTGAAGACGTAACGAGGCTAAATATATTACCGAATTTTGGGAACACGTAGCAATACGGGTTGGTAGAGGAGCGTTCTTGTAGCTTTGAAGGCGAACCGGAAGGTTCTCTGGAGCAGCAAGAAGTGAGAATGCCGGCATGAGTAGCGTAATAAAGTGAGAATCTTTATATCCGAATGAGCAAGGTTTCCTACGCAACGTTCGTCGACGTAGGGTAAGGCGACCCTTAGGTGAGGCCTATATGGCGTAGCCGATGGATTACTGGTTGATATTCCAGTCCTTGTTTGCAATCGTTATTAACTGGGGCGGGACGAAGTTGGATAGTCCAAGCGGTGTGTTGAAGATACATACGCTTAAATAGTAAGTCAGTCACTGTTGGCAAATCCGCAGTGGCGTTTACACGAGCTATGAATACGAGTCTGCCGTAAGGTGGGCAAGATGGATGACTTCAGTTTCCGAGAAAAGCGTCGCAGTGAGAGTGCAAATAATCCGTACCACAAACCGACACAGGTGCTCTGGTCGAGTAGACCAAGGATAGCGAGAGAACTCTTCTTAAGGAACTCGGCAAATTAGCTAGGCGTAAGTTCTACGAGATGCCTTGCCCAGGTTAAGATCTGGGCTACAACAAAAGAGTACAAAGCGGCTGTTTAACAAAAACACAGGTCTGTGCAAAAGCGAAAGCTTAGGTATACAGGCTGAAACCTGCCCAGTGCCGGAAGGTTAAATGCGTGGGTGACCATTCGCAAGAATGATAGCCTGCAATTGAAGCCCCGGTGAACGGCAGCAGTAACTATAACTGTTCTATGGTAGCGAAATTCCTTGTCGGGTAAGTTCCGACCTGCACGAAAGGTGAAACGACTTTGTAACTGTCTTGAGAAGAGACTCGGCGAATTTGAATTGGCTGTGAAGATGCGGCCTACTGGCAGCAGGACAAAAAGACCCCGTGGAGCTTTACTACAACTTGGCACTGAAATGTATGCTGTAACTGTTTAGCATAGGAGGGAGCGCTTTCAATTTATTGGGGGCGCGACAATGAAATACCTCTCTTTGCGACGTACGTTTCTAACCTAATCCAAATGCAAACTTTGGAGGGAACACTGTCTGGTGGGTAGTTTAACTGGGGAGGTTGCTTGCTAAAGAGTAACGCAAGCGCACAAAGGTACCCTTTCTCCGGATGGAAATCGGAGTGTAAGCGCATAGGTATATGGGTGCTTAACTGTGAGACATACAAGTCGATCAGATACGAAAGTAGGTCTAAGTGATCCTCGTGCACTTCGTGGGAGGTGCCGGGCTTAACGGATAAAAGCTACCCCGGGGATAACAGAGTAGTCGCACCTGAGCGTCCACAGCGACGGTGCGGTTCGCTACCTCAACATATCGGGGTCCTCTGAGAGTGATTTCAGAGTGCTGTTTCCCAAATAAAGTCAACTCAAAACTTATTTGAGAAAAATTGTCAACTCATAACGGTGAAACCCTAATTTCTGCGAACCGCTTTGATTTCGGGTAAATTTCGGATTATACTGAAATTAGGATGAAATTAAAGTTAGAAAAGGGTAATACCGTGGGAAGTTCAAATTTTTTTGTCTATGGTTAAAAGTATTTTTTGGTCATATATTGCAGGTTTTCTGGATGCTGACGGAAGTATTTATGTTCAGTTGAAACGAAATTCAACTTATAAATATGACTTTCAGATATCTCCCTCAGTTGTCTTTTACCAAAAGGATAATGGAGTAAAAGGATTGCCGGAAATATATGAAAAAATAGATCTGGGTCATCTGAGATATCGAAACGACAAGATGATTGAGATAGTAATTTCGGATAGGAAATCTATCAGATTTTTACTCTCAAAAATCACAAAGTTTTTAATATTGAAGAAGAAACAGGCAGAATTAATGCTTTTGATCTTGAATAAGATGGAAGAAATCAAAACAAAGCAGGATTTTATATCCGTAGCCGAGTTAATTGATGAATTTCGGAATTTAAATTATTCAAGGAAAAGAACCGTAGACTCACAAGTGGTGAAGCATCACTTGAAAGAAATTTAAGATTTGTAACCCCGTATCGACTGATTTCAGTTCCGCCTTCGGCGGAACGAGAATGAGATGGAACGTTTTCCATCATACGTTGACCTCTCTTTAAATTAAAAAACGAAGAGATGAAGGTATAGTCAAGCTAATCAGTAATGATTGGATTTAGAGCGATGTCGGCTCAGCGCATCCTGGGGCTGAAGAAGGTCCCAAGGGTTGGTCTGTTCGCCCATTAAAGCGCTACGTGAGCTGGGTTCAAACCGTTCAGAGACTAAGAAATTGGTTTTTGAACCGTTTGAACCCTTAAAGACATAAAATTACGGCGACATAGTATAGGAATATATTATGTGAAAGTTAACTTATATCGGTGGAATCCAGAACGGATAATACCGAGGGAAGATAGAAATATCACCCGTAGAGACTAAATGTTAACCATCCAGAACGGATGAAGTTATAGTCCAATTCACATAGGAATATGTGTCAACCGAATGCGTAAGACAGGTTGGTCTCTATCCGCTGTCAGCGTGGGATTTTTGAGGGAGTTTGTCTCCAGTACGAGAGGACCGAGATGAGCCATTCCCTGGTGTGCCAGTTGTTGTCGTCAGACGCATTGCTGGGTAGCCACAATGGTATTGGATAATCGCTGAATGCATCTAAGCGAGAAGCCATTCCCAAGATGAGAAATCCATGCCCCGTGAGGGGCGAAAGAACCCTAGTAGACTACTAGGTTGATAGGCAGAGAGTGTAAGCAACGTAAGTTGTTTAGCTTATCTGTACTAATGTTCAAAGAGTAAATCAAAAATTCTCGTGCCATCTTTTTGCAAGAATCTATTCACTATTCAGGGAGTAACCCACCCGCAGGAGCTTTGCTCCAGCTATGGCGGGCAGGCCTTTAAAATAGTAGTAATTTCGTCATCGCGAGCGAAGCGTGGCGATCCCCGACTCGGAGATTGCTTCAGCACTTCGTGATTCGCAATGACGGTATGAATCACAAGACAGACAAGTATTTGTTTTTCGAATATTTTTCTGTCCGGTGATTTGTGCGGCTTGGAACCACCTCTTCCCATTTCGAACAGAGAAGTGAAACGGGCCAGCGTCGATGATAGTGGCTGAGCAATTGGTTGCGAAAGTAGATCATCGCCGGGCAAACCAAACAACCAACCGTAAGGTTGGTTTTTTGGTGGCGATGATCTACTTCGTTTTCGGTGCCCGCCTCGTCAAAACCGTTACGGGTTTGACTCCGGCACTCTGAGCACAGAGCCTCTTATATTCCCTTGTAATATGCAGAAGCTTAATTACAATGCTGGTAATATATAAAAAAACCCCGCGGTGGCGGGGTAGGGCTGTAAGAGTTAAAAAATGAGAGTTGCAAATAGTAAGGGGATATTTGCTATTAATACCTGCAACCACGCAAACCCAACGCCGATTCTTTCACTTTTTTGTCCCCAAATGAGAAGCAAGAGAGAGGCAACTAACAGAAGAGTGATTTTGATTATCAGGCTGATACCAAAAATACTCAAAGTGATGACCGCAAAACTGAAAGGGACGAACGATATTATAGAGAGGATCGCGAAGACAACCAAAGACCGTTTGCTTCCGGAGAGAAAGGAGGCATATCCCAGCAGGATGGCCGAGAGAATGTAGAGAAGATACAGATAGGGTGACATGAGGTTCTCCTGTTGATGTTTCGTGTGTTTCTTGTTCCTACCAGCCGACAGATTGGGAGTTTCCTCCGGGACCGGTGACCTTAACACAGAGTGTGCCGTCGCAATCGCGAATTGAGGAGGAATGACCTTGTATGCCAATCTTGCCATTTCCAAAATCAATTGTAAAGCCATCGACTTGTTGGCGGAGATTGAAATGCAGTACGATTCTGGGTGACTTCTCTGCGTGGCGATATTGGATGACAAAGCCTTCCGGAAGGCCGAAATCTGGGGAGGTGAAAGTTCCCGAGAGGGGAAGGCCGGTGCTATGTACCCGGCTTTCATCGGTCCGGACAACCGGTCGTTGCCTTGTCCCAGCATTTAAATAAAACTTGGTAATTGAAATGGACGCAGGAATGGAAACAAACATCCCGATCACCAGAGCCAGAATTTGAATCTCGGATATTTCAATATGAAAAAAGAATATCAGTGAACTGGTGATGATCAAGGAAAAACACAGCCAGAAAATAGCCGAAAGGGCGAATTTCATGATTTCCTCCAAAAAAGAATTTTCAGGTGCTTGCAGGATTATAGCGTGTTATGGGATTGAAATCAAGTAAAAAAATCCGGCCTGAGGCCGGAGTAGAGAAGTGGATGTATTTCTAAAAAAGATTGTCTATCCACAACAAAATGAATATGGATACGATCAGGAAGATGATTATAGAGACGACACAGAGGAACCAGTTAAAACCTTTATCAAATCCAGACAGGACGACGGTGATAGAAGCGCTTTGGGAGCTAAAAATCTCGGTCCCTGCGGTATTGGTCCAAGTTCCCGTCATGGACAGGTCCCGGATCCAGTAAAGACCGTATTTTTCACCTACCTGCGCCGGTTCCAGAACGGCCTGAACCGGGTCGCGGCCGTCTTGGTGGAGCTCGAAGTAAGAACTGCTTTTGAAGGAAAAAGTGCCTTCGAGGGTAATAGTTGAGCCTGTGTTGAGAGAGACCGGTTCGTGAATACCAGTGGAGGGGGTAGTAGGCGAGTTGGCACGGATAGTTAGTGAGATGGGAAAATAGAATGAGAGTATTACCAGCGCAGTTCCTATAAGTATCTTAATGGTTGGTTTCACTTGTCAACTCCTTGTGAATCAGGATTGGGAGCGCGAACTTCAGGGTTATTATATTACGTTGGGAATTTCCGGTCAAATGAACCTAATTAGGCTAGAAGTGTGATAAAATATCCAAGTCTAAAAGACAAGAAAGGAATTTATGATAAATGAGCAATTCTCAAAAATCAGACGTTATTAAAGTAAAAACAGGAGGAAGCACCGCTACGGCGGGCAAAATGTCCGTAATGGACAAACTCATGGAGGGAGCCTCCAGCTTCTCAGGGGCTTTGAAAAGGAACCAGAAAGTAGAGGGAACCGTAACCGCCATCAGTAAGAAGATGGTATTGATCGACATTGGTGCCAAGACCGAAGGGGTAGTGTCCGGTGAAGACTTGGCAGAAGCTTACGATGTACTCAAGGAGCTGAAAGTCGGTGAGAAGGTAAGTGCCTACGTGAAGTTCCCCGAAAACGACCAAGGTCAAATTATCCTGACTCTTAAACAAGCGGCCGACGAAAACCGTTGGTACAAGTTTAAGAAGATCATGGATGAAGAAAAAGAGGTGGAGGTGACGGGCCTGGAAGTAAATAAGGGTGGTATGGTAGTCAAAGTTGGAGATATCCGTGGATTTGTTCCTACCTCTCAATTTGGTGAGAAACTCCTTGGCAACATGGATTCGCTTCTCAATAAGAACTTTAAGGTTCGGGTAATTGAAGTAGATAAAGATCAGAATAGATTAATTTTCTCAGAAAAGTTGGTGTCCGACTTTGAAGCTTTGGCCAAGAAGGGTGAGGCATTGGAGCTCGTAAATATTGCTGACAAATTTGAGGGAACAGTCTCAGGAATTATGCCTTTTGGAGTCTTCGTTACAGTCAACGTTCCGATGAAGGGAACTGAAGAGGTCGCCAAAGTTGAAGGATTAATTCACATTTCCGAGATTTCTTGGGAAAAAGTGGAAGACCCGAATGTCATGTTCAAAGTTGGTCAGGAAGTTCACGTACAGGTAATTGGTATCGACAAAGCTGTGGGTAAACTAAATCTGTCTATCAAACAAATGTCCGGCGACCCATGGTCCTCGATTGAAACCAACTTTGCGATTGGAACCAAACATTCCGGTAAAGTGGTGCGCATTGCGCCCTATGGAATTTTTGTAAACTTTGACAAGGGTGTTGATGGCCTGATCCACATTTCTAAGAAGCCTGCGGATAAAGAATTTAAGGTTGGTGACAAAGTGGAAGTGTTTGTGGAGAACTTGGACGTCAAAGCCAGAAGAATGTCGCTAGGTGTAGTACTCACGGAAGTGCCGGTGGCGTACAAGTAAGGAAAGAACTCAAGGAACCGAGAACCTGCCTGCCGGCAGGCAGGTCAAGAACTCGAGACAATAAAAGTTAAAAACAAAGGTGGTGGGGGCGGGCAGGATGCCCGCTCCAGGTAGAGGGTAGTAAAATTAATATATTAACAATTGAAGTTGGAGAAAGTATAAGAGCTTGCTCGTCTTCTTTTCAATAATATTCATTATTGAAATATCCAGACTGCGCTTCCTCTTATATTCGCTTATAACTTCGTTATAATGTTCGAATATGGCGAAAACAAAAATGATCGTAAAAGAGGATCAGATATTAGTAGACGTAGAGATGATATTCAAAGAGATTGAAGCCGCCGGAGGGGACTGGAAAAAAGTGTGGGAAGAATTCAAGGCTTACCTCAAAGACGTGAAAGGCGAGGACAAGTAAATGGAAACCACAACGGTTTTTCTTACCGGCCAGGAGTCTGGGTTGGTGGAAACTGTGAACGTTGCCTTGGAGCTTCAGAAAATATTGGATAGCCGACACACTAACCCGTATGGAAAAAGGGTAATGGAGCTTGGCTTTGGGGAAGAGACCTTGATGCCTTTTTTGTTTAATAAATTCGGTGAAAAAGTGTCCAGAATGGATTTGGGGGATTGGAACCAGAGAAATAGAAAGGTTAATGCAGGACTAGTTCAAGGTGAATTGCAGTGCTTACCGATATCCGGAAACTCGGTGGACGTGGTGGTTTCGGTGAATATATTTGAAGAGGAGTTTGATTTGGCAAGGGCACTTGGAGAAATTGAAAGAGTGTTGATCGGTGGAGGTGAGTCGCTATTGATAATCTCCGGAGAACATTTTCAGGACGGCAAGCTGAAGTTGGAAACGGCGTTGGAAATCGTAGGGTCGAGTGTAATTACTTCTCCGGCCGGGATGTGCGATTCTTGGGTGATTACTCTGAAGAAGAAGTGATGTCTAAATGATAATAAAATAACCCCGATTGCTCAGGGTTATGGTGATGTTGGGATTAGGCGGCTCGTCGCCTCGAAAATAATTTGGTGAATTCCTTCCAGGTGAAGGGGTTGGAGCCGTTTACATTTCGCCATTGCCAGGCGAAGAACGCCCAGACGACGAAGATAATAAGCGAGTACCGGCCGTATACTGATACTGAGCAAACGATGACTGCGCCGTTCCAGATCATCCAGCCGAGTTTGGAGCAGCTATCCTTCTCGGCGAAGAAGGGGAAGAGAACTACCAGGATGAAGGCGAGAATTCCTAACGCCAAGTTCAACTCTATTGTCACTGCAATCCCAACAGAGAGGATGGCGGCGCTGTAAGCTGAGAAGATAACTATGAGCGGGATGATGAACACGAGAGCCTCCTGAGTTATTTTTCAAGGTATGACGATCCGATAGACAAAGTATATTAACACCTGAGCACCCAAAAGTCAATAATTATAGGCCTTCAAGGAGAGTCCTTGCAGGTGGGATTGTTTTGAGAGCGTGACCGTGATCTTGATTTTGGTGTGTGTGTGTGTGAAGATGTTTATTATGGATATTGAACAACAGGATGAAATAAAGAATCAAGCTCTAGGTTGGACTGATGCCCACAAGGATGCTGAGGGAAAGAATAGTACGATTTATCATCCTGATTTGGCTGTGAAGGGCGCACCAGGGTCAGCTCAGGAAGGTCAGGTAATTAATCCTGGCATGATTGTAGATGTTGCCGCAGCTCAAGATATCGCGAATGTAATGAATGAACAATCAATCCCCGCAGGTTTAGCAAGAGAGAAACAATTGGAGGCAGAAGCAAAAACCGGACTAACAGAGCAGCAGAGAGAGTATGTTGAAATAATGGACAACAAGCTTAGGTACAATCGAGAAGGGAAGCCAATTAATACCCACGCATTTAGAGAAGTATTGGATAGTAAAGGCAGGAAATACATGGTGCTCCACATGACGCCACGCTCTGCAAGCACGTTTGATGAGGCTCATAATTATGTACGCGGAGCGTTTGTGGTGATGACCAAAGACGGTCCTGTCAGTATAACTATAAGCCAAGATGTGTGGCGAATTGATCATTCTGCGACAGAGGATGAGGTGTTGGAGAAGATGAATTTGGATGAATTGGGGGATAGGTTAGAGAACCCGGAAGAAAACGGGCTACCCCCATTGGGCGAAAATGGGTCGATCAAACTATCAGTTAAAGATGAAACTGGTTCAAGAGATTCGAAACATTATATTTATAGATACGATTTGTCAGATGCCGAAGGATTTAAGGATTTTGCCAGGGCCGTAAAAATAAGTGAGTACAAAGGAGCAGAGGTTGCGAAAAAAGCTAAAAAAATGGTTCGGGCTAGTGATGTGAGTTTTGGCTAGAGGCGGGTTGTGATATACTACGGGAAGTTATGAAAGTTATTAATGCAAGTCAGGCTTTTTGGTACCGCCGTTTTATGGCCTTAGTTGGCTTTTCTTGCGATGGAGTAATAACGGAATAACAAAGTAACAATCAGAAAGACTCCCCAAGAAGCCAGCTTTGGCTCCATGGGGAGTCTTTTTTGTGATCAAAAAGCCTATGGAAAAAATAACCAACACACCATTATCAGAAAAAGAAAAATTGATTCAGGCAGTATATGCCGAGAAAAAGGGTAGGGAATCGTTTGGAGAGAACCCCTTTACTTGCTATGTAAATATTGATTCCCCCGAACCTGACTTGTCCCAAATTACGGCTACATTGCTAGACGAGTTGCGTTCGAGACCACGGGAAGCCTTCTTGTGGACGAAGGCGTGGGACAAATCTATTGTTGGGTTAAATCCCAAAGAGACTCCAGGGTGCCACCTGCTGGATGGGACTGATGTCCGGGGTAAGCTCTATGTACCCGTGATGACAACGGCGCCGGTAGCGGTGGAACAAATGGTGAGGTTACTTCCTGAGGGAGATTTGGCAGTGCTGGGAATCAACGCTGAGGCTGTAACAATTGACGCATTCCTGATCTGCCATTTGCATTTGGTCAATGAACTGATATGGGACATAACGATAGCTGAGTCTGGTGAAGGAAGACCGTCGGCTAGCCATTATAAACAAGCGGTGGAGTCTGTTGCAGAGAGAGGTTTCGTAACCATGTTGATGACTGAGGAAGAAATTCTGGAGACCAAACTCCGTAACCCGCAAACATCGCTCAGAATTTATGGAAGTATGGTTAACAAATATGTTCCCAAGATAATGGGTGCGGTTATCAAATATAAATAACATGGAAAAATACATCGAAAAATTGAAACTGTCGGCGAAACCAGCAGAACTATCAGAGCTGACGGTAAATAAAGAAAATGAAACGCTTCAAACGGAGAACCCGTTGGTGGTGTGCTGTATTACTTTGGGTAAAGAACCTCATTTGGGGCATCTATTCTTACTGTCAATAGCTGAGCAGACCAAGAGCGCTTTGGGTGGTGATTTGCCCGTGGTACTCATAAATAACAATACGGGTCCGAGAGCGGCAGGAGCCGTGGTGAGCATGGCGGAGGCTTGGGGATTGAGTTTGCCTGAAGCGGTAGAGCTGATGAGCGCCGGAACTTTTCCGGTGAGTGAGGTGGTGGAAAAATATAGAAAACGAGGTGAGGATGTGGCAAACATACGAACGGTCAATGAATTGATTAGGTCCAACGGGGTGGATGTATTTTCGGTCGTGGCTCAGGAAACAGAACAGGTATTGAAACAAGCCGGTTTTGGAGTCGAGATAGCTTCGGAAGCAGAGCTGCAGCTAATATCCGGAGATCAGGTGCACAAACTAAATACTACATGGTCAGGGTCTGGTTTCTTGCCTTTTGTTCAAGGAGGTAGAGTGGTGACAATACAAAAGTCAGGAGATCTGACAGCAACGGGGGCTCTTTTTGTGGCAACACAAACACTGATAGACGCTACAATGGCAGACTTGGCAGTTCTGGTAGATGATGAGGCGGGGGTAGGGGACACGGCCTTTGTATTGACGGAAAAGGAAGGACAAGAAAAAGGGGTGCAGATATTTGGAGCGGGAGTAAGTTTTGCGGGAAAGATAGCTAGTGGCACCGGAGGTGAAGCAATGACAATAAAGAAGGTATTGGAGGAGTTTGGAAAACATAGACCGGCAGAGAAGCTGAAGCAAGCAACCGTCTACCTAACCCTGACAAAGCCGATGTTAAGAGAGGAAAATATGTTGTCCAAGCGTGGACATATCTTTGATTTTGTAAATAACGAGGAGGTTATTGCGGCGTTGGTGGAGAGTGCCGATGCCTGTGACTTATTTGTAGAACAAATGGCCGGGGAAATGGAAAACCTAGCTACCAAAGTGGGTGAGAATACGGTGGTAAAAAACAAAAAAACGCAAAAGTTTGCTAATCATCTCGCGCACAAAGCAGCGGCAATGTTGATGGGGGAGCCGGCGAGAGTACTAGCAGAATCAAAAAGAGTGGTTGATGGGGTAAGACAAAACTATTATTTCAATACACTGAAAGGCATGCGAAAGTTCATGGCTGACTTGGAAACAATATCAGCGGACGATTTTGTGCAGGTGGGCTTGATGATTGAGTGCTGTTTAATTAGACTAGGATTATGAATAACACATGTGTCTTTTGCCGAATACTCAGCGATCCAAAACACTTAGATCATGAGATTGTCTGGGAAGGTGAGAAGTATGTGGCTATGAAAGTGATACATCCGGAAACGGAAGGGCACTTTATTGTTTTTCCGAAGCTACATGTCAGCGAGATGACCGACATGCCGGATCCCGGCGACTTTTTTGAGCTAGTGGTTTTCCTGGCGGAGAAGTTTACTAAAAAATGGCAAGCCCCGGCTTACGTGCTGAAGTTAAATAATAATGTATACAAACTAGAGAACGACCCCATGCATGTAGGACATATTCACATGCATGTGGTTCCGAGGTATAAGACGGCCCCTATTTCCTGACGAAGAGGATGGCGTTCGGGAGGTCGCGGCCGGGGCCGACTTTGTAACCACCTGACCAGAGGGCGGTAGAGCCACCGCTGTCGAGATTGAGGGCGTTGTCCATACTCATAGCTTTCAGGACCCTGGCCGATTCGGCGACAGTAACACCGTGGACAACCCCGATGTAAACCGTGTTCCCCTTGCTGGCTACAAAACTGCGATTGCCCCGCGAACCTTGCTTGGGATCGGAGTTGCCGCCAAAGGTGATGCTACCACCCGAAAGTAATAGTGGGTAGTTACTAATCATGCTATCGATCCCCGTATCACGCCCCCAACCCGAAACTGCCGAAAGAAAACGGATATAACCACTGCCAAAAACAACTCCGGGATTACTACTGTAGACATTATTATCCGAGTTGAAATAGACTTTATCCTTGTTCATGAGAAGTAGATCAAAGGAGTTGGTTTTGCCGGCACAGCTGGGGTAACTAGCCGGACAGAAGTACGAACCGTTAACACCGGCATAAGCGCCGGTGCGACCTGCGTAACCGGCCAGAGACATAACAGGGCAGTCGTTACCGCAGGTGCCGGCGGATGCCGTATCAACGATGACTTTGGTGGAGCCAAGATCTCCCGCAATGATGTCGACAAGGTAGTCGCCCAAACCTTCGACTGTAACCTTTTGGCGACTGTATCCAGACGATGGTGGAGCGGTTTTGGCTGGGACACTTGCAGGGATGGCAACTAAGGCTGTCTGAGCAAGAGACGCAAGTCTAGATTTTTCCTTGGAGATTTCGGCGGCTAGTTTTTTGGAAACATCCTGGGCAGTTTTGAGATCATCTTTAGAGATTGCTGTTAAAGTATCTGCCAAAAGATTTTCCAGTACGGTTGTTTTGGATGCCGACTGTTCCCTGAGATTAAGAATATCTTCATACTGGCTGAGTGTGATGTTGTAGATGGCTTTTAGGCTGGCGATCTCTTTTTGAAGCGTATTGTTTTTGAGTCTTTGATCCTCATTTTCCAGAACCAGGATTTGCTGAGCTAAATCTTTTATTTCTGCCTCTGCCGAAGCAATTTTTTCGGATTGAATAAATGACTCCGATTCAAGGGAGGATTGGCGTGACCAAGATTGACGGAAAGCGTATGACATCACGGTAAGAATGAGGGTGAGGATAACAACTAGCGTGGGCCAACCAAATGAAGTTGTCGTGTTTTTGGTCATATTATTATCCTAACATGAGGTAATAGAAATTACATTTTGGAGGGCAACTATTCGACGTTATAGCCTAGGTCGCGGATGGCGAAGTGAATTTGGTCCAGCGTGGTTTTGGATGGGTCGAATTCGATTTTGGTTTCGGACTTGGCGTAGTTGGTCTTGGCTTTGACACCGGGGAGATCTTCGAGAGCCAGGTCGATGTTGACGGCACAAGAGGAGCAATGGAGACCGGTAAGGTGGAGGACCAGAGTTGTTAGTTCTTGGTTACTAGTAGTTGGATTGGATTTTGGTTTGAAAAAGTTAAACATACGTTTTTCGTATTCTTATGAACATATCCATTTTGAAAAACGGACTGCTCTTTGCCCTGCGGCAAAGCCATCCTGTCTTGCAGCGAAAAATTCTCTGAGTACAGAGAAACCCTGCTTTTTCGCTTTGCGCAATCTTTTCAAAATTGGATAAATTCATCGAATACTTCAAATGATTAATTAACTATGTTGAAGCGGCCGGTGTACATGCCCATGGAGCAGGAGAAGGCGAGAGGGCCGGTGGTTTTGGGGGTGAATTCGATTGTGGTTTCTCCAGTGACAGGAAGAAGTTTGTTAATGTTAAGGGCTGGGATAGTAAAGGATCGAGAACATGATTGGACGTTGGATGTAATCAACTTGAGAATAGTGGGAACACCTTTCTTCAGAGTGATGTTTTTGGGAGTGTAGCCTGAGTTGGTGACATTGATCGTTGTGGTCTGGACTTTGTCTCCGAGAACCGAATTGGTGCCGGGCCCGGTGCGTTCAGCCCCTACTGCGGCAGTAACAAAATTTTGAATGGTGTATACGGATCCCATGAGACCGACTCCGGCGTTGATACTGTAGATGGACATGCCAAACATAGCAGTGGCGGCGACAGCCGGGAAGTATTTTTGGAACGTAGACGAACCCTTGTTTAAAAGGAAGCCAAAAATGAGGAAGGTGGGAGACGTGCCAAGAATGAAAGCAAACATGATGGCAGCGCCATAGAGAGGGTTACCGGTACCAATAGCGACTATTTCCATGGCTTGAGTGGTAGCGCAGGGGAGGAGAACGGTCATCAGACCAAGAAGGGCGGGGGCAAAAATAGAGTTGCTTTTTGATTCGTTTTTGGCTAACCTGGCCAGGAACTTGGGAGGGGTGATGACAAAGTAGCGGAAGAAGGGGTGGAGATTTAGAAGATTTCCGGCGATGCCAAAGAGGTAAACGCCGATGGCGATCTGGAGCCAGCCACGGGTAATCGGGGAAAGAACGAAAGCTGATCCGAGAAGGCCGAGGAGAGCACCCAAGAGAGTGTGGATGAAAAGTTTGGCGGTGAGAAAGGAGACTATGGGAAGTGAAGATTGTTCAAGGTTGCTAGTTGTCGGTTCTTGGTTGTCTTCTGGATTGCCACGTCGCTTCGTTCCTCGTGACGATATCAACTTTTCTTCTCGTTTGGCGAGGACTGAGGTGAGCAAACCGCCTTGAAGGGCGAGGCAGGTGAGGCCACCGGTAGTAAGGCCGGTGAGGAAGATGACTAAGAGGTTGGTGTTTTGCATAATTTAATTTGAGAATAATTTTACCCTACTTTGTGCTTCATCCTTTTTGAAAAACGGATCGCAATTTTGCCAGCGCAAAATTCGTCCTGTCTTACAGCGAAAAATTCTCTGAGTACAGAGAAACCGTGCTTTTTCGCTTTGCGCAATCTTTTCAAAATAGGACAAAGCACTCGTATGGGTTTTAAAATTATTCTCGTTATTCATTATAGCTTTAGAGCTTTTAGCCTAAGCGAGTTGGTAACGACGGAGACGGAGGAGAAGGCCATGGCGGCACCGGCGATGGCGGGGTTGAGGATGATGCCGAAGAGAGGATAAAGAAGACCGGCGGCAATGGGAATACCGATAATGTTGTAGAAGAAGGCCCAGAAGAGGTTTTGTTTGATGGTGCGCATGGTTTTCTTGGAAAGTTTGATGGCCTTTTCGACTTTGGATAGGTCACCGTGGAGCAGCGTAATGCCCGCAGACTCGATGGCAACATCCGTCCCTGTACTCATGGCGATGCCCACATCGGCGGAGGCGAGTGCAGGAGAGTCGTTGATACCGTCTCCGACCATGACGACTTGATTACCTTCGCTCTTGAGTTTGTCGATAACGTGAGCCTTGTCTGTGGGAAGGACCTGGGCGTAGATACGGTCGATGCCGGACAGTCCGGCAATATAGGCGGCCGCATCATGATCGTCTCCCGTCAGCATAACCGTTTTGATACCCATTTTGTGCAAATCGGAAATGGCCTGAACAGATTCGGATTTTAGAGAATCCGATATTAAGACGGTTCCGAGCAGTTTTTTCTCGGAAAACAAAAAGACGGGGGTCATACCTTTCCTGGTGTACTCCAGGATTTCTTTGGAATCAAAGTCCACTTTGTGTTCTTTGAGAAGAGTGAGATTCCCAGCAAGATACCGCTTGGATTTGAATTGGCCGGCGACGCCCTTGCCGGGGATCTCTTTGAAGTGCTGAATAGTATGAAGGCCGAGCTCTTGTTTTTTGGCGTAGTCGACAATGGCGGTGGCCAGGGGGTGGCCTGATTTTTTCTCCATGGAGGCCAGAATGGATAGAAATTCGGCTTCGGAGGCGGCCGATCCGGGAATAACTTTCGTCACCAGAGGTTTTCCTAAGGTAATGGTGCCGGTTTTATCAAAGACGACAGTGTTACAAGCGTGAAGTTTTTCAAGCACTGAAGCATCCTTTACAAGAATCCCATTTTCGGCACCTTTGCCAACTCCGACAATAATGGCAGTGGGAGTAGCAAGACCGAGAGCGCAAGGACAAGCAATAACTAAGATGCCGACAAAAGCCGAGATGGCAAGAGACAAATCGCCTAGGGCAAACCAGATGATAAAGGAGAGGACTGATAGAGCAAGGACTGCTGGGACAAAGTAGGCAGAGACAGTGTCGGCTAGTTTTTCTATCGGGGCTTTGGAGCCTTGAGCGGTCTCCACCATTTTGATGATCTGTGATAGTAGAGTATCGGAACCCACTTTTTCGGCACGGAACTTGATATAACCTTGCATGTTGATGGTGCCACTCGTGACTAACTCACCTAAAGCCTTGTCGACCGGGATGGGTTCACCAGTGATCATGGACTCATCGATGGAAGTGGTTCCCTCGATGATTTTGCCATCGACCGGAATTTTGGCGCCGGGTTTGACGATAACAACGTCTCCGACAACGACCTCAGTAATGGGGACTTCCAGCTCTTTTCCCTTTCTTTCGACTAAGGCCACTTTGGCGGTGAGACCCAGAAGTTTCTTGATCGCCTCGCCGGTTTTTTGCTTGGAGTTGGCCTCTAGATATTTTCCAAATTTGATGAAACCGATAACGACAATAACCACGTCGAAGTAAGTAGTTTCCGGGAGATCGAGAGTAGTGGCGAGTGTTGGGAAAAGAATGATGAATAAAGAATAGAGATAAGCTATGACAGTGCCAATGCCAATGAGGGTGTCCATGTTGGCTACGCGGGTTTTGGCGAACCTAGGAATGGCAGAGAGAAACTCACCACCGAAGGCAAAGAGAGTTATGGAAGCGAGGGTGAGCGACAGAAAGTTGAAGACTAACATGGGGAAGGGGAAGGGTGGCAAGACCAAAATATACTGGCTGAGAGCATCGTAGACCATGAGGAAAAAGACCAGAAGGGAAATGGGGAAGAGGAACTCCACTTGTTTCTTGAGTATATCCAGATGTTCGATCGGGGTGTGGTGCATATGGTCCTCCACCTTTCCGGCCCCATTTGAAGTATCCAGACTGTAGCCAAATTTTTTGACGTTGTCGTTTATCTGGTCCAAGGAAACGGCCGTCTCGTCAAATTCGATGTTGGCTTTTTCGGTAGCCAGATTGACCTCGGAACCGGTAACTCCGGGAGTTTTTTTGATAGCACGGTTGACGATATTGGAGCAAGAGGCACAGTCCATACCGATGACGGGAAGAGTAGTTTTGGTCATGTGGCTATTTTGATTGGTACCAATTGTTTCTCCATTCGGTGAGAGTATCTATACCGGATGAAAGATTTTGGATGATAGAGTCCGCTAAATTAAGTATCTCATTCCGTTGAGATTTTGTTCTGATTTCTTTGGCAGTCATGATGGCTTCTTCGTGATGGGCGATGAGGGCATTCAAAAAGCGGAGGTCAAATTTGTCATCGTAAGCACCCAGATTGATTTTTTCGTAGATGGTGATCTGTTTGGTATTGTTAAACCAGGATTTTTTCCATTCGTAAAGCTCTTGGATGCCTTTTTCGTCTGCAATAATGATTTCTTTGGCAAGATCTCTAATTTCTTTTCTTTGCGAATTTGCTTCGGCCTGGCGGGCCATAAAGATCGCATTCAAGTGATGGGCGATTACTCCGTCCAGGTAGCGCAGGTCGATGAGCTTGTCGGCTCGACCGAGCTCAACCATGACGGTTTTTTTGGCCGTCATTTTGTTGGCGTATTCCGGAGAGAGAATGAAACCGGTACCGATGCCGAGTATGAAAGTAACGACGACAGTGGAGAGGAGTAGTGTCTTGGACATTATTATTTATTAATTAATATTTTTTGGAAAGTCATTTTGGTTCGAAGCCCGCCAAAAACCGTACTCCCGCGTACCTGTCTCGGGTAAACCTCGCATGGACATGGTCTCTGCGGTTTGTTGGCTAGTCTTCTGCACCGTTCTTGGATTTTTCATTTTTCTTTTGGAATGTTATTTGTTTTTCAATTTATATTTTTCGAGACAGCCGGAGGCGCAGAAATAATGAGTAATGCCGTTGTTGGCGAGAGTGAAGGCTGCGGTGGTGGGGGTTAGTTTCATACCACAGATAGGGTCGATACCTATGGGGAGGAGGTCTGAGATATTAGTTCTTAGTTCTTGGTTGAAATGGGAATTATCCTGATACTGTTCGAAGAGGACTTCACGGATAAGATCACAAGCCTGAAGCAGTTTGGGGTTGGAAACACGATAGAAGATCTGTTTGCCTTTTTTGAGACTGGTGACGATCTGGTTTTCCCGCAGAACTTGGAGATGTTGGCTGAGATTGGCTTGGGGGAGATCGAGCATGTCTTGGATCTCACCTACCGAGAGAGAGTGATCTCGAAGCAGGTGAACGATCTCCAGCCGCTTGGGGTGGGAGAGAGCCTTGAGGATGTCGGTATGAAGTTCAAAGATTTGTTGGTACATGTTGGTTCGAAGTTATTAGTTCTGGGTTGTTTGATTGGCAATAAATATCATATTCGATATTTCGAATATATACCTTCCGAGATGTTCTGTCAACAATAAAGAAAAGAACTCCTTGCGGAGCTCTTTTTCGAGTACACGTTTTTTGAAGAACGCCTCTAATCTAATATGTTGAGTATTAGACTATAAACAGTGTAACAATGATTACAAAACCTGTCAAGCTCTTCGGCAAGCTCAGAATAAATGTGTAATAATGATTACATGGAAAATAGTTCTTTTGAAGTGAGAGGGGGTGACTATTGATGAGGATGCACAAAACAGCGTATGCTTTGGTAATCGTCGGAGCTTTGAATTGGGGCTTGGTTGGAGTGTTTAACTACAATCTAGTATCAATGATCTTTGGCTCTTGGCCAATGTTAGAAAAACTAATTTATATCTTGGTTGGGCTTTCTGCGGTGTATGAGGCGGTGGCCCATATGACTTACTGCAAAGAATGTTGTATGGAAACAGGGAATGTAGAGATGAAAGTAAACACTAAAAAAAAGAGAAGAAAATGAACTTCTGGTAAACAATTTATAAAAGAGAGTGGCAAAACTGCTCTCTTTTGCTAATGAGCATTTAGAAAGAAGTTCTTGAGGTCGCTGATCTGCCAAATGAGGACAGTGTTTAAGCAGAGGATGAGGACGAAGATCATGATAAGCGAACTGCCTCCGAGGAAGATACCACCCATGATAGCGACGATGCTGGCTCCGGTGATGGTAACGATATTATCCATAGCGACACCGACAATGGCATCACCGATCCTGCCTCTTGGATTGACGGAGAAATTGTGAACGACAATGATTTCTCCCAGACAACCAATGACTCCGGCTAAAATTCCGGCAATGACAAAGGGAGTGCCGGAGACGTCAGAGACAACTTCGATGCCTCGGACCATGGACTCGGCGGCGAAAAAGATGGAAATACCAGACCCGATGAGAGCGAGCCAGATCAACGAGCCGGCATTGTGGCGGAATTGATTTTCTTCGGAATTCACAATTTCGGTGTCTGTTCCGGGACGTTCGGTTTTACGGAAGCGAAAAAGGGTAAGGAGACAAAGCGCCAAAAGTACCCAACCGACAGGAGTGGAAAGCTGGTAGAGATCTTCAGAAATGTTGAGAGGGGGAGAAGAGATTTTGCCGAAGAGGACCATGGAGATGGCCACGAAAGTAGTTAAGATTGTGAGGGAGACCAAAACAAGATTGGCGGTATTGAATTCGGCCAATAAGGGTTTCTTCCGGTGATCTTTCATGGGAGTCAAGTGGCCTCCTGACTTGATATGGGGAAACATGAAAGTGACCTCTCCTGTGGAGTTGGCTAGATTCTGGCGGTAAACACACCAGGCGGCATGGCCAATGTTGTAGATATTGGAGCCAAAGGTGGTGGCGGCGGCGATGATGGCGAAATTGATGGCTCTCTCGTAATCGGTGTTTCTGAGACTAAGACTGATAAAAGCGGCACTAACACCGAGGACCATGTCCGGGAAGGCGGTGCCAAAGGATTGGAGTAAGCCGCCAGCCAACTTGGTTTTCTCGCTGAGGACTTCGGTAGTTTCTTCGATGAGTTCGGCGCTCCTAGTAAGTACAAAAACGGCGCCAAAGATGAGAATAGCGATGGAGCTGAGAACCCTGACGTAAACGGGTAAGTCTTCGCTGATGAGCCTCAGAAGACCAAAACGCAGAGCTACAGAAGCTCCGAGCAAGAGCAAAATGTTTCCGAGGATCTTTTTGGTTGGTTTGGACACATATTAATAATAGATCGTTACCCAGGAAATAAAAAGGAGACTCCTTGCGGAATCTCCTTTTTGTCCACCTCTCGGCGGACAGGCTTACAACCTGCATTGTAAAGCTGTATTATTTGTAACAATAATTACAAATAATGTCAAGTCTGTAGAAAGAGACGACCAAGAAAAATCCTCCGCGATTGCAGAGGATTTTTTTCGAACGGGAGATCAGGAGACCTTGGTGACACCGAGAAGCTCGGTCTTGAAGGCGGTTCCTTCTCCGAGATCTTTGGTGTCTTGCCAAGAGACAGTGTCACCGGCGTGGAGAACAGGAAGACCTTCCTGGCCCAGGATTTGGGTGACATGGACGCGGGCGAGAACGAGCTCGTCATGTTGATCTGTCCCAGTGACAACGGCGCCGATATTGCGAGCAGCGCTATACCAGAGCACTGTGCCGACTTCAGGATCCGTGATGGGCGTTGCCTTGGGCAGTGTGTCGCCGGCGATCAGGGATATGATGTAGTCCACAATAGGGCGGAGGCCACGCATCTGTGTAGTGTACGGGCTCCCGAGTAGATCGTGGAAAACAACAATTTGGGAATCTTCCACGTAGTAAAACTCAGCGTGGAAGCGAACGATGGCGTGGAAGGTGAGTTCCACCTTGCCTTCGCCGAGGTGCTTGGCGGTGTACATGCCGTTTCCCGGCCAGCCTTGAACGGCTACCGTGCCGTCATCAAGTTTAACGACGGTCAGGTTTTTCAGCCACAAGCCTTTATTGTCGGCCTTGGGCTGGACAGCGTTGGTTCTGGGTTCCTGGGTGAAGCAGAGCATGGTTTCAGTGACCGGCATTTGGATCTGGATTTTGGTACCGATGGCCAACTTGCCAAGAGGGTAAATGTTGCCCATGGGGGTCATGGAAATTCCACCAACGAGAAGGGTTGTGTGCATTTGATCTCCTTAGCTTGAAAAAGTGCCGCTCGCGAGGGTGAGCGGAGATTAAGATGTCCTATAATACCATAAGTATAGGTATTTGTCAAGTGAATGACCATGCCAAGGGCTGATTGAGTACGTTCTCCAAAGACTGATCGACTACGAAAAAGGCAGGCTGGGGAGCCTGCCTGGGTGAAGCTAGAAGAGTTGGGCGAACTGCCGGAAAGTGCGCAAGCCTGCTTCGAGACCGACTTGGTACCATTGGCTGAAGGAGAAAACCTCGAGCCCGCAGTGTTTGTAAACCGGTTTAGCCGAAAACATGGGGTCCGGAGAGCCGAGGTGC